>ULNH01029366.1_pt1 | contig 16225 bp, 10 predicted proteins | sample 1951871 | NCBI WGS metagenome assembly ULNH01 (sample SAMEA4835572, study PRJEB28245) | human gut metagenome | biome: gut microbiome; material: fecal sample | place: Denmark | collected 2008 | reverse complement strand
CTATGGCAGCCTGTGCCCGTTCAAGGGCTGCCCTTGCCTCTTCCTTGGCTTTATCTGCCTCTTCCTTGGCAATGGCGGCAAGCCTTGTGGCCTCCTTTGCCTCTTCTTCCGCTTTCTTGGCGCGCTTTAACGCTTCATTTTCCAGTTTCTTCTGCAGGATCTGCTGTTTTTCCTTTTCCGTATAAGGTGTGTAGGAAAAGATGCTTGCCGATAAGGGGGCTGCTTTCATTTGGAAGGAAAATGGCTTTCCATCTGCTTCCTGCTGCACAGTTCCCACAGCCCTTCCGTTTACCCTTCCCTGTCCGCCATATATCTTTGCATCTGTATTCAGGATTTCCTTATATTTTCCTTCTTGGGAAACCCCAACACTAAATACCTGTTCTACGTTTGCAAAATTTACAACCACCACCAGAAATTCTTCCTGCTTTTTGCCTTTGCGGATATAGGAAAGCATACATTTTTCCGGAGAAATACAGTTGATCCATTCAAATCCGTCAGGATTGCTGTCGAGCTCATACAAGGCAGCCTTATCCCGGTACAGCTTATTCAGGTCTGCTACCAGTTTATGCACTCCCTTGTGGGAATCATACCCAAGAAGTGCCCATTCCGTCTGCCTGGTCTCATCAAATTCCTTAAATTCTCCAATATCCTGTCCCATAAACAAAAGCTTTTTGCCCGGATGGGTCATCATATACGCATAGGTAAGACGGAGATTTGCAAACTTATCTTCTATATTGCCGGGCATCTTACCGATCATCGTAGATTTTCCGTGTACCACTTCATCATGGGAAAAGATCAGCATAAAGTTTTCACTGTAAGCATAGATCATGCTGAAGGTCAGTTCATTGTGGTGATGCGCCCTGAAATAAGGATCAAAGCCTATATAGGACAGATAATCATTCATAAAGCCCATATTCCACTTCAGATCAAAGCCAAGTCCCTCTTCTTCCACCTTGCCCGTCACCTTCGGCCATGCTGTGGACTCCTCTGCGATCATCAAAACTCCTGGATTGCGCTTTTTCATCATGGAATTTAAATGCTTTAAAAATTCTACTGCTTCCAGATTTTCATTTCCACCATAAATATTAGGGATCCACTGTCCCTCTGCTCTTCCGTAATCCAGATACAGCATGGAAGCAACTGCGTCCATTCTGATTCCATCTGCATGGAACTGTTCTACCCAGTACATGGCATTTGCAATCAGGTAATTAGACACCTGGGGCCGTCCGTAATTATAGATCAAGGTTCCCCAATGAGGATGCACTCCCCGTTTGGGATCAATATGTTCATACAGGCAGGTTCCGTCAAACTGTCCAAGTCCATATCCATCTCTTGGAAAATGCGCCGGTACCCAGTCCAGGATCACGCCGATCCCGGCCTGATGCAGTTCATCTACAAACGCCATGAAATCCTCAGCCGTTCCATATCTGGCCGTAGGGGCATAATATCCGATCACCTGATACCCCCAGGACGCATCCAGGGGATGTTCCATTACCGGCATCAGCTCCACATGTGTGTATCCGGTTTCCTTTACATAGGCGATCAGTTCCTCTGCCAGAGTGCGGTAATTCTCATATTCCCCGGTAATGGGATCTCTCTTAAAGGATCCCAGATATACCTCATAGACGCTGATGGGCGCATCCTTTGTCTGATGTCTGGCCCTTTCCTTCATCCATTTCTGATCCTTCCACTTATGCTCCAGTTTTCTGACAACGGATGCATTTTCAGGCCGCAGCTGCTGTCCAAAAGCATAAGGATCCGCTTTTAAAAAGGTCAGGCCGCTTTTGACCTTAATCTCATACTTATAGCAGTCTCCCGGTTTTACATCAGGCAGAAACAGTTCAAAAACCCCAGCCTCATTTTTCGTCATCTGGTGGACTCTTCCATCCCAGCAGTTAAAATCGCCTACCACGCTGACCCGTACTGCATTAGGCGCCCAGACCGCAAAGGAGGTTCCGCTTACCCCCTCAATGGTTTCCGGATGTGCTCCAAGCTTTTCATAAACGGTATAATGAATACCTGCCTCAAATTTCTCAATATCTGTCTGTGACATTCCGTTCAAATGCTGGTACGCATCTTTTCTGTCAAAGACCTCTCCCTTTTCGTCTGTGATCTGATAGCTGTAGTCCTGCGGAGTCTTTCCTGCCACAAGGCATGCGAAATAACCGGCCTCATCCACCATTTCCATAGGATATTTCTTTTCTTCCTTTTGGCCCTTGCCGATCACAAGGCTGACCTTTACCGCTCCCGGAAAAAACATTTGGAATAACGTGCTTCTCCCGGTCGTATGAGGCCCTAATATTTCATGGGGTGCGCTTTCTTCTGAATAGACAATGCCCTCTATTCTGGGCCAGTTCATTAATTTATACAATTTATTATCCATAAATTCCCTCTCTGTCCGCTCCATAACCCTGGCTGTTTTTTTTATTTTAGCAAAGATCTCTATCCAGCACAAGAAGCAAGTACCATAAGTATTGCCCGGTTCAGGCAAAAAACAAAAGACCTGCTCTTTTGAGCAGGCCTTATTTATGCCAGTAACCTTTCTTTTCACACAAAAGGATGCTTATTTTACTACGCGGACTCTGAAGACTCCCTCTATCTGGGAAAGCTTTTCAATGATGGCTGCATCTGCAGGAGTTTCAATATCCATCATGGTATATGCAACCTCTCCCCTGGATTTATTCATCAGGTCTGAAATATTGATCCCTTCATCTCCGAAGCAGGCAGTAAATTTTGTGATCATATTTGCTACATTCTTATGGAAAATGGCAACACGCCCTGCCTGGGCGCAAACACCCATATCACAGTTCGGATAATTCACGCTGTTTTTAATATTGCCATTGTACAAATAATCCATCATTTCATCTACTGCCATCTTTGCGCAGTTATCTTCCGATTCCTCTGTGGAAGCTCCTAAATGAGGGATTACAATGCAGCCCTTCTGCCCTGCTGTTGTGGGGTTCGGGAAGTCGGATACATATCTTCTGATCTTTCCGCTTTCAATTCCTTCAAGAACGGCCTTTTCATCTACCAGAAGATCTCTTGCAAAGTTAAGAAGGATCACCCCGTCCTTCATTTTGGCAATGGCATCCTGATCGATCATTCCCTTTGTGCTGTCAAGCAGTGGCACATGAATGGTGATCATATCGCAATCCGCATAAATATCTTCCACATTGATCACATGCTTTACATCACGGCTTAAATTCCACGCTGCAGCAACAGATACATAAGGGTCATAGCCATAAACCTCCATTCCCAGATGCTTTGCTACGTTTGCAACCTTTACGCCGATTGCGCCAAGACCGATAATTCCAAGCTTCTTGCCTGCAAGCTCAGTTCCTGCAAATTTCTTCTTTTCCTTTTCTGCCGCTTTAGCGATATTTTCATCCTCTTTGTCGGCTTCTACCCAGTTTACTCCGCCAATGATGTCTCTGGACGCCAAAAGCATGCCAGCGATCACCAGTTCCTTTACACCGTTTGCGTTGGCTCCCGGCGTATTAAACACAACAATTCCCTTTTGGGCACACCTGTCCAGAGGAATATTATTCACGCCTGCGCCAGCCCTTGCAACAGCAAGTAACTGATCTGAAAATTCCATCTCATGCATGGCAGCGCTTCTTACTAAAATTCCCTCTGCTTCGTTTATCTCTTCCGTCTTTATAAAATCATCTGTGAACTTTGAAAGTCCAATATTTGAAATTGGATTTAAACAATAATACTGAAACATTTTTCTCCTCGATTCCGGCAATCAGCCATTCTTCTTCTCAAATTCCTTCATGAATGCAACCAGCTTTTCCACTCCTTCAATAGGCATTGCATTATAAATGCTTGCACGCATGCCGCCTACTGTCCTGTGTCCCTTCAGATTTTCAAAGCCTGCCTCCTTTGCTTCCTTTACAAACTTGGCATCCAGCTCCTCATCCCCTGTTACAAAAGGAACATTCATAAGAGAACGGTCTTCCTTTCTGACAGTTCCCTTAAACAGCTTGCTTTCATCCAGGAAATCATAAAGGATCTTGGCCTTCTTTTCATTATATTCTTTCATGGCTTCAAGGCCGCCTCTTTTCTTAAGCCATTTAAACACCTTGCCGCAGATATAAATGCCATATGCCGGAGGCGTATTATAAAGAGACTGGGCGTCTGCATGAATTTTGTATTTCAACATAGTAGGTGTTCCTGGTAGAGTATCCTCTGTGATCAGATCTTCTCTGATAATCACAATCACAACTCCTGCAGGGCCGATGTTCTTCTGAACGCCGCCATAAATCACACCGTACTTTGTAACATCCACCGGTTCTGATAAAAAGCAGGATGAAACATCTGCAACCAGTACATGCCCCTTGGTATTGGGCAGTGTTTTGTATTTTGTACCGTAAATCGTATTGTTTTCACAGATATATACATAATCTGCATCTTCCGGGATCGGCAGATCCGAACAGTCCGGAATATAGGAAAAGGTCTGATCTGCTGAAGAAGCAACCTCAACAGCCTCTCCATAAATCTTAGCCTCCTGATAGGCTTTCTTAGCCCATTGTCCTGTCACAATGTAGGCAGCCTTCCGATTCTTCATTAAGTTCATGGGGATCATGGCAAACTGCTGACTTGCGCCTCCCTGAAGAAACAACACTTTATAATTATCAGGGATGTTCATAAGCTCTCTCAAATCAGCTTCGGCCTCTTTGATGATATTGTCGTAAACCTTAGATCGATGGCTCATCTCCATAACGGACATTCCTGATCCCTTATAGTCTAACATCTCATCTGCAGCTTCTTTCAGAACTTCTTCAGGTAAAACTGCCGGACCTGCTGAAAAGTTATATACTCTTGCCACTGTTTTCTCCTCCCATTGGTGGTTTACACCCTTTAAAAACATCTGGAAAATATTTTAAACTGATTTAACACTTTAGTCAACTGCTTTAATAAAACATCACGCAGGGCGTCCCGATCTCAACCATATCATAAAGCTTCGAAACCTCTTCTAACGGAGTGTTGATACAGCCGTGTGAACCATTGGTCTTATAGATTTCCCCTCCATACCGGCTCCGCCATGATGCATCATGAATGCCGATGGCCCCCTTTACGGGAATCCAGTATTTCACCGGCGTAGCGTAATCTTCTCCTCGCAAAACCCTGTTTCTCTGCTTATTATAAACGTAATTGGTTCCCTCCGGCGTTCCCCTTCTCAAAGAGGTGTTCCCTGTTACTACCGGGGTTTCAATTTCCAGCTTTCCATCAACATAATAGTACATCATCTGGTTTGTCATATCTACCTCAATATAGGTAGTGCCTATGTCATCCTTCCCCTGGCAGCGTGCCATCTGCGTATAAGAGGGCGTATGAAGCTCTTCCCTTTTTTCCAGGAAAGCGTTCAGAAGATATTCCTTTTCGGCTTCCCGGTCCAGCTTGTTCCCGTAAATGCCGCCCTCTACCGTTACGATCTCACCCCGGGTAGCCTGAAACTGCCTGACACCGCCCACCGTGTCATATTCCTCTCCCAGGCGGTCAATAAATGCGCTTATCTTTTCCTCATCTGTCATGAGGTTTCCGTCCTCATCCAGCACCGGCTTCCCCGCTTCATCCAGAAGCACAAAATCACAGGCAACACCGGAATCTACCGGAACCTGCTCCTCCCCAAACAGATAAACGATCCTGCAGTCCTGATAAGCGTCCAGTTTTTCAAATAAAGCAATGGTCTGCTTCATTTCTTCTGTCAGGGCAAGATCAAGATAACATCCTTCTTCCTCCAGATCCAAGGTTTCCTGCAGGGTTTCAATAGCTTCCTCTATCGCTTCTCTGGCTTTCTCTTCTTCAAAAACATGAACCCGTTCATTGATAAGGTAATATCCCTTCTCCCCTTTTTCAATGGCAACGCGGTATTCGGAATCGTCCTTTTGTCCATACTTGTTTTCTTCCTGAAAAAAGGGACTTTCCTTAAGAATTTTTTCAAACGCGGCCGGATCATAAAGTACTTCCGGAGAAAGCTCTTTTTCTCCGCCCTTCCCGATCAGATTATCGATCCAGAGATATGGATTTTGCCTTTCCAGGTAAAGCTCCAGCGCTTTCGTATAATCAAGCCTCAGTGAAATATCTTCCGGTAATATGACATAAGACTTACTATCACCTGCCGTGATAGTAAGCCCTTGATAGTCCATTTCAGAAAGAAGTTCTTCGTTGATCTGATTTACGCTTTTCCCGGTACAGTAAATGCCATTGACCCAGGTTCCATAGCTGAAGCCTTCTCCGTAATAATAAGTCAGCCCCAGGTACATTCCGATAATGGACAAAAGGATCAGAGAAAAGCCGATCACCATTCCCTTTAAAATATTTTTATTCATTCTGTGCTTCCATATCTGCCTGATCAAAAACCTCGCTTAAGGCCGCACCGGATGGAACCATCGGGAACACCTTATCATCCTCCGGAATAATACACTCGATCAGCACAGGTCTGTTCATCTCAACTGCCTTTGCAATCGCATCTGCCACTTCTTCCTTCCGGGTAATGCGCATTGCCTCGCAGCCAAGTCCCCTTGCTACCATGCAATAGTCAACGCCGTCGCTTAAAACCGTCTGGGAATAGCGCTTTCCATAAAACAGGGTCTGCCATTGCCTTACCATTCCCAGTACATGATTATTGATCACCACCTCTATGATGGGGATATTATATCTGCCTGCGGTGGCCATCTCGTTCATATTCATTCTGAAGCACCCGTCACCTGCAATATTAATGCAGATCTTATCCGGTTTTCCCACCTTTGCTCCAATGCAGGCCCCTAGCCCATAACCCATGGTTCCAAGTCCTCCTGAAGATAAAAAGGTTCTGGGTTCAGAATATTTATAATACTGAGCCGCCCACATCTGATGCTGTCCTACATCTGTTGTGATCAGTGCCTTCCCCTCTGTTATCCTGTCAATCTCCTCCATGATAAAAGGACAGGACAATCCTTCCTTCGGATAGGAAAGGGGATAAGTTTCCTTTAATTCCTTTATATGCGAGATCCACTCCTTATGTTCCATCTGGGGGAGCATTCCGTTGATCTTTGTCAGGATCTCCTTCAAGTCTCCTACAACAGAAGCCGCTGTTCTGATATTTTTGTTGATTTCCGCCGCATCAATATCAATATGCAGCACCTTGGCGCCCTCTGCAAACTTTGCGGCATTTCCTACCACTCTGTCCGAAAATCTTGCTCCCAGTGCAACCAGAAGATCACATTCGCTGACGCCCAGGTTGGAAGCTTTGGTTCCATGCATACCGATCATCCCCGTATAATAATCTGCATGGCCGTCCATCACTCCCTTTCCCATCAGTGTGTCGCATACCGGACTGTCCATCAGTTTGGAAAGCTCTCTTACTTCTTTGTAAGCTCCTGAGATCACTGCGCCGCCGCCTACATAAATGAAAGGTTTTTTGGCTTCCCTTATCAGCTTTACTGCTTCCTCAATATCTTCCTTTGTATATTTAGCGGAAGATTTCAAGGGAAGAGGCAAATGCTTTTCATATTCATAAGTGTTGGCTGTCACGTCCTTGGTAATATCAACCAGAACCGGCCCGGGTCTTCCTTCCTTTGCGATCTTAAATGCCTTTCTGATGGTATCTGCCAGAGTGCTGATGTCCTTTACTATATAACCGTGCTTTGTGATCGGCATAGTCACACCCGCAATATCCACCTCCTGAAAGGTATCCTTTCCAAGAAGGGGAAGCACAACGTTACAGGTAATGGCAACCACCGGAACGGAATCCATATAGGCGGTTGCAATTCCTGTTACCAGATTAGTTGCTCCCGGCCCGCTGGTTGCAAGGCAGACGCCCACCTTTCCCGTTGCCCTGGCATAACCGTCTGCCGCATGGGCAGCCCCCTGCTCATGCGAGGTCAAAATATGTGTGATCTCATCACTGTGCTTATATAAAGCATCATATACATTCAAGATCGTTCCGCCAGGGTAGCCAAAAACCACATCCACTCCCTGTTCTTTTAAACATTCTACAACAATTTCCGCTCCTGTAAGCTGCATCATGTCCTCCTTAGTCTGTATCTGCATTTCTGTTATTGATTATGTGGGATTTCCAGGACTGCTCCTCTGTTTCCGCTTGTCACCATTTCGCGGTACCTTGCCAGGTATCCGGTTGTCACCTTAGGCTCCCTGGGCGTCCAGTTTTTCCTTCTTCTTTCCAGTTCTTCCTCTGATACCTTCATGTTTAAGGTATTTTCGGGAATATTTATGCTGATGATATCTCCTTCTTCCACCAGTGCAATGGGGCCGCCCACTGCAGCTTCAGGAGATACATGTCCGATAGACGCGCCTCTGGAAGCGCCTGAAAATCTTCCGTCCGTGATCAGGGCTACGCTGCTTCCCAGTCCCATTCCTGCAATCGCCGAGGTGGGATTAAGCATTTCTCTCATTCCCGGGCCACCCTTAGGGCCTTCATAGCGGATCACCACCACATCTCCCGCAACGATCTTTCCTTCCTTGATCGCCTTGATCGCATCTTCCTCACAGTCAAAGACTCTTGCCGGCCCCTCATGAACCATCATTTCAGGCACCACTGCCGATCTCTTTACCACGCCGGAGTCCGGTGCCAGATTTCCCTTCAGCACTGCAATTCCACCTGTTTCGGAATAAGGATTTTCCACCGGCCTTATCACTTCCGGATTTTTGTTGACAGCATCTTTAATGTTTTCTCCTACCGTTTTGCCGGTTACAGTCGGCAGATCCAGGTAAAGCAGATCCTTCTTGGTCAATTCCTTCATTACCGCATACACACCGCCGGCCTCGTTCAGATCTTCCATGTAAGTAGGGCCTGCTGGCGCCAGATGGCAAAGATTAGGCGTCTTTGCTGAAAGTGCATTGGCAATATCCAAATTCAGTTCTACGCCGGCTTCATGGGCAATCGCCGGAAGGTGCAGCATGGAATTGGTAGAACAGCCAAGTGCCATATCTACCGTAAGGGCATTCATAAAGGCCTTTTCCGTCATTATATCTCTTGGCCTGATATTCTTTTCCACAAGCTCCATGATCTTCATGCCTGCATGCTTGGCAAGGCGGATCCTCTCGGAATAAACCGCCGGGATCGTTCCGTTGCCTCTCAGTCCCATGCCAAGGGCTTCTGTCAGACAGTTCATGGAATTTGCTGTATACATTCCGGAGCAGGAACCGCAGGTAGGACAAACCTTCTCCTCAAATTCACACAGTTCTTCCATGGTCATCGTCCCTGCCGCCACGCTTCCAACTGCCTCAAACATGGAGGAAAGGCTTCTCTTTTGTCCATGCACATGGCCTGCAAGCATCGGCCCTCCCGATACAAAGATGGTCGGAATGTTTACCCTTGCCGCCGCCATCAAAAGTCCGGGTACATTCTTATCACAGTTGGGAATACAAACTAAGCCGTCAAAGCCATGGGCCATGGCCATACACTCTGTAGAATCTGCGATCAGATCCCTGGTCACCAGGGAATATTTCATGCCCACATGCCCCATGGCAATTCCATCGCACACCGCAATCGCCGGGAACACAACCGGAGTTCCTCCTGCCATTGCCACACCGAGCTTAACCGCCTCTGTAATTTTATCCAAATTCATATGGCCGGGCACGATCTCATTATAGGAATTGACAATTCCAATGAGTGGCCTCTTTCTTTCCTCTTCCGTAAATCCAAGCGCATTAAAAAGACTTCTGTGGGGAGCCTGCTGTGTCCCCGTTTTAACAGAATCACTTCTCATCCTTTCCTGTCCTTCCTTTCATATAAAATATAATGACTGCTTCGATAGCTTTCTGTCATCTGTTTGTTAATATACTCCCAGGGAATTGTATCATAATACTGATAAAACTCCCATACCATTTCCTGGAACTTTGGATCTGTCATTCTTTCATCCAGAATGACCATATCTTTTCCCTCGATCTGCGTATCCTCACATCGGATCCCGTAGAGGAAAAACAAAAGATACTGCTGATTACAGTCTGTTACACAATAATTTCCATCTTCACTGATCGTCGCATGGGAAAGCACCTGCCTGATCTCATTTTCACGCTCTCCAAACTGATCCTTGGCCGTACCAAGCAGGGTATACAGGCTAAAAACTGTAAGGACTGCAAGAAGCAGCAAAGAGCATCTGCCTATCTGACTTTCCTTTTTCAGTTTTTCAAGCACATAACCGGCAAGCACCATAAAAAGAAGGGACAGCACTGCCCCGCCATAGGTAAAAACCCTGTAATATGGCCGTTTGCACTGGATCAAAAGACAGACCGGCACAAAAAAGATCTGAAAGATCAGAAAAATGGTAAGTGGGCTTCTTTTTTTGATGTACAAGGCGATCAGTCCTGCGCCTCCACCCACAAACAGGATAAGCGCGGGCCATTTCAGGCTTGGAAGGTAGCTTCCTGCCAGCACAACAAAAAATTCAAGCAGTCTTGCTAAAAAGCCTTCTCCCGTCTCGCTTTGGATATAAGGCGTGTCGAGCATATACTGCATTCCCCTTTGCAGCGCCGCAAAAGGTGCCGAAAAAATCATTTTTACATGGCTCATGCCATAATAAATGCCTGTCTCATCCTTTACCAGAAGATTCGAGCCTATGGCAAGCCAGATCACTCCATAAAGCAATATGGTAAGAAGGGCCGCTGCAAGGGAAGCTATGACCAGCTGTAACAGTCTCCTTCGAAAGCCGGTCTCCTCCTGTTTTCTGCCCAGCAAAAAGGGAAGCAGATACACGCCTCCTCCCAGGCACAGCGGAATGACCCAGTAAACATTGCTGCTGACATCATACAGTCCAAGCACAAGCGCCCCAGCATACAGGATAAAAGTCCACCTTGAAGGCTGCTTTTCCGTACAGATTTTCTGCAGGCACAAAAAAGCTGCCAGCATACAGGTCACTCCGAGGGTATAACCTCTTCCCTGAATCGCCATCTGATTTACCAGTTCCATGGCCGCATACAAAAGTACGCCGCAAAGGGCAATTTCCTCCCGCACATTTTCCCTGCCGATCTTAAAAAGGAAGTACAGATTGGCAAGTGCGCAAAGATAAGATACCCCGCGAAGTCCTATATAGGAGTTTCCAAGCAGATCCAGGAAGCCCGACAGCACAGAATATCCCACATGATTGTTTGGAAGCGGCCAGTGAATGGCTGCATAAACAGGCCCCTTGCTGATAAAGCAGTAATAGGTATACAGCTCGTCATACCAGGGCGTGATCTGAAACATACGCCACCCGTAATAGACTGCCATAAAGGCAAAAAACAGCCAAAAGCCCAGTTGTATCTTTGTTATTTTTTTATTTTTTATCATAAAAGTCTGTTGATCACTGAATTTCATCCGCCAGTAAGTCACCCATCTTTTTACAGCCAACCTGGCTGCAGCCTTCCGACATAATATCTACTGTACGATATCCCTTTTGCAAAACAGCCTTTACCGCTCTTTCAATGGCTGCAGCTTCCCTGTCCAGATCAAAGGAAAACCGGAGCATCATAGCTGCGGAAAGTACCGTTGCAATAGGATTGGCAATATCCTTTCCGGCAATATCCGGAGCCGACCCATGACTGGGTTCATAAAGTCCGAATTTTGTATCATTTAAGGATGCAGAAGCCAGCATTCCGATAGAGCCTGTGATCATGCTTGCTTCATCCGACAAAATGTCGCCAAACATATTCTCCGTCAGGATCACATCAAACTGCGCCGGATCCTTTACAAGCTGCATGGCGCAATTATCCACCAGCATATGCTCCAGGGAAACCTCCGGATAGTCCTTTGCGACCTCCTCAACAACCTGACGCCACAGCCTTGAAGAATCAAGGACATTTGCCTTATCAACGCTTGTCACCTTTTTGCTGCGCTTTTGTGCAATATCAAAGGCTCTGACGGCAATCCGTCTGATCTCGTTTTCATCATAGGTTAAGGTATCTACCGCCTTCCTTACTCCGTTTACCGTTTCTGTATGGCGTTCTCCAAAGTAAAGTCCCCCTGTCAGCTCCCTCATGATCATCAGATCAAATCCGGTGTCGCTGATCTCCTTCCGAAGAGGACATGCATCTGATAATTCTTTGTAAAGCACCGCCGGACGAAGATTTGCAAACAGATTTAACTGCTTTCTAAGGGACAAAAGCCCTGCTTCCGGACGAAGATTTGGCGGCAGTTTATACCACGGGGAGGTTGTTGTGTTTCCACCAATAGATCCCATCAAAACCGCATCTGCCTTCTTTGCCGTGTTCACAGCTTCCTCTGTTAAGGGCACCCCATAAGCATCAATGGAAGCTCCCCCCATCAAAATATCTGTATATGTGATCTGGTGTCCATGCACTTTTGCAGTCTGATCCAGTACCTTCTTTGCCTCTGCTACGATCTCCGGTCCAATTCCGTCTCCCGGAATACATACGATATTAAGCTTCATTTCTTTCTCTCCTGTTTTCTCCATTCTGTCCTTAACAAAATAAGGCGCATATCCTGCGCCTTACTCCAATCCGTTCTTTATTCTGCATCTGCCTTTTCGATCTGGGAGATTGCTGATTTCTGCATAGGAATACGGCAATTCTTATTATTACCAAATTCTACGATCACTGTATCATCCGTAATATCTATGACGATTCCATAAAATCCGCTGCTTGTAAGCACACAGTCTCCTACTGCAAGAGTAGAAAGCATAGCTGCCATTTTCTTCTGTTCTTTCTTCTGCGGTCTCATAACAAAAAAATAGAAAAAAGCAACGATCAAAACCAGATAAGCTACCATTACAAGGCCGCCGCCTGCTGCACTTCCGGTTGCATCTGCCGTCAACAAAATATTCATTTAAAATTTCCTCCTTACTGGTGATGCCTATGCATCATAGTCTATCAAATATAATACACAAAATGCCATGCAAAGACAAGCCTTTTTAGAATTTTATCTGTCAGCTCCCGACATTCCCTCAAGCTTTCTCTTTTTGTAGGCTGCAAATTCTCCCTGATCCAGGGCATCTCTGATCTCCCGCATCATGGTATTATAAAAATACAGATTATGCAGAACACAGAGCCTCATCCCCAGCATTTCCTTTGCCTTCAGCAGGTGCCGTATATATGCCCTGGAATACCTTCTGCAGGCAGGACAGGAGCAGCCCTCTTCAATGGGGCGCTCGTCCAGTTCGTACTTGGCGTTAAACAAATTGATTTTCCCCTGATTGGTATAAAGATGCCCATGACGGCCATTTCTGCTTGGATAAACGCAGTCGAAGAAATCCACGCCTCTTTCCACGCCCTCCAGAATATTGGCCGGAGTTCCAACACCCATCAGATAAACCGGCTTATCCGTAGGAAGATGGGGGATGGTCACATCCAGGATATGATACATCTGCTCATGGCTTTCTCCTACTGCCAGCCCCCCCACTGCATAACCATCCAGATCCATCTGTGCAATCCTTTTTGCATGCTCGATCCGGATATCCTCATAAATAGCTCCCTGATTGATCCCAAACAGGAGCTGATGCTTGTTGATCGTATCCGGAAGGGCATTTAACCTTGCCATTTCATTTTTGCACCTTGCAAGCCATCTTGTGGTCCGTTCCACGGAAGCTTCCACATAGCTTTTTTCTGCCAGCGCCGGAGCGCATTCATCAAAGGCCATTGCTATGGTAGATGCCAGATTGGACTGGATCTGCATGCTCTCCTCCGGCCCCATAAAGATCTTATGCCCATCAATATGGGATCTGAAGGTAACGCCCTCCTCCTTGATCTTCCGAAGGCCTGCAAGTGAAAATACCTGAAAGCCTCCCGAGTCTGTAAGGATCGGCTTCTCCCAGGACATGAATTTATGCAGTCCCCCCATTTTCTTTATGATCTGGTCACCCGGCCGTACATGTAGATGATAGGTGTTGGATAATTCCACCTGGGTTCCAATTTGTTCAAGATCTTCCGTGGAAACAGCTCCCTTAATGGCGGCAACTGTCCCAACATTCATAAAAACAGGGGTTTGTATTACTCCGTGAACGGTGGTAAACTCCCCCCTTTTTGCTATTCCTTCCTGTTTGATAACTCGAAACATTTTCTGACCGCTAACCTCTCTTATAGATATTTATCCCAGAATTCCTCCAGACACAGTTCTTCCCGGGCAATCACCCCTGCCGCTTCCTTTCCCACATACCGGAAATGCCATGGTTCAAATTCAATACTGGTTATGGATTCTTTTCCCTTGGGATACCTTAGGATAAAACCATATTCGCTGCTGTGCTCTGCAAGCCATTTTCCGGCATCCGTGTCGGCAAAGCTCTCATCCAAATTGGTATAGGTATTGGAGACAATGTCGATGGCAAGGCCGATCTGATGCTCGCTGGCCCCTGGAACCGTCACTGCCTGGGAGGATAATGCATAAGCGTCCATGTATGACATTCCTTTATTCATATAAGCCTTGATCTTCCTGTTAAACAGAACCTCCTGTCTGTTCAGGTCGCGATACGGGGAACAGATCGCAAGCTGTACGCCCTCCTGGCTTGCCGCCTGCATCATGGCAAGCAGTTCCTCTATGATCCGTTCGTCACATTGCATTTCTCCCTTGATCGTCATGATCTTTCCCAGGGTTATTTCATAATCATCCGGTATGGGATGCTGTTTGTTGATCAAAACCAGTCTCCAGTCCTCTGCCGAAAAAGACAGTTCTTTTTCGGCCGCAGGCTCCGGTTCTGCCTCTTCCTCTGTCTGCTGCTCTTCTTCCTCACTCAGGATCTCATCCAGCACATATTTATCTGCCTGATCCATCCCATGAAGCTCTGCATCCTCATAGCCATCCAGCACATCCTCATCCTCGAGCAGCTCTTCCTGCGCCACCGTAACGGCCTCCTCCGGCGCTAACGTAATATCGGAGGTGTTGGCTGCCATCACCGGCTCCTGGCTCCCTTCTGTGGAAACAAAGCCATTATTGCCAAATACAGGATACGCAAAGCTGTTCCCCACCATAAAGCAGAGAAGAATAAACGCCGTGCAGATAAATCTTTTGGAACCGCCGCGAAGATACATAAAAAAGCGGTGCAAAAGCATACTCACCGCCAGTCCTGCAATCGCAGGAATCTTAAGCAGCTTTCCCTTCTGCCCCATGCAAATAAAAAACTCCTTTGTTCTTTCATGTAAGCTTCTTTTCATTGGTCCCCCAAAACACAAACTGATTTACATAATATATTACACAACTCTGCATATTTCTACAATAGGTAAAAGCAAAATAATTGCAAAAACATACTGCTTCGACTATAATCGTAATAAATTCATGTAAATTTATCTGTATATTTTGGAAAGGAATACATTATGGCCGGCTCATCTTTCGGAACAATTTTTAAAGTCACAACCTGGGGAGAATCCCACGGAAAGGCACTTGGCGCTGTCATCGACGGCTGTCCTTCCGGGCTTTCCCTTGAAGAAAAGGATATTCAGAAATACTTAGACCGCAGAAAGCCGGGAAACAGTTCTATTTCCACTCCCCGCAAGGAAGCTGACCAGGTTCAGATTTTATCCGGCGTCTTTGACGGAAAAACTACCGGGACTCCCATTTCCCTGCTTGTCCCCAATACTTCACAGCGTTCCTCTGATTATAGCGAGATCGCCTCTTACTATCGTCCCGGGCATGCGGATTATACCTTTGACGCCAAATACGGTTTTCGCGACTATACGGGAGGCGGACGTTCTTCCGGCCGGGAAACCATTGGCCGGGTTGCTTCCGGAGCTGTGGCTGCAAAGGTCTTAAATGAGCTTGGCATTCAGGTTCTTGCTTATACCAGATCCATCGGCCCCATTTCCATTTCCCCGGAGCGCTTTCAGGAAGAACTGATCCTTTCTAACGAGACCTGCATGCCAGATCCCGTTGCCCATCAGCTTGCCATGGACTATTTGCAGTCCTGCATGGAAGCAAAGGATTCCAGCGGCGGCGTGGTTGAATGCATTGTAAAGGGCGTTCCTGCCGGTCTTGGCGATCCAGTTTTTGAGAAGCTTGACGCATGCCTGGCCAAGGCCATTATGTCCATCGGCGCCGTCAAAGCGGTAGAAATCGGAGACGGCGTTCATGCCGCCCTTGCAAGAGGAAGTGAAAACAACGATGCTTTTTATATAAAAGACGGACAGATTGCCAAAAAGACCAACCATTCAGGGGGAATTTTAGGTGGGATAAGCGATGGATCAGAGATCATCCTCCGTGCCCACATAAAACCCACCCCTTCTATTTTTTCTCCTCAGGAAACTGTCACCAGGGACGGAAAAGAAACCACCGTGTCCATAAAAGGAAGACACGACC
>ULNH01039896.1_pt1 | contig 16371 bp, 6 predicted proteins | sample 1951871 | NCBI WGS metagenome assembly ULNH01 (sample SAMEA4835572, study PRJEB28245) | human gut metagenome | biome: gut microbiome; material: fecal sample | place: Denmark | collected 2008 | reverse complement strand
TCTTCCCGTCTTGTAATCGATGACTCTGATGCGTTCAGAGATGTTCGATATAGGAGAAATGGCATCCAGACGGTCGATGAAACCACCGATCTTGAACTGCTTTTCGCCCCTGCTTGTGTTGACATTCAGTGTATCTGAAACTACCAATTCCATACCGATAATGGTAAATGGTGTCTGGCGTCTGTCTATGGAGATAAGCTGTCGCAAATAGCTGGCTATTACCTCCTTGTTGATGAGTTGCAGACCGTTGTATTTCGGATGATAATCGTTGTTGCCTACCTTGAAGAGCTTTTCTCTGAAGGCCTGATCTACCAGTCTATCTACCAGCATCTTATCCTTCATTGCCTGGTCCAGAATGTCTGCAGTGATGACGATTGGGCGGATGAGCTGCTGCTTTCCTTTCTCATCTGTCTGGATATCGCTCTTGCTGGCAAAGCCATAGTAGAAAAGTTCGGCTGCCCGATGGAAAATGTTTCCGAAGATGCGGTTATCTACTTCGTCTTCATCAATTTCATCCGGTTCCAGCAATCCCTTTACATATTTATAATAGAACTGCTTCTGGCATCTCTGGTATGTATTGAGAAAAGTAGGTGTGAGCATTCTTACGTCGTCAAGTATCTTCATCACTTCTTCGGTCTTTGGCTCTTCGTCGTATGCCGGGCGAAGGGGTTTCTGACCGGCGATGAGGGTCTTGCGAACGATAGGATGCTGACTTTCTACCATCAGCTGGAGCATGAATCTGCTCATCTCGCCCGATTGACCATCTTCCGTAGCATTGTTGTAGGTAAGCGTGATGTCGTGGGCACGCTGCAACATACTGTGGAAGTAGTAGGCAAAGATGGCTACCTTGTTTTCTACGGTGGTGAGACCGTAAGCCTTGCGCAGGGAGTAAGGGATGAATGAAGAATCGTTCACGCCCTTTGGAATTTTGCCTTCGTTGCAGGATAGAACCAGAATATGATCGAAATCGAGGTTTCTAGTTTCGAGTACACCCATTACCTGTATTCCTTCTGCCGGCTCGCCATGGAATGGTATGCTTGTGGTCTGGATGAGCTGCTGTATCAGTCGTTCCAGAGTGATGGTATCTACCTCCAGGTCGCCGGATGTGATGAGTTCCTGCAGGCGGTTGAGTAGGGTGTAGGTGCGATAGAGTGATTCGTGGAATAGCGGATCATTCAAATCCTTTGCCTGGGTTCCTATCATGCGCAGAATATCAAGCAAGTAGCTGATGAGCTGCTTGTTGTAGCTGCTTTGCGTGGCTTCTGCCGTCTGCTCTTCCAGGTTTCTGAAAAGCAGAGAGAGTCCTTCGTCTCCATCCATGCTGAGGAAATCGCGCGATGGGTAGAAGCGTTTCTGCTCTTCCAGCTTTTCAAGCAGGTCGGCATATCGAGAGCTGATGAATCTCGTATAGGGATGACGCAATGCTGTGAGCACGTAATGAAGACGGTAGGTCTCGCTATGCTGTGGATGACCTATTCCCTGCAACTGGATGAGTTGCTGGATGAGACTGTAGAAAGGTGTTTGCTGCAAAGGATAGCCTATCGTGATATTGACGCTTTTCACCTCTTCCGGAAGTGAATGTATCACACTCTGCAGGAGGTTTTCGTCGCTCAGTACAATGGCTACATTGCACCCCATCTTGTAGCGGTTGTGCTCCTTGAGCCAGGCGTTTACGTATCTCGCCTGGATGTTCTCTGTTGGTGCAGATATGTAGGTGATATCCTTGTTCTTCGACATGTTGTCGTAGATGTCTTTCTGCGGATAGCTGGCAAGTTCGTTGGGATAGTGCTTCAGATACTGACGGATGTAGTGGCCGGCTTCATTTTGTCCCTCCATATAGTACTTGTCGTAATCCCAGTAGAAAAGGGCTTTGCCCTGTTTCAGCAGTCGGTCGCATAGTGTCTGTTCTACTATCTGCATCATATTGAAACCGATGAAGAGATACTTCTTGTAATGGAAGTCTATATCTTCATCGTTTACTACCTTGCGATAGAGTGCTCCTTCATAAGCCAGTTGCTGTTCGGCCAGTTTCTGATTGAATCCTACGTAGATGTCGTAGAAATGTGACCATAACTGCAGGAAACGCTTCTTCAGTTCTGTATTGTGATCATCAGAGAAATTGCTGAAGAATTTCTTGATCATTGCTTTCTGATAGTCTGTGAGATAAGAAACATCGTCGAGTTCATGGATGTCACTCAGATTGGCAAAGAGCAGTTTGGCATCTACCATGTTCTTATCTACATCGTCAAAATCGGCAAGGAGGAGCTGTCCCCAACCGTAAAAGTGATCGAGGGTCTCATCAATGCCTGTGCATGCTACGAATACCTTGTGCAGGTCGCAGATAGACTTGATTGGGTCAGCAACCTTCAGGTCGGAGTGTCGGCGGAAGAGGTCGCTGATGGTGATGTATGTGGGAGTCCAGATCGGCTTGCCGGCCAATTGCGCCAGATAGGTATTGAGGAAGAGCGCTGCACGCTTGTTTGGAAAAACCACTGCGATGTCGCTCATGTTGGTGCCGTATTTTGCCAGCATATCCTGGGCTACTGTTTTCAAGAATGCTTTCATTGTATATTGTTTTTTATTATCTTTGCATTTCTTTTATTCATCTATAATACTTCTTCTATTTTGTTCGGATAAACATACCAGAGGTATCCCTTGACATGAGCATGTCCCATACTTTCGAGCAGCTTCATATAGCCTTTTATCTGGTCGTGGTACTCCGGCTTCGGTTTACCGAACTTGAAATCTACCACCACGGTTTCGTGCTCATCTTTCATCACTCGGTCTGGGCGATGCTCTACCATGTTTCCGTCCTTGTCTGTGCTGATGATGGAACACTCATTGAAAACATTCCATCGGTCAGAGAACCAGTCGCTTACCTTGTCTGATTCCAGACGTTTGCGAATCATCTTCTCAACTCTGTCTCGCGAGATGTTTTCATCGTAGAGAACTCCATCAAGTTCCAGCTGTTTCAGTGCTCCTTCAATATCATCTCTTGTACGGATGGTAGAGAAGAGACTGTGCAGTACTGTACCCATCTTGATATAGAATTTCTGCTGTTCTTCCTGTTCATCTCCTTGGATGAGATCGCGGCTCTTGTTACTCTGCCTGAATTCTGGAAGCTTAGGTGATACATTGATATCTATCTGCATCATTTCTGCAGGCATGGTAAAGACATTTCTGTTGATTTTCATCTCCATCTCTATTTTATGCTTCGGTACCACCGGTTCGCCATATTTAAAGAGAATGTCGTTGGTCTTGCAGTCTGTACCGATGCCTTCCAACTCTACATTTACCGCGTCGGTAAGCATTTCGTATGCTTCTTTCTCTGCATTTTGCTTCAGCTTCTCAGCAACAGTTTCCAGTGATTTTTCGATGATTCCCGAACGGTAGGCTGTAGATGCGCGTTTGCCGAAGACATAGAGATTATGACTGGCTCTGGTGAATGCCACATAGAGCAGGTTCAGATTATCTACGATGTTCTGCAGATGCTCGTGATGGTAGTCATCTTCATAGATGCTTCCTTTCATCTGTTTGGCACTGAAATCTACAGGTACCAGAGGCAGTTCGTTGTAAGGAGCTTCCTGAGGAGTACACCAGATGGTATTGGCTTTCTCCAGCTGCCAGTCGCAGTATGGCATGATGACATGGTCGAATTCCAGTCCCTTACTCTTGTGGATGGTGATGAGTCGGATACCCTCGATGCCGTCACTATGGATGCTTTTTTCGTGGAGATTGTTTTCCCATTCCTGGAGAAACGCCTCGATGTCGCTGCTGTTGTCTGTCAGGAAGGAATTCAACTTGTCGTAGAAGGCACATACGTAGGCACTCTGTACTTTCATATCTTCTATCTCGCCAAGGTGAAGTTCCGTAAACAGTCTCTCGGTCAGGTCGAGTAGAGGCATCTCCAGCAATTTCTGTCGATTCTCTGTGATCAGCTCAACCACCTTTTCTTCATCGAGATAAGTATGGGCAAACTTCAAGAGTGTGGCGCGGGCAATATCGTCGGCAGGATGCATCAGCAGCTTCAGGGCTGTGATGAGTATCTGTACTGCCTGCGAAGCGTCGAGGCGGAATGCCTCGTCTGAAACCATCTCATAGTCTGAATGCTCCATAAAGTAGGCTGCTATATCCTGGATGGTGTGGTTGTTGCGCACGAGGATAGCGATACGGTGGGTGGAAACACCACGTGCAGTCAACTCATCTACTGTCTGCAGACAGAGTTGCATCATGCGGTCTTCTTTATTTTCTGCATCATTTTCATCGTCCTCTTCCTGTGTCTTGAGGAGTCGCACCTCCACATATCCCTGCACCTTTTTCTTCTCCGGAACTTTCTGTTCTACATCGGCATAGGCTGTAAGCAGTTGCTTGGCTGTTTCCGGTATCGTTTCTGCCAGTTCGTTATATTCCTGCTGGGCGGCTTCTACGAAGAAGGCATTGTTGAAGTTGATGACATTGCGGTCTGAGCGATAGTTGTTGGCAAGGGTCTCTACATCCAGTTGTTTCTTCGGATTGTCAAACTGGTCTTCTATGTTGTTGAGAAGTCGCCAGTCGCCCGAACGCCAGCGGTAGATGCTCTGTTTCACGTCGCCTACAATCAGATTGCCTGCATCTTCGCGGCTCATCGTTTCTTCCAGCAGCACCTTGAAGTTTTTCCACTGTATGGTGCTGGTATCCTGAAACTCGTCTATCATCACGTGATTCAGCTGGGTACCGATTTTCTCGAAGATGAAAGGTGAGTCGCTGCCTTGGATGAGTGAGTGAAGCAATGTCTGTGTGTCGCTGAGCAGGAAGCGGTTAGCCTCCTGGTTCATTTCTCTCACCTTCTTGTCTATGCTGCCCAAGAGGCGCAGCTGGTTGAGGTGCTTGATGGTGAGGTTGGCACTCTTGTACATTCTTTCGAGCATGTGGCGATGCTCTTCCGAGAACCGGAGGATCGGATGTAGAACGTTCACCACATGCTGATAGAGTGGAGAATCGTTCTTGACTTCCGACTTCTTGACCCAGTTTTCCGGATTATCCAAGCATTTTGCTAAAGTCATGTTTTTGACGTCATCGTCTCCGTATTTTCCGTTTCTCAATTTATTGAAGTAGCTCCAGATACCCCTTGTCTTGTTGTTGAGGTCATCAGCCGAATATCCTTCCTCTTCCAGCGCATCGAAAAAGGAAGCTGCGATTTCTTCGAATTGTTCTTTAGCCTGGTTTCGGGTATCCTTCATCTTGTCTTTGAATGCTTCGAAGAAGCCTTCTTCTTCCATTCGTTTTGACAGCTCGTCGGCGTGCTCCTTATAGTAATCACGGAAGATGTGCTCACCAAAGGACTTGATCTGGCCGATCACATTCCAGCTCTTGTCGTCTGCGATGTTTTCCTTGATGTAATCCATGATCCAGAAAAGCAGTTTGTCGGTGCTTTCCAGACTTTCTATCAGTTCATCCACAGCTTGCTGTTCCACCTGATAATCGTTCAGCCCGATACGCAGGTTGGCTGTGAGGTCGAGTTCTCGTGCCAGATTTCGCAAGACACTCTGAAAGAAGGTGTCGATGGTTTCTACTCTGAAATAGTTGTAGTTATGGATGAGCAGGCGCAAAGCCTCTTCCGCATTCTTTCTGATCTGTTTTTCCGAAAGATGGGGGAGTGCGGCATGTATCTGTACCAGATACTGATCTGATTCGGGCAGCTCGTGGGCAATGCCATAGAGCTGTCCGAGAATACGCAGTTTCATCTCTTCTGTAGCCTTGTTGGTAAAGGTTACAGCCAGGATGGTGCGATAGGCGTGGGGATTGTCTATCACCAGGGTCATGTATTCGCGGGCAAGGGTAAAGGTCTTACCCGAGCCCGCACTTGCCTTGTAAACGGTGAGTTGTGAATTCATATATTGCTCTTTTTTTCTTTTGATTTATAAGGGAATATCCCGTAACGGATTCTACCAGTTTCTGAAAAGTTCGAAGCCGAAGCGGCAGCCTATGCCATCAAACTTTCCCTGTCTGAATGCAGCGAAGAAGCCGAGCGATATCAGACGCGTGCTTACACCATAGCCCCATTCTGTATAAGGGTAGAGGTGTTTTACCACCAGACCGCTGGTATAGAGTCTTTCTGATTCTACATATCTGCCTATCAGCGGAAGCCAGGCGGCAAGAATCATCGGAGATTCATAGGTGAAGTTGGCACGCAGGTAATAGTTGCTGGCATTATACCAGTAGGACGACAGCAGTTCGAAATCGCCCGACCATTCATCGTTCCAGCCTCCCGGAATATTGTTGTCGTGGAAGTTGGTGTAATCTACGAAGTCCCAGTGTGCTCCTCTTCGGGTATAGAAACCTGTTCCGAAACGCATCGAATACGATTGTCTGCGGGAAGAATAGAGAATCGTCTGGGCATCAAACTCGGCTCTTCCGTAGTCGATGTTGCTGCCCAGCAGGTTTTTGAAACCTTGCTCATAGTCGAGTTTCAGCACGATGCCTTTCTCTGCTTTAGGTCTCCATTCTATTCCGATGGCAGGAGCCACAGACTTGTATTGATCCGGATAGCCTATGGATTGATAGAAGTCCGGACGGATGGCAATGCGGTTGTGCGCTACCATTCCCAGTTCCATCGCCCAATGTGGGGAGAGGCGCCAGTGGTTGGTGAGTCGCATGTAATTATCCTTGAATTCCGTAAAGGTGGAATTTCCCATCAGGAGAGAAGGTATCTCCGATGGCGAGAAACCTCCGATGCTGTCTTTCGGGTCCATGTATCCCAACGCCTGGCGAGCCAGCTTGTTGGTATTGATGCGGTTGCCGTTACCGATTTCCAGCTGCAGATAACCCTCGTGACGGGTATTGTAGTTGAGTCTGACAGGAATACTGTAGTAGAAACGATGCTGGCGGAAACTGTAACCGCCTTTTATTCCGGCAGAAAGCTGGATGTTGTCATTGAAGGCATACTGTCCGTTGATCTTGAACTTATACACCACACCCTTGGATTCCGAATAACCCATATATAATGGATTGAACAATGGGTCGATGCGGAAATAGCCCTGCTGCTGTTTGCCGAAGTCGCTGGAAATTCTGTTCAGCAGGTTATCGCCTACGATATCCCAGAGCACATCTTTTGCGAAATCTTTCTTCTTTTCTCCCAGTGCAGCTGCTTTCCTTTTTCGCTCTTCTTGTCTGTCGTAATAGATGCGATAGATCATTTCCTCATCGGTATTCAGTTTGATAGGTCGCACTTTTGACATCATAGCGGTATCTGCGCTATTCTTGATGGTATCTTCCAGAACTTTTGGCAGATTATATATGGTGGTGTATTTACCGGTAATCTTATTACCCATGAAACTGAAGTTGGCGCGCATGTCACACTTGACAGGTCCCAGCGACTTGTAGCCTTCCTTGCCCATCGTCACGGAGATGTAGAAACGGGTCATATCGTATTCTCCTTCGAAGTCGCACATCTGAATCTGTCCGTTTTGGATGCGGACGATCGCCCTGGTCTCTACCAGCTGGGTGTTTTTGATGCGTGGGTAGGCGTAAACCTGAGCCATACCATAGAGCAGTGGCGTGACGGAATACTTGTAGTATCGTCTGTTGGAACGATGGAAAGGGGAGAGGATGTTCTCCTGGAAGAGATTTTCCCCATACACATTCGGCGTCATGTAGTTGAGCGCGGCGCTCATCGTACTTTTGCGGTGTGGAATGGTACTGAGATTGAGCAGTCGGTGGATGACAGGTGCTCCCTTCTCATTCACTTCGATGCGGTTGTAGAATTCGCTGATGAACTTTCTGCCTGCTCCGTAGGAGATGGCGTACATGGTAGGAACGAGAGCCAGGGTGGCGTTTCGCTTGTTGGTACGCATCTGGAATTTGGTGTAGGCATAGCTCGAATGGCTTCCTCTTCCCGTGGTATCTATCTTTTGGGCATAACAGAAGATACGCTGCATCACGGAGTCTGTGATGGCGTCTTTAGCCTTCACTCTTCTGGCATCTGTTGCCAGAGGAAAGCTGATAGTCAAAAGGATGACAGCCGCTATGATGCGAATCAGTTGTATCTTCATATTTATCTATAAAAAAATCGGGTGAGGCTGAGTTGCCACACCCGATTGCAAAGTTAATGTAAATATCTTGAAAGTCCAAACTTTTAGCTTGATATTATACTTTTTTATCCTATAAAAATGATCTTGTAACTACTCTGCACCCATAGAAGTACCCCTATGGGCATGAGTATTCGTCTTACTGTTGTTATATTATCTTTACAAGATAAAAGCTTCGTAAAAATCCCTTAAGGAGATATTTTCAAACCCTTAAGGAAAAATCTTTTTTTCCTTAAGGAAAAATATAAAAACCCTTAAGGGAAAAATAGAATCTCTTCTTCCCCCATTTTACGGGTGTTTGAGAAGTTTTTTATTCGTTTAGAATAATATTTACATAGCTTTTTAGCAGGCTACGGCAGCCGTAAGGTCATGGCTCAGCAGATGAGTGGCGCTAGCTAGTCTTTTCTCGGAGATATGCGCATAGCGCTGCGTGGTACTGATGTTTCTATGACCCAGCAGTGTGGAGATAGTATATAGGTCGGTGCCCTGCGCCAGCAATAGCGAGGCGCAGGTATGGCGTAGGCAATGGAAGGTGAAGTGCTTGCAGGTGATATGGCAGTCCTCCAGCCATACTTTCAGATGCTCGCTCAGATGGTGGGATGAGAGCAGGGAGAAGAAGTAGCCTCCCGGCTCTTGGCAGTCTTTCTCCAGCTGCTGCAGTATCTGGTAGGCGAGGTCGGAGAGCGGAACCTTGTGCCAGCGCTGCGTCTTTCTGATCTTCTTATATATATAAGGTGTACCTTCTATCTCTATGATGTCGTCATGGTTCAGACTCAGAATATCGCTTTTCCTGAGTCCTGTAAGACTGCTCAGCAATACTGCCTCCTTTAATTGTGGAGTCTTGCAGGGTGTCTGTTTCAGCGTGATGAGATCTTCCATGGTCAGTGTTTCCTTTTCCTTATAGTGTGGATGGATTCTGTAGCTGCTTGGCAGCCGGTCGAACGGGTTCTGATCCAGCAATCCCTGTCTCACGGCTTCCCTCAATACCGATTTCAGGATATTCACCTTCAGATGGATGGTGCTGTCGGATAGTTTTCCGGGTGCTTTCATGTTCTTATGCAGGTCGTGGGCTGATCGGAGGTAGTCGATAAACTGCTTGACGGTTTCCACATCCACCTTTTTCAGCGGGATGTTGCTTCCGCCGAAGGTCTCCAGGTGCTTCAGCATGCTCAGAATGCTGCCGCATCTTCCTTCATATATTTTCTCTCCTTCCTTGTGTCTGGCTTCCGCATAGTTTCTTGTGAATGCCCCTAATGTAATACCTTTTGATTTCTTACGTGCGTTTACTGCAAATTTCTTGATTCGGCTAAAGAATGAAATCTTCATCATATCGTTTGTTGTTTAAAAAATGCTTTTTTAGTTATTTAAGTTACAAAGGTATCGCTTTTTTCTAGAATAACCAAACAAAAGGAAGAAAAGGGATAGAAAAAGCGTGATTTTGTGCAACAGTTGTACGTTAACTTTAGCGCTGCAAAGGTAGTATAATTTGTTCAATTCGCAATAATTTCAAACTCTCTTTTAATGTTTATTAATAAATTATAGTCAACATTTCTTATTTTATAGTCGAAAAGGGTATATTTGTGCAATTTTAGCTAAAGCAAACAACACTAAAAAGACTTTTTTAGGATTTATTTCAGTCATCTGATACAGTTAACGTACAACTGTATCGCAGTAAACGTGGCCTTTCGCAACAGTTAACGTACAACTGTATCAGACCCCAAGTCTATCTTTTGATAAGAAGACAGGTAAGACTCAAACAAGAACGATTAGAATTATAAACTCATAACGATGATGATATATGATGAAAAAAATAGTAATGGTAATGCTACTGCCCACTACCCTGGTGGCAAACGCATACGCCGGAACGGTTAGCGATAGCTTGCGGACTACGCTCTATTATCGCTCAGGCTATTCATTATTAGAACTCTCCTATATGGATAATGCCGCCAAGCTCGAAACCCTCAAGCAGGGTATCAGAAGCATCGGGGACAACCCCAACACGGTGCTGCAGCATATCAAGATCCTTTCGGCAGCTTCGCCGGAAGGTAACTCCAAGCTCAACAAACGACTGGCGAGAAGGAGAGGAGAACGCTTGCGCGACTATCTCAAGGAAATGCTGAATCTGCCAGACAGTGTCTTCATGGTCTCCTCCGCAGGAGAAGACTGGGAAGGACTTGCCCTGAAGATACAGAAAGAAAATGCGCCGTGGAGCCGGAAAGCCCTCTACATCATTCGGAACACCCCCGAATGGATCGTAAGAAACGGAAAGGTTGTAGATGGAAGAAAACGACAGCTCCAGAACCTCGATGGCGGAAAGGCATGGAAATACATGCTCGCCAACCACTTCGACAGCCTCCGCTCCGGAGCACTCGTGGTTTGCGAAATCCGGCACATTGTGCCATCTGTCAGTCCGACAGATACCCTCACATTGATTCAGAATCAGCAAGGCAGCGAAAAGGATTCGCTCCCGCAGAAGGATGCCCGGGATACAGCTTCCCAGCTACAGGTATATCCAGGCGGGAATGCAGCCGAAGCCGAAAATGCAGCCCATGCATCCGGCAGAGACTCCTACTACGCCCTGAAGACCAACCTGCTCTATGATGCCCTCCTCGTGCCGAACCTCGGCATCGAGACCAGCATAGGCAGGGGATGGACCCTCGGAGCCAGCGGAATGCTCGCCTGGTGGAGCAAGGATGCCAGCCACAAATACTGGAGAATCTACGGTGGAGAAATGGAAATCAGAAAATATTTCGGCAGGAAAGCCAAGGAAAAGCCGATGCAGGGACATCACATCTCCCTCTACGGACAGTTCCTCACCTATGATATCGAAAACGGCGGCACCGGTCACCAGAGCAAGAAAACCTACGGGGCAGGAATGGAGTACGGATACTCACTGCCGATAGGAAGACGCCTGAACCTCGACTTCGGACTGGGCGTGGGATACATCAAGTCCCACTACAAGACCTATGAGCCGAAAGACGGATGCTACGTATATGAGGCAACCCGCAACCGCACCTGGATAGGACCTACCCGCGGCGAAGTATCACTGGTATGGCTCCTCGGCAACGGAAACACCAATAGCAAGAAAGGAGGTAAGAAATGACTAGAATGACTAGAATAACTAGTATGACAGAGTTAAGACAATCAATGATCCTATTCTTCCGCGTAATCGTCTGCGCAGCCTTCTTGCTGATGATGGCAGAACTGCTCTCATCCTGCGAGCACAAGGATCTCTGCTACGACCATCCCCACCGTCAGAACGTGGAAGTGATGTTCGACTGGAGCGCCGATCCCGATGCCAATCCAGCCACCATGAGTCTCTATCTCTATCCCGAGGAGGGAGGCGATCCCATCAGATACGAGTTCACCGACAAGAACGGCGGAAACATCTCGGTGGCAGCAGGCACCTACAGGGCAATCTGCGTAAACAGCGACAAGGAAACCCACCGCATCCTCGGCAAGGAGCGCTTCGAAACCTTCCAGGTAACATCAGCCGAAACCCGAGCCCTGCAGGGACTCCTCGCCACCATGGCAGGAGCCGCACCGATGGGACGAGGCACCGAGAAGGAAAGAATGATGCAGCAGCCTGAAATGCTCTGGAGCAGTCATGCCGACCGCATCGTAGTGAAGCCAGCCGGAGAGAAGACCGTCATCAAGATGAAGCCGGAGCCGAGAGTCAAGCAGTGTACGGTGGAAATCAAGAACGTGGAGAACATCAACGGAGTGAAGGCGATGAGTGCCAGCGTATCGGGAATGGCAGGCGGATGGCTCGCCGGTCTCGACCAGCTCTCGGAAGAGAAGGTAACCATGCCGTTCGTAGCCGAAGCCGATGCTGCCAACAAGATGGTAAAAGGCAGTCTCACCCTCTTCGGTCACTGTCCGGTACAGCCCAACAAGCACATCCTGATGGTCTATGCGCAGCTCACCGACGGCACCAACTGGTATTACGAGAAGGATGTCACCGACCAGGTGCATGATAAGAATCAGAAAGACGATACCCACATCAAGATTGAGTTGGAGCAGCTTCCCTTGCCGAAGCCAGCCCCAGGTACCGATGGTGGTCTTCAGCCGAGCGTAAGCAAATGGAATGAAATATACATAGATATCAAAATGTAGAATAGATATTGTCTATCATCAATAAGGATATAGATTATCATCAATAAAGATATGATCTATCATTAATAAGATATAAAAAACATAGTATTAATTTTTTAAAAGTATCAATTATGAAAAAAGCGTTTTACATGATGGCAGCTGCTGCCATCGCCCTCTCTTCTTGCTCTTCAGAGGAGACCACAGATGTTGCGAAGAGCTCTACCATCACCTTCCGTACTACAGTAGGATTGAATAGCCGTGGTGCAGAGTTGACCAGCGACAATCTTCAGGAGATGTGGGTTAGTGCTTTCTATCAGAGCGATGGTAAGAGTTATTTCGACGATCAGAAGTTTACGAAAGAGACTGGTACCGGTACAAGCACTTTCATTCCTGAATCTCCACAGTACTGGCAGGAAGGAAGAACATATAAGTTTGTTGCCATTTCACCAGAAAAGACTACTTGGCCGGTTACTCCTACTATTACAAAGGACCAGGTGACATGTACTGATTTGGCACCTGCTACAACAATTACTGATCAGAAGGATTTGATTATCGGTGCTGTTGATGCAACTTCAGCTAATCATAATACAAATGGTGTTGCTTTGACATTGAATCATATCCTTTCACAGATTCAGATTAAGGTTAAGAGTGATAACGAACATATTGTTTATCGTATCAAGGGTATTCGTATTGTAAATGTTGCAAAGGGTAAGGGAACTCTTACATATACCACAACAGATAATAAAGCTAATTGGGATTTGAGTGCAGGAGACAAGGTAACCTATTCATATACTTTCCCTCAGCCAATTACCCTCGATGGTAAAGCTGATGGTGTAAAAGAGGCTGTTTTAACAGGTGCTGATGGTGGTGCAATGATTATTCCACAGTCATTTACTCCATGGGATGGTAACAAGGTTACAGATCTGGCTCCTTATAATGAGGGTACTTATATCTCATTGTTGCTCAACGTTAAGGCAGTAAAGGGTACTGGCTATATGTATCCTGCAGGTGCTCAGGGTGAGAATTCCTACGGATGGGTTGCAGTAGCAGTTCCAAATAATAAGTGGGAAATTGGTAATAAATATATCTATACTCTCGATATGTCAACAGGTTGTGGCAAGGTCGATCCAGTTGATCCAGAAGAGGATCCTAAGAATCCTATAGTAAAACCTGGTCAAGAAGGAAACCCTGGTAAGGGTGAGAATATCTTTGGTGATGTTATCAAGTTCAACGTAACTGTAAAACCTTGGTCAACACCTAATGTCGGTGATATTGATATGTCAACTGGTACAATTAAAGTAAATAATTCACCTGCCAAGAAGAAGTAATCCTCCTACATTACATTCACAATAAAAAATCAAATTCAAGGAATTGGAGATTCCCCTCTCACGTGATGTTGAGCTTAGGAATTCTCCAATTCCTTTAACTCCAAAAAATGGCGTAAGAAAAAGAATAAAAAGAAACCATTATGATGAAGAAAACTTATAAAAGCAGTTTATTGGCACTCAGTGTACTCGCATCCTTTACGTCATGTTCAGAAAGCGAATCACTGCAGCAAGCCAATCTATCAAAAGATAAAATCACGTTTCATGCAACCCTCGACAACAGCTGGAAACCCATGTCTCCCGCTTCCTCTTCCCGTGCAGCCATAGCTGCTGCCACCGAGAAGGGTCCCATCGTCGTGTCAACTCCTTTCGGAAAACCCCTCTATCTCCATTCGGTAGTGCAGGAAACAGCAGACTTACAGCAGGCTGCTGCAACAACCCGTGGCGTTATGCAGGAGGGCACAACCCTGGGTAATACCTATTATAATAATAGCTTTGGCGTAACTGCTATTTATAAGGATAATGGTACAAACACAGCCTTATTTACAAACCAAAAAGCCTCTAAAAACAACGAAGACATTTGGGAAATCGAGGACAAGACAAATAGCAGATGGCCATTTGATGCCCTCGTCTCTTTCCATGCCTACGCTCCATTTAATGATGCCACTGATGGGATGTGGAGCGTCACTACAGATGCAGATAATGTAAAGACAAAGATTAAATATACGGCAAAAAGCGGTGAAACAGAGATTCCTGCCCAGCCCGATATTGTTGTGGCTACCAATGCCGAATCACGCAGCGTATCATCAGGTGATAAGGCAGTAGAGCTGAAGTTCTCTCATGCCCTTACTGCCGTGAACTTCGCTATCAGTAAAGATTTGACAGAAATCTTCAAGACAGAAGCCACCGATGGTTCCAAGCTCAAGAGCATCAAATTAAGTGGTATTCCGAATGAAGGAACCTGCGAGTTGACAGCCACAGCAGATGCCCCACAGACTCCTTCTCAAAACTGGATATTCGAAACAGAAGCTGATGGATCAATGAAAACTGGTAGCTACACCTTTAATCTTGAAAATAAGAATATCACAATAGGCGAAAGTTATGCGCTCACTTCAAACGATGACAAGAATATCCTGATGATGATTCCTCAGAAACTGAATGGTACAAAAGCCCAGTTAACTTTCGTATTAGATATAAAGGGTAAAGGAGATCAGACATTCACCTTTGATTTGAGCAATCAGACCTGGTTGCCAGGAACCTCCGTCACCTACAAGCTTTCAGCGAGTGCCATCAATCACTTGGAGAATGCCGAGGTAAAATTCCCAGATTCATGGAAGGATACTGAGCAGGTAAAATATTCCTATCCCAAGACTGATTTTGCAGCAGGCGAGTCCATCGGTCTTTATGTAGTGAATTCCAATAATATCATAGAGGAGACGAATGTGAAGCTGACTCGTGATCAAGATGGAAAATGGATGCCGGAGAATAATAACACGAAGTTCTTGAAGCTGAAGAACTACAAGTATTTCGCATACTATCCATATAATGCAACTGCTCCTAACGTTGATGCAACGAAAGATCATGCTGAGGAGTTCTTTAAGGATAAGATTTCATCACTATCCGTTGTGTCTGATCAATCAAAAGAAGCCACTCTCTTAGCCCAGGATTTCCAGGTGGCAAAGGGAGAAATTGCTAATGATGGAAGTACTCTAGATTTCAATATGGAGCATCAGGTAGGTTTGGCGGTATTGAACTTGAAAGAAAAAGGAATAGCTAAGTATCGTCAGTTTACCGATAATTCATATATGTATTACTATGGTACTGGCAGTACTGCACCAACAAACTTTCAAAGTATTGGTACGGAAACATTGAGAGCATCCAATAACTTTGCTGGTAATAAGCCATATATTGTTCCATCAGAGAATAAATGTTTGCAGATTATCCCTTTCAACCAAGAGCTGTCGTTCAAGGCAAAAGACCAGGATAGTTCACCTAGAACAGCATGGGGATATGATAAGACATATAGTGTAACGCCAAAAAGTTCTAGTCCTGTAGTGACAGATATTACTGTAGATGCAGAGTATTATAAGCTGGCTCGTCTTTTCGAATACAAGAAATCGACAGAGTCTTTTACGGTTCCTGTTAATGGAACATATACCTTGGAATGCTGGGGAGCAGGAGAAACTCAAGGAGGTAAATCCCAGGGAGATTATCAGGCACCAAAAAATCAGGTTCTCTATATCTGTGTAGGTGGTAAAGGAACTGAAGGTGATAGGGCCAAAATAGGAATTGGCGGCTATAATGGTGGCGGAAATGGAGGTACGGCGGTAGTAAATGACAAGGGTCAACCACTTAAACGTGGTGACGGTGGCAGTGGTGCTACTCACATTTGCCTCAAAGACGGAGTTCTAAAAGATTTAAAAACTGCATACGAAAATAATCAATTATTAATGGTAGCAGGAGGTCAGGGTGGAGCTCAATATCAGCCCATATGTCCTGGCCTGTTTGGTGGAGGCACTGAAGGAGGTAGACCTACCAATACAGCTGGCACAACATTTAAGGCAGCAACTCAATTCGAAGGTTTTGCCTTTGGTCAAGGTCAGACTGGTCGCAATGGTACTATAAAAACTCAAAACGGTGGAGAAGGTAACGGTGGTGGCGGCGGCGGCCTGTATGGTGGCATTGCACCCAAAGATCAGGGTAATCTTACTAATTGTCCGGGTGGCGGTGGCAGTGGTTATGTCAATCCACAACTTGTTAATGGTGAAACAATTGCCGGTAATCAATCCTTCCTGTCACCTTCGGGCGTATCAGAAACGGGACATGCAGGTCATGGTGCTGCTCTGATAACATGGCTTCCATAGCGTCCATGGCGCCGGATATGC
>ULNH01051241.1_pt1 | contig 16452 bp, 18 predicted proteins | sample 1951871 | NCBI WGS metagenome assembly ULNH01 (sample SAMEA4835572, study PRJEB28245) | human gut metagenome | biome: gut microbiome; material: fecal sample | place: Denmark | collected 2008 | reverse complement strand
TTTGTTTGATAGTGCAATGGTGGCGGTGATGACACGTAGTTCAACCAAACAAAAGCAATATGCCTAAAATACTTGCTTTTTCAAAGGTCTTGCCTGTGTGTTTGGTAATATCGGTGCAACAAAAAAGGACGGTTTCCCGTCCTTTGTCTTGTGTGTAACAACTACATTTGTTTGGGTTGCAACAACGCCAAAATGCCGTTCACGATGAAAATTACCCCCAGCAAAATGAAAAACCAATCCAACATTGCCCAATAACTTACAACAAGCAATATTCCTATTGCCAATGTCAGGCAGGCAAAAATTATTGCAAGAGGCATGCGGAAACGAATTGCCGTTACCAAGTCGCTCACACCTTTCAACGTCAGCAGTATTCCGAAAATGATAAGCACAATTTCCACAAACAGCCAACCGCCCAAAATAAGCACAATGCCTATCACCAGACTGACTGCGCCACCCGTCCACTCGTGGCGTAACAAAAAAATGACGCCGTAGGCAATAAACAACGCCCCGATAACGGTAAGTAAAACGTTTAGTACTTGCGCACGAAAAATGCACAACAGCAGTCCTGTCAGAATGTAAAGCAGTGCGTTGAGAAAGTTTTTGCTTTTGAAATCTATTTTGTCAGACATTTGTTTTCTCCTTTCTCTTATTGTATATTGTAAAGTTTGATTTTGTCAACACTAAATTTAACTTTGTCAAAATGCGTCAACGTAAACGCCGCACATTCTCGTTGCGCAAAAGTCAAACAAATTGCGTGAGCGAACGTCGTTCACAACCAAACCTGAATTTCAAAAAGCACGGTCAAAGCGGTGGATGAGTGCAGTTGCCAAAGTCAGATTTGAAAAGATGTGCAGGCAAAAAAATACACAATGTCCCTTTGGACAACGTGTCTTTGAGTATTGGCAAAATATTCTTGCAGTTTCCGTGTACAAAATTTTGCAACCGTATGCGGATTTTTGTTACATAAAGGCTTTTTTGAGCCTATCGTTGCAAATGCCGAAAGGGCAATTTGCCGCAGTTGCCTGTTGGGGAATATATTTCTCAAATACTCACACACTACGCTTACAACCAAATCGGGAGTGAAAAATGAAGCGTAAGTTTTTGTTGCTTTTTTTGTTTGTAGTTGCAGTGTGCAACGTGCTGTTTGGCATTGTGCCGGACAGTGCCGTTGCCTCTTGTACCGCAAACGCAGATATCATCGACGACGTAACGGATTTATTCACGGGTAGCAACGTGGAAAAAATTGACGAGCAGGTGTACCTTGGCGGTTACCCTTTGGGAATAACCATCGACGGCGACGGCGTAACGGTAATCGGATTGAACGAGTTTTTCAACAGCGACGGCGAGTTGTGCTGTCCCGGCATGCTTGCAGGTATTGAAATAAACGACGTGATTGTGGAACTCAACGGAAAGAAAATTTACAGTTCCGCCAAACTTGCGGAAATAGCAGGTTTTTCCGACGGTAAGGCGATGGAAGTCAAATTTTTGCGTGAAGGCGAATTAAAAACTTCACGCATCATTCCCCAAAAAGACCTGACTGCGGGGCATTACCGCCTGGGTTTGTGGACAAGAGATTCTTCCAGCGGAATAGGAACTTTGACGTATGTGAGAAAAAACCTCAACTTCGGCAGTTTGGGGCATCCCATTTGTGATGCAGGCGGCATTGTAACGTGCAAAAACGGCGGAGTTTTCAATTGTAGCATAAACGGCATAGAAAAGGGCAAAAAAGGTGCCGCAGGCGAACTGAAAGGCAGTTTCTCCTTTGAAAAACGCTTGGGAAACATCTACGTCAACAACAAGTACGGTGCATTCGGCACATTCAACAGTTTGCCCTCTTTTTGCGACAAACTTATTGATGTAGCCGACGTTTCCGAAGTAACACTGGGAAAAGCGCAAATCTACTGCACTTTGGACGACAACACACGCAGATGCTACGACATAGAAATCGTAAAGGCGGTGCGTCAGACTTCCAAGGGGGACAAAGGAATGGTAATTCACATTACCGACAGCGAGTTGCTCGAAAAAACAGGCGGTATCGTGCAGGGAATGAGTGGCAGTCCCATCGTGCAAAACGGCAAGTTGGTGGGTGCGGTTACTCACGTGTTTGTAAACGACCCAACCCGTGGCTACGGCATGTACGCAAAATGGATGTTGGAAAACTAGTGTCTGTTGCAGGACAGAGTGTGGAATTTAAGAAAAACGTCGGTGAACAAAGTTTGCAGGCGTTTTTTGTAATTCCCTGTAACAAACGTTTGCAAGGACTACCAAAAACAATTTGCCCCTTTCGCAGTTAGCCATTTGACTTTGGCTTTTGTGCGGTAAACGGGGCGTTTGCACCCGTCGCCCGTCGTTGCCGATGACGTAAAAAGCATTTTAGGGTTTATCTCAATGCAGGAAAATTGCCACGGTGCAGGAAAATTACAACGGCATTGCTTGCGTTTCTTTTGCAAAAATACCGTCCTTTTGCTTGCCCTGTGTCGGTGAACGCAACGTCAAACGATTACAGGCTGTTTCAAGACAAAAACGCAAATTCCACATCTTAATCATAAAATGCCCCTGTTTTTCATATTTGGTAATATGAATACTCGTTTCATATACAATTTCTTTTATGACATAGGGTACAATATTCGTCGCAACAGAAAATCTTTTCTGTTTTGCTGTGCTGTGGCGTTGGTGGCAACGGTGTTAGGCGTGGTGCTTTTCAAAATTTCCGATTACAACTGGTGGTATTCCAACAGGTGCGATTTTATTTTCAAAATCGTGTATGGAGGTTTTTTCTCCGTCTTTATTGCTTTTGTTGTATCGTCTGCAATAGTTTGTCTGCTGTGTTTTGCCACCTTGTGGAAAAGGTGGTTGGGATATGTCGCATTGTTTGCCATTTGTCTGTATTTCGGGGCGAACTGTGCCGCTGCGGTGGCATTCGCCGGCTTTTTGGGTGCGTTGTACCTGATTGTGTTGGTTAGCGGGCAGTTGCTCAACATGCTGTGCGTCTTTTTGGCTATTTGTCAGTGTTGTGACGTTTCCGATTTCTTGCAGGCTGTCAAAGAGGGCAAAAACATTATTGTGTTACAAGTGTGCGGTGTTTGTGTTAAGTTGCTTGTTATTTTTGCTTTGTTGCGTGTTCTAACTACCTTAATTTGATTGTTAAAAGTAAAATTATTTGCTATAATTACGCAGAGAGGTAATATATGAGAGCCTTTATTTTGGTTATTGACGGATTCGGTATCGGGGCAATGCCCGATTGTAAAAAATTTGGCGACTACGGCGCAAACACGCTTAAAAACATTCGCAACGCATACGATTTGAACATTCCCAACATGCAGGAAATGGGGTTGTATTGCATAGACGGCACTTACAGTGAAGACCGTCAGCCCAATGCGGCTTTTGCCCGTCTGGAAGAACTTTCCAAAGGAAAGGACACGACGGTGGGACATTGGGAAATGGCAGGAATAATAACTTCCACCCCGTTGCCTACCTTCCCCAACGGTTTCCCCAAGGAATTTGTAACACGTTTGGAAAAGGAATTGGGAAGCAAAATTTTGTGCAACAAGCCGTACAGCGGCACAGAGGTAATAAAGGACTACGGTGTAGAGCATCTTGCCACAGGCTATCCCATCGTGTACACGTCGGCGGACAGCGTTTTGCAAATTGCCGTGCACATGGACAAGTACTCTTTGGAACAGTTGTACGATATGTGCGAAAAGGCCCGCAAACTGTGCGTGGGCAAGTACGGCGTGGGCAGAGTGATTGCACGTCCTTTCACGGGGGAATATCCTTTTGTACGCACGGCGGACAGAAAAGATTTTTCCATCAATCCTCCCGCAAAAACGCTGTTGGATTTTGTCAAAGACGCAGGAATGGAAAGCGTTGCCGTGGGAAAAATCGAGTATATTTTCAACGGACAGGGCATTACTCGCAGTTTGCACACCACAAGCAATCTTGACGGACTCAACAAGACGCTGGAAATTGCAAAGGAAAATTTTGACGGACTTGTATTTGTAAACCTTGTGGACACCGACATGAAGTACGGACATCGCCGTGACGTGTACGGATATGCCGAGGCGTTGGAAGAAATAGACGTTAAAGTGGGGGAACTTGTAAAACTGCTCAAACACGATGACGTTTTGTACATCACCGGCGACCACGGTTGCGACCCCACACACAAACAGCACACCGACCACACAAGAGAGTACACGCCTTTGCTGGTGTACGGATGCGACGTCGTACCCACCAATTTGGGAACAATCAAGGGATTCGATGTCATTTGCGACACCATAAAAGACCAACTTGGAATAAGCAGCGGCGGAAAATCCGTTTGGGAAAAAATTACAAGATAACAAAAATCTTGAAAGACGTTTGTTTCGGCAAACGTCTTTTTTGTTTGAAACATAAACAACTAAAATTTAGTAATTGCAAAGCAGCGTTTGTCGCAACTTCATTTGCAGTGAAGTTGTGCATTAAACTTCAAATGCGTTTGGTGCACGTAACAGGCAAACCATTTTTTGTAATCAAATTTTGCCTTGCTCAAAACGCCGTAAACACTGACTTGTCGGGTGAGTCGGCATTTTAATGTGGATAGGTTCAAATGCGTTTTTCAGGTGTATTTTTCAAAACATTCTGAACAGAAAACGCAGTAGTCAACGGCACCTTGACAATGCAAATTTTGCAGTTTTCTCGGGGTGGAGTAGTAAATTCAACTGCAATTAAGTCCTGGTGCATTTGTCGTTGCAACAATACAACGTCTTTTTGTTTGCAACACAAACAATAAAAATGCGTAATTAAAAATGCGTAATTGACAGTATATTTCTTCAACATCATTTTTGTTGAAGTGGTGTGATTTCAAAACAAAGTTGTTGTAGTGCCTTTGTTTTTTTTGCGTAATTCAGTTGTTTTCAATCTTTCCTACGGAAAAATTTTGCAAGTTTTTTCTCAAAAGTTTGGCGTAATGAAACGTATTTTCGGCACTTGCCTCATGTTAAACGTCTTTGTTTTGCTGTTAAAAAAGATTGTTAGTGTACCGTTGCGCAGGGGCGGAAGTGTGGCGGACAAACATCAAAATTCAATCTGTTTTTCGGCAATTTGCCTTTACAATGCCGAAAATTGCATTTTTACAAACTACTATTACAGACATAGTATATTATTTTTACCCGATTTTTGAGAGTTTCATCTTTTCTTTTCAATTTTTGCGCAGTTGTCAAAGTCGGACGGAAATCTCAAAGACATTACACGGCAAAAAGTCTTGCGCCTGCACATGTACAATGAATAAGCGTGAAGCAAAGTCAATACCATTTTGTCAGGCATGTTTACCGTTGTGTAAAAACGTTTTTACACAACGGACTTTTGCATTTAAGAAAGTTGTAGCGGTGTGCCACCTTGCAACGCTTTAACAGGAATAGACTTTTGGCTTTTGCAAATACTAACGGCAAACAACAAAAGGAGAACAGTATGAAAAAAATTGCTTTGGCATTTTTGGGATGCGTGCTGTTGGTGTGTGCAGTGTTTCCTTGCTTTGCAATGGCACAGCAGTCGCTTGGCGCCGCATCCAAAGAAGCGATACTTGTTTCGGAAGACGGTCAGGTGCTGTTTGAAAAAAACGCCACCGAAAAACGTCCCATTGCAAGTATGACCAAAATAATGACCTTGCTGTGTATCTACGACGCTGTGGACAGCGGAAAAATCTCTTTGGACGATGACGTTGTGGTCAGCACACGTGCTTCTTCGATGGGCGGTTCACAGGTGTTTCTGGACGCTCATTCCACCTACAAGGCGGAAAATCTCGTCAAGTCTATTATTGTGTGTTCGGCAAACGACAGTTGCGTGGCAATGGCGGAACACGTCAGCGGAAGTGTGGAAAACTTTGTGCAATCAATGAACGACAAGGCAAGGAATCTCAACCTTGTTGCAACTCACTTTGAAAATTGCACGGGGTTGCCTCATGTAAGTCAATTTTCCTGTGCAAAGGACGTTGCCACAATGTTGTTGCAACTCATCACTCATCCGCATTACTTCACTTGCGCAAGCATCTGGATGGAAGATTTTGTGCATCCGGGAGGTAGAATAACGGGCATGACCAACACCAACAAACTTGTTCGTTTCTACGAAGGTTGCGACGGCGGTAAAACAGGTTACACAAGCGAGGCACAGCACTGTTTGGCGGCAACTGCAAAGCGTGGCGACACAAGGGTTGTTGCCGTGGTAGTGGGTGCACCCGACAGTAAAACTCGTTTCCGTGAAGTGTCGGAAATGTTCAACTACGCCTTTGCCAACTACCAAAACAAGGTGTACATGAGTGTTGACACACCTTTGGAAGAGGTTTCGGTTACGGGAGGAAAACAATCTACCGTTAAAGTTGTGGCAAACGGCACATTGCATGCATTTGGCAAAAAGGGTGAAAGCGACTACACTGTGCAAACGGAAATTGCCCAAAGCGTGAAAGCCCCCGTTGCAATGGGACAGGTTGTAGGTTTTGCCAGACTTGTGGACGGAAACGGCAACGAGGTTGACAGAGTAGACATTGTGGCAACCAACAGCGTGGAGCAAAAATCTTTCTGGGATTACGTTCAGGAAATTGTCGGCTCTCACTGACTTTCCGCACTACAAAAAAGCGTTGTGAAAACAGCGCTTTTTTTACTATGTTTTACCGTTTGTTATTGCAGTCGTTACGTGCAGGAAAGTCCTTTTTATTGATTTTTTACCGTTCGTTTTTCGGTGCCTTTCACAATGCCGCACTTTTCACGGCGTTGCGTAATGTTTTTGCATTTGGTTGCCTTTTGTTGCGTTTTGTTGTGTTTCGTCCTCACGCTTTATCGCTTTTTATCTCTTGCGCCGTTTGGTATAGTGCAGGAAAGTCCTTTTTATTGATTTTTTACCGTTCGTTTTTCGGTGCCTTTCACAATGTCGCACTTTTCACGGCGTTGCCTGAGAGTTTTTGCATTTGGTTGCTTTTTTGTGCGTCTTGTTGTGTTTCGTCCTCACGCTTTACAATTTGTGCCGTTTGGTGTAGTGCAGAAAAGTCTGTTCCATTTATTTTTACGGCACTTTTCCTGTTAGTTTTGCGTTGCAATGCCTTCTATAAATAATTTGTAATTGACAATTTTTATCAGTGTGGTAAAATAATAAAGTTATGTTTATCTATGACCTTTTGACTGAATACGGACGGGGCATTTCCCGAGAGGGACTGCTAAACGTTGTGGGCTTTGTGTTTGCGCTTGTGTTTGCGTTGACGTTTCACGAGGTGGCGCACGGTGTTGTTGCGTTGTGGAACGGCGACAACACGGCAAAAGCCAGCGGAAGGCTGTCCCTTAACCCTGCAAAACATTTTGATTTGATGGGTTTGGTGTTTATGCTTTTGGTGGGTTTTGGTTGGGCGAAACCCGTTCCGGTCAATCCCTACAACTTCAAAAACAGAAAGTTGGGCGCAGTTACCGTATCGGTGGCAGGCGTTGCAACCAACTTTTTGCTGGCATTTTTGTTTGCTTTGCCCGTGGTGCTTTTGCAAAACGTGGAAGTGCAAATAAACACTCCCAAGTACTACGCACTGTACTGTCTGTTGCAGTTTTGCTACTTCATGGTGGTGCTCAACATAAATTTCGGGTTGTTCAACATTCTTCCGCTGTATCCGTTGGACGGTTACAGGCTTTTGTCCTGTCTTGTTAACGAAAGAAACGGTTTCATGACATTTTTGCGCAGGTACAGTTTTTACATAATGCTTGTGCTGATTGCCTTGTCCTACATTCCTATAGTAGGCGACTACTCGCCCCTGTACCTTTACATCGGCTGGGTAGGCGGTAAAATTCAAGGCGGATTTTTCAGTTTTTGGGGGCTGCTTGTATGACGGAAGAATATCAACAAGAGTACATGTTTGACAACGACGAATCGGCGTTGGAACTTAAACTTGCCAACTACAACGGCCCGCTGGATGTACTTCTGGAATTGGTGCGAGCCAACAAAATTGAAATTAAGGACATTTTCGTGTCGCAGGTTACCGAGCAGTTTTTGCAGTACATGGACCAACTTTCGGAATTGGACATCAACAAGGCGGGCGAATACATGGCAATGGCTGCCACGCTTCTGGAAATAAAGGCAAGGGCTTTGTTGCCCGTTCTGGAACAGCCCGACGATGAAGACTCGCCCGAAAAGGTACTCATCAGACAGTTGGAAGAGTACAAAGTTTTCAAGGAAATTGTCGGCGAGTTGAAGGAGTGCGAAAATGTCAACAGGTTTTACCGTGAGCCGGACAAAAACGTGGGCAAATCGGTAACCGTCATCAAAGACAATCTCAGCGTGGAAGGCTTCATGGAAGCGTTCGGAAAGTTTTTGATGAAAATGCAAATAAAGGCGCAGGCGGAAAACGTATCCCGAGCAATACAAAGAGAAAGTTTTTCCGTAGCGCAAAAACTCAATTGGATTCGTGAAATTTTGAAAGAGGAAGAAAGTTTTCGCTTTTCGCAACTTTTCAACGAAAACACATCCCGCAACGAATTCATCACAACCTTTCTTGCCGTGCTGGAACTGCTGAAACTGCAAATAATAGACGTAAAGCAGGAAAGGGAATTTGAAGATTTTTTGGTGATAAGGCGCCCCGACAGTGACAAAATCGAGGCTGTGGTGGAGGACGAATATGAGTCGTTTGAGTAATGTTTTGCAATCCATTTTGTTTCTTTCCGGCAAACCCGTGGAAGAGGCTTTCATAAGGGAAAAACTGCAAATTTCCGCCAAGGAAATGAAAGATGCCGTGCAGGAACTTTCCCAACAATTCAGCGGTGAAAGCGGCATCAATTTGTTGCGTTTCAACGGAAAACTGCAATTTGCCACCAATCCCGACTACGTCAAGGACGTGGAAGCGGTGCTCAACCCCATCAAGGAAAAGGAACTTACAAACGCCATGCTGGAAACGCTTGCCATTGTGGCGTACAAACAGCCTGTAACCCGTCTGGAAGTGGAGGAAATCCGTGCGGTGGATTGCACCTATTCCATTCAGAACCTCACCCGTCTGGGGCTTATCGAGGCGGTAGGGCGCAAAGACACTATCGGCAAGCCGTTGCTTTTTGCCACAACGGACGAATTTTTGAAGAGGTTTTCCATAGGCAACGTGTCGGAATTGCCCGACTACGAAACGCTGTTGGAAAAACTCAAAGAAATTTCCTACGAAAACACCTCCGTCAAGACGGTGGAAAAACCCATGTTCGACAAAGTAAGCGAGGACATACCGGAATTTTTGCAGGGCGAAAAGGTGGACGTGGTGGAATAACGGCGCAGTGCACGAAACACTATCGGCGTTACCTTCGGGTAACGTCTTTTTTTGTGTTGTTTGAAAGGCGAATTTTTGTTTTCATGACGGTCGATTTGCTCATTCCAAACTTTTGTTTCGCAACGTGAAAAAAATTTTCACACTTATTACCTTTTGTTTTTTTTGTTAACGTCGCACGGCAAAATTTCATGTACACGCTGTTTAGTTTTACGGCAGTTGTAGCGTTTGGTGATGAAAATTTGTTTTTGCAAACGTAAATTGGCAAACATTTGACAGTTACTTCGATTGTAAAGTCGTTTTGATGTTTGTTGTAACGGCAACAGGCGTTGTTTGCTGTCGAAAGTTATTTTATTAAAAAGAAAGTCGGCGAGAGTCTGCAATTACTTCGAGTGTAAAGTTATTTCGCTATTTGTTGTAACGGCAACAGGCGTTGTTTGCTGTCGAAAGTTATTTTATTCAAAAGAAAGTCGGCGAGAGTCTGCAATTACTTCGAGTGTAAAGTTATTTCGCTGTTTGTTGTAACGGCAACAGGCGTTGTTTGCTGTCGAAAGTTATTTTATTCAAAAGAAAGTCGGCAAGAGTCGGCATTTACTTCATATAAAGGCTTTTCGATATTTGTTTGAAACGGTAGCGGGGCGGTTTTCGCATGGGCGCAACGTGTATAAACTTTTACCCAAAGAGGCAAAATAGAGGTAGTATGTTAGTTGTACTCACTGTACTTATGATGTTGGCAATGTTGGTGCTGTTGCCGTTGTCGGTAACGGTAAATTTCACTGCGGACATTACACAAAAAACGTTGTTTGTGCAGGTGCGCCTGTTCGGAATCAAGGTTTTTGAAGAAAAATTCCTTCTGGACGGCAGGTATCTGGTGTGCCGAGGTTCGGTGAATGTTCAACTGGACGTTTTTTCGCTGCGTGGCGACACGGGCAAAGGCGTTGCAAAGGCTGTGCATGTAGACAGCGTGCAACTGTGTTTTGCCGTGGATTTTTGCCGATACAGCGTGTTCGTCTTGCCGATAACAGACGTATTGTGCGCCGTGGGAACGGCATTGGCGTGCGGTTTTTCTCACTGCAAGATACACACTCAAACGTGTTTTTCACCGCAAAATGCAGTGTTCGGCAGGGTGAGGCTTACCGTCAGTCTTGCGGAGGTGCTGGCGGTACTTGCAAAACAGGGGATAGAATATGGAAAATCAACAAATAAGTGAAATAGTGGAATCGGCGCTTACCAATCTCAGCAAAGTTGCCGAGGTAAACACCATCATCGGCAAGCCCATCGTAACAATGGACGGCACTACGATTTTGCCCATTTCGCAAATTACATTTGCATTTATGGCAGGGGGTGGCGAGTACGGCAACAAAGCCAATCCCAAAAGGTTTGTAAACGACGGAGTATCGGCAAATTTTGCCGGCGGTTCCGGCGGAGGTGCGTCGCTTACGCCGATAGGTTTTTTGGTGATAGACAAAAACGGCGTCAGAGTTATTGACACCGAAAACAGTAATACGGTTGATAAAATCTTTGACATTGCAAGGGATTTTGCCAAGGCATTCAAGGAGTAATCATGAAAAAATTTTTTGTTGTTTTGTGCGTATTTTTGCTGGCGTGCTGTGTGTTTACAGGCACTGCAACGGCGGTGGCTTCGGCACAATCCACCTCGGCTAAAAGTGCCGTCGTCATGGAAAAAAACAGTTGCCGTGTGCTGTACGAAAAGAATTCGCATCAGAAGTTGCCAATGGCAAGCACAACCAAAATAGTAACGGCACTCACGGTTTTGCAAAATTCCGCCACCGACAAAGTGGTGGAAATACCCAAAGAGGCGTGCGGCATTGAGGGGTCTTCCGTCTACCTCACGGCAGGCGAACACTTCACGGTGGAACAGTTGCTGTACGGATTGATGTTGCGCAGCGGAAACGACTGCGCCGTGGCGTTGGCTCTCACTGTCGGCGGAAGCGTGGAAGGCTTTGCAGAGATGATGAACGACACAGCCGCAAGTTTGGGGTGTTGCGAAAGTAACTTCAAAAACCCTCACGGATTGCCCGACGACAATCACTACACGTCGGCTTACGATTTGGCTGTCATCACCTGCGCCGCACTCAAAAACAAAGAGTTCCAAAAAATAGTTTCCACAAAATCCGTCAGAATCTGCAACGACGGTAAAGAGCGTGTGTGGACAAACAAAAACAAATTGCTCTCTTCCTACGACGGCGCCGACGGTGTGAAAACAGGTTACACCAAAAAGGCGGGCAGATGCTTTGTGGGAAGCGCAACCAAAAACGGCATGCAGGTGGTGGTCGTGGTACTTAACTGCGGTCCCATGTTCGAAGACACTGCCAAACTTCTGGACTACGCCTTTGCAAACTACACATTGCGTGTGGCAGTGCCGGAAAACAAACTGTGCGGTGTGGTGTACAAGAGGGGAAAACCCACCTACTACTATTGCAGTGAGGGATTTTCCTATCCTCTTAAAGAGGGCGAGCAGTTGAAATGCAACGTGGTTTTGCAGGATGACCAACAACAAATAGAGGTGTACCTCGGGGACAGTTGCGTGTTCAGGCGCAACCTCACGGCACAAACTCAATTCGGCAGGTAAAATGTAACGCTGTTGCAAAAGGCAGATTTGGCAAGATATGTCGGCAGGTCATCTGTTCGCTGTCAGCAAAATAAATACGTTATCGAGGCAAGGGCAGGGCAACCTGCCTTTACTTTTTTTGAGCGGAAATTTTTTGCGGTACAATATCGGTACATTTTTTGTCGGGAAACTGCCACGCTGTCCACGACGTCAGTCAAAGCGAAAATCCGTGAAAGTTTTTTACCCGTGCAATTTTGTGGTAAGTCCGTACTCAAAAGCGTTGCGCATTCCGTTGCGACAAGATATGTCGGCAGGTCATCTGTTTGCTGTCAGCAAAATAAATACGTTATCGAGGCAAGGGCAGGGCAACCTGCCTTTTCCTTTAATCCGCATTTGCAAGCGTCGGGCAAACACTTGCTTTTTTTTGGGAAAGAGGTTATCATTAAAATACTAAATAAGGGCAAAAGGTTGTCGGTTGAAATTCCCTTGACTTACGCCCGAACGGAGTAATTATGTCCAGACTTAACAAATATCTTGCCGATTGCGGCGTGGGTAGCCGTCGTGAATGCGACAAACTCATTGCCGACGGATGCGTCAAAATTAACGGTAAAATCGCCTCTCTCGGGGCAAATGTGGAGGAAAACGATTCTGTTTCGGTAAACGGAAGGCGAGTTACCCCCAAAACCAAAAACTACTACATTATGTTGCACAAACCCAAGGGGTGCGTAACTACCGTCAAGGACGACTTGGGCAGGAAAACCGTAATGGATTTTGTAGACATAAAGGCACGGCTTTTCCCCGTGGGAAGGTTGGACTACGACACGGAAGGTTTGCTGATACTCACCAACGACGGCGACGTCGCCAACAAACTGACTCACCCGAAAAACAACGTGGAAAAGGTTTACGTTGCAAGGCTTTCGGGAAGTCTGACGGAGGCGGAAAGGCAGATGCTGGAACGTGGCGTGGAAATTGACGGACGCAAAACAATGCCTGCCAAGGTTAAAATTCTTGCCAAAGACGAGCATCACACCCGTGTGGAGGTAACCATCACCGAAGGCAGAAACAGACAGGTGAAAAAAATGTTTGAAAGCGTCGGCAAGGAAGTGGAATTTTTGAAACGTGTCGCCGAGGGGGAATTGCGACTTGGCGGTCTGCAACGTGGAAAGTATCGTTTTCTTAACGACAGAGAAATAGAATATCTCAAAGGACTGTGAAATGAAAATACTTCTTACCAACGACGACGGCTACCAAAGCGAGGGGCTTGTTTTGCTGTGCAGGATGCTTGCCGAGGCGAATCACGAAGTGTACGTAGTGGCGCCCGACGGACAGCGTTCGGCAATGTCGCACTGCGCAAACTTTTACAAAAAAATTTACATAACAAAACTTGACGAATATTACGGGGCGAAAGAGGCGTACATTTGTACGGGTTCGCCTGCCGATTGCGTCAAATTTGCCGAAAGCGTGTTGAAAATACCCTTCGATTTGCTTGTTTCCGGTCCTAACAACGGCGAAAACACAGGCAACGCCATTTTGTATTCCGGCACGATAGGCGCAGCGGAAGAGGGAGTGCTGGGCGGTTACACAAGCATTGCCCTTTCCCGTTTGGGAAGAAACGTCGACTACGCCCCTGCGGTGGAATTTTTCGTCCGCAACGTGGACGCTTTGGCATCGGTGCGAATTCACGACACATTTCTGAACATCAACGTGCCAGAACTGCCGTCGGACAAAATAAAGGGAGTGCGTGTCGTGCGCCACAGCGAAGGCAAGTTGTATCACGACTACATGGAAAAACAGCCCGAACAGGACTGCTGGGTGAGTACGGGATTCCGTGCCGAACTTACGGAAAAGGACAGGGAAACGGACGTTTTGCTTTCCGAAGACGGGTACATAACGATAACGCCCCTCACCGTGGTGCGCACCGACTTTGCCTCTTTGGAAAAAATCAGATTTTTGGAAAAACTCAACTGACCTCATCGGAGAAAGAAATGAAAATTGCGGTAGTGGGAGGGGGCGTTTCCGGCATGATGGCGGCAATTTCCGCAAGCAAACAAAACGCTTCCGTTACACTGTTTGAAAAAAACGAAAAACTAGGCAAAAAAATGTATATTACGGGCAAAGGGCGGTGCAACCTCACCAACAACTGTCTGCCCGATGAATTTTTGTCCAACGTTGTTTCCAACGCCAAATTTTTGCAGGGCGCAATACATCGCTTTTCTCCGCAAAGCACGTTGGATTTTTGTGCCGAAAACGGGTTGCAACTGAAAACGGAGCGTGGCAACAGGGTTTTCCCTGCGTCGGACAAATCCAGCGACGTCATCCGAACCTTTGCCTCGGCTGTGAAAAACAGCGCAACAGAGGTGCGATTGAACACGGAAGTTACCGATATTTCCCCTGCCGAAGGTGGTTTTTGGGTATCAACAGCCGTTGACAGGGAATTTTTCCACAAAGTTGTGGTGGCGTGCGGCGGATTCAGTTACCGTTCCACGGGAAGCGACGGCTTCGGCTATCGTGTTGCGGAAAAATTTTCTCACAAAATTGTGCCTTTGAAGCCTGCGCTTTGCAAAATTTTGTGCACAGGCACGCAAAGCCTTGAAGGACTTTCCCTCAAAAACGTTACCGTTTCTTTTGTGGGGGAAAAGTGTGTGGAGGAGTTTGGCGAAATGCTTTTCACCAAAGACGGAGTTTCCGGTCCTGCGGTGCTGTCCCTTTCCTCACGCATCAACCGTCTGAACGGAAAAAATGCCAAAATATCGGTGGACCTCAAACCCGCACTTGACGAAGAAAAACTTGACGCACGTCTGTTGAGGGATTTCGGCGAGAGAATGAACAAAAATTTCATCAATTCCCTTGACGCTTTGCTTCCGCAACGCTTGGTGGAAGTTGTGACAACGCAAAGCGGTATTCCCTTTGACAGAAAGGTCAACAGTATCACGGCGGCGCAACGCAAAAATCTCGTGCACACGCTGAAAAATCTCACCTTCCCCTTTGTGGGGTTGGACGACGTCAACTTTGCCATTGTAACGGCAGGGGGAGTGGACGTCAGGCAGATTAACCCTTCCACAATGGAAAGCAAACTGCACAAAGGTTTGTACTTTGTAGGCGAAGAATTGGACGTGGACGCCTTTACAGGCGGATTCAACATACAAATTGCCCTTTCAACGGGCTTCGTGGCGGGGACTTCCGCCGCAAAGGAAAAGGTATGAAGGTAATACGTGGGGCCATTTGCGCCCAAAACACGGCAGAAAGCATCTCGGAAAATGCACTTTTGCTGGTGAGCAGTATTTTGAAACGCAACAATCTGTCCGCCGACAGCGTTTCGGCAGTGTTTTTTTCCGCCACGGCGGATCTTGACGCATGCTATCCTGCAACGGCTGTGCGCCGTCAACTGTTGCCCGAGGCATCCTTTATGTGTTTCAGGGAAATGGACGTCAAAAACAGTTTGCCCAACTGCCTGCGTGTGGCGGTGTTTGCCGATGTGCAGACAGCCGTTCATTGCTACATTGGCGAGGCAAAAAAACTGCGTCCCGATATCGACGGCTGACAGGGCAGGAAAAAAGACAACGTTTTGTGCTTTAGGTGCGTACATGTCAAATTCAACGCCCTGTGCGGTGTGGCGACAGGCAATATTGCGTTGTATTTGTTTGACATTTGCCAACTCAACTGGTAAAATTGAAAAAACCGAACTTCCTTTCGGTTTTTGTCCGACAGAATTTTCGGAGGAATCCTTTGAATAAATTTGTAACTTTTCTTGCGTCCATAGCCAAGGTGCTGATAAAGCCCCTTTTCCCCGTGAAATTTTACGGCGAAAGAAAGTTGGACAGGAAAAAACTGCTTTTAATAGGCAATCACATTTCCGGCTGGGATCCCGTCATCTACACACTGTGGTCCAAAACATGGATTTCCTTTGTGTACAAGGCGGAGTTTCGTAAGTCCTCTTTTTTGCGTTGGGTTTTTGACGGTTTGGAATGTGTGCCCATCAAACGTGGCGAGGTGGACCTTTACGCCACCAAAACCATTTTGAAACTGCTTCACGAAGACAAAATAGTGGGGCTTTTCCCCGAGGGTACACGCAACCCCGAAGTGGACTGTTTGCAGGCTTTTCACACGGGGGCGGCAATGTTTGCCATAAAAACACATTCGCCTCTGCGTCCCTTCTACATTTGGGAAAAGACAAAAGTGCTGCGTAAAAATTACATAATAGTCGGCGACGAATTCACCCTCGAAGAGTATTACGACCAGCCCATCACCAAAGAAATGCTCACCGAAGCGACGGAAAAAGTGCGCAACCGTGTGGACGCTTTGCGTGTTCAACTCAACGGCATTTTGCAGGAAAAGGGAGTCAAACGTCGCAAACGCACCAAAAAGGAAACGGAAAAAATCAACAAATACAATCAGAAACAAAAGACGCTTGCCAAGCAACTTGCAAAACAACAGCGGGAGGAGAAAAAATGAAGTTTTTTCTTCCCAAGGAATACGGATTTTGCACGGGGGTGTCCACAGCCATTAACAAAGCCTTGTCCCTCAACGCCAAGGCTTATTGTTTGGGCGAACTGGTACACAACAGCCACGTTACGGAGATGCTTGCAGCGCACGGAATACAGACTGTGCAAAGCGTGGAGGATGTTCCCGACGG
>ULNH01007606.1_pt1 | contig 16606 bp, 19 predicted proteins | sample 1951871 | NCBI WGS metagenome assembly ULNH01 (sample SAMEA4835572, study PRJEB28245) | human gut metagenome | biome: gut microbiome; material: fecal sample | place: Denmark | collected 2008 | reverse complement strand
TATATAACAAGCTTGATGAAATAATGGTGGAAACAGAAGACTTAAATTCAGAAAGGAGTAAGTAATGAGAGCAGTATTAAGTGTAGATGTTGCAAAATGTAAAAGTATGGTAATGTTATCTACAGAGTATGGAGAGGTTTTAATTGAACCAAAAGAAATTAAACATAATATAAAGGATTTTGATGAATTGAAAAATCAGATTAATAGTTTTAAATTAGAAGATTTAACAATATTCATGGAATCAACAGGAATCTATCATTTGCCAGTAGAAAGATATTTTAAAGAGAATAATTTTAATACTTTGGTAATCAATAGTTTAACTACTAAAAACAATTATGATACTTTAAGAAAAACGAAAACAGATACTAAAGATTGTATGAGATTAGCCAAGTTATTTTTTGTTAATGAAGTAGAATATCACGATTTATCAAAGAAAGATTTATATGCTAATTTAAAAGCGATGACAAGACAGTATTTTTATCTAACACAGTTAAATGTTAGTTGTAAAAATAGATATAAGAGATTGATTAATATTTGTTTTCCAGAGTTTGAAGAAATATTTAAAGGTAGTAGAATCTATGAAGAAACAGCTTTAAACTTTATAAAAACATTTCCTCATGCTTATATTGTTAAAGAAAAAAGAATTGATGCTTTATATAATAATTTATATAAAACTAATTCAAGACATGATTATTATTACAAAAGATTAGCAAATAAAATTAAAGAGATTTCTCTTAATTCTTATCCAGGAGTAGATAAAGATCATTCAGATGTTAAAAACTTATCAGATATGGCAAGTGTTTTACAAGAAAACATTAAGACAATAAATGAGTTAAAAGACAAGATGATTGAAACAGCAAAAGAATCACCTTACTTTAATATTATCAATTCATTTTATGGTATTGGAGAAGTATTAACAACTGAATTACTTGGAGAACTTGGGGATATTACTAGGTTTGATAACCATAAACAATTAATTGCTTTTTGTGGGTTAGATCCAACAATTATACAATCAGGAAAAAGTATTAATGTTCATGGAACAATCTCTAAACGAGGAAATAAATATGCAAGATGGATATTATTTAATATTAGTCAAATGGTAGTTAAATTAGGTCATCAGTGTCCTAACCATCCCGTTTATAATTATTATTTAACAAAAAAAGCAGAAGGCAAACATTACTATGAAAACCTAACTGCGTGTTCAACAAAAATATTAAGAATGTTATATACAATGTGTAAAAATAATACAACATTCAAAATAAATTAACAAATTCATTTTATCACATATATCACTATAATACACGAAAATTTTAAAAAAATGCCTATTTTCGTGATTTTAGTCGTAGTATAATATTTTTATAAATTTAGTATTGACAAAACTTAGATAGTCAATTTGTTAAGTAGTTGATGATATGGATAAGTATTTAGAAATCAAAAAGATTTTTGTACTGTTTAGATGTGATTATGATAGAGAAAGGATGCTAATACAATTTGGTCTGTAAGCTATGATATTAAAAATAATAGCATTTATAGGATTGATGGAAATCCAAAAAGGAAAAAATATAAAATAGATACAAGGTTAAATTTAAAGAATAATTTTATGTTTAAGGTAAATCTAAGGCAATAGAAAATTTACTTTTTTCTGTTATAATATAAGTAATAATAATTTTAAAAGTGAGTTGATATGAAAATGAGAACAGAGAAACAAATATATGATACTATACTTAATTTTGCTAAAGCAGATGATAGAATTAGGGTGGTTACTTTAGAAGGTTCAAGAACAAATATTAATATTATACCAGATGATTTTCAAGATTATGATATTACTTTTTTTGTCACAGACATGCAGAGTTTTATTAATAGTGATGAGTGGCTTAATGTTTTTGGAGAGAGACTTATTATGCAAAAACCCGAGGATATGGAATTGTTTCCAAAAGAAGAAAAAGGGTATTCATATCTTATGTTATTTTGGGACGGAGTTAAAATAGATTTGACATTATTGCCATTAGAAGTTTTAGATGAATATTTTACTTGGGATAAATTAGTAAAATTATTATTAGATAAGGATAATCGTGTTACTAATATACCAGTACCTACAGATGAAGATTATTATATAGAACATCCGACAGCACGTTCTTTTGATGATTGCTGTAATGAATTTTGGAATACTGTAACATATGTAGTGAAAGGATTATGTCGAAAGGAAATTTTATTTGCAATCGACCATTTAAATAATATTGTGCGTATGGAATTACTGCGAATGATTTCATGGAAGGTTGGAATAGAGCAAGGTTATAGTTTTAGTCTAGGAAAAAACTATAAATTTTTAGAACGATATATTTCACCTGAATTATGGAAGAAAATTCTTGCTACATATAATATGGGGTCATATACAGAAATGTGGAAATCTTTAGAATTATGTATGGGAATTTTTAGAATGGTATCAAAAGAAGTGGCACAATGTTTAAATTATTTATATCCAGATTATGATAAAAATATTAGTAATTATGTTATAAGACAAAAAGAAAAATATCAAAGATAAAACATTTCTAACATTTGATGATAAAATAATTGGATATCAAAATTATAAAGAGGGCAACAAATTACAATTTATAGGGTAAAGATAATAGGAGCCGAAAGGCTCTTATTTTTGTGCCTTTAAATCCTATTCACTTACAAAACTTTTCTTATTATATATGTTAAATTGTATTCACTCTAAAAAGTTTGTTGTATTAAGAATGGTGTCGTGATAGATCCAACGAGTGGTTCTGGTTCTTTGCTAATAAATATTGGTAAATCAGCAGCTAAATATATAAAAGAAGAAAACAAAATAAAATACTTTGCACAAGAACTAAAACAAAATACATATAACTTAACAAGAATGAATTTGGTTATGAGAGGAATTTTACCAGACAATATAATCACAAGAAATGGAGATACACTTGAAGACGATTGGCCTTATTTTGATGAAAAACAAGAATATTCACCATTATTTGTTGATGCTGTAGTTTCTAATCCTCCTTATTCACAAAACTGGAATCCAACAGATCGAGAAACAGATCCAAGGTACAAAGAATATGGACTTGCTCCTAAGTCAAAAGCAGATTATGCCTTTTTATTACACGATTTATATCATTTAAAATCAGATGGAATAATGACAATAGTTATGCCTCATGGTGTTTTATTTAGAGGTAATGAAGAAGCTGAAATAAGAAAAAGTCTTATAGAACATAATAATATAGATACTATAATAGGCCTACCTTCAAATATCTTTTATGGAACAGGCATTCCAACAATTATAATGATTTTAAGAAAAAATCGTGAAAATACAGACACATTAATAATAGATGCATCAAAAGGTTTCGAGAAAGATGGAAAAAATAATAGGTTAAGATCATCAGATATTAAAAAAATTGTTGATACTGTTTTATCTAGAAAGACTATTGAAAAGTATTCTAAAATTGTTACAAGAGAAGAAATAAGAAACAATGATTATAATTTGAATATAACTAGATATGTTGATTCGTCTGAAGAAGCTGAAAAATATGATATTTATTCATTAATGAATGGTGGTGTTCCTACTAATGAAATAGAACAGTATTCTGAATATTTTGATGTATTTCCGAATTTAAAAAAAGAATTGTTTAAGCAAATTAATGATAAATATTATGAATTATCTGTTGAAAATATAAAGAAATATATTTTAAATCATGATGATGTAATAAATTATAAAAATAATTATAAATTACAATTTGATAATTTTGATTCATACTTAAAAAGCGAATTAATTGATAATATTAATGATGTTGATTTAGCAAGTGAGGAAGCAAAAATAAGTGATGCATTATTTAATAGAATAGAGAGTATCCCTTTAATCAATAAATATCATACTTATCAAATATTGGATGACAATTGGAATACAATTTCTGGTGACTTAGAATTGATTAATTCTGAAGGGATTGAAGCTTGTAAGAAAATAGATCCAATTATGGAAGTAAAAAAGAAAGGCGATGTTGAAACAGAGGTTCAAATCGGAGTAAAAGGGCATATAATTCCTTTTGATATTGCAATTGATTATAAATTAAAGAATTTGCAAGAAAATATTGATGAAAAAAATAACAAATTAATTGAAATTAACGAAGAAATTCAAAATATATTTGACAATTTATCTGATGATGATAAATCTGAAATTTCAGATTTATTAACAGAAGAAAATGATGCATTTGTTCCAAAAGAGGTTACTAAAAAAGCTAAAGAATATCTAAAGAGCAATGTTAATGAAGGTAGTGTTGAAACAAAGATTATTGAAGTTAATAATTTAATTGAGGAACAAAAGAAACTAACTAGAGACATCAAGAATCAAACTAAAGAAATAGAAATTGAAGCTCAAAAAGTAATTGAAAATTTGACAAATGAAGATATAAATGTTTTATTATTCCAAAAATGGATTAAGCCAATTATATATGGAATTGATAGTTTGGTTGATGAGAAAATTAACGATTTCATAAGAGTTGTTGAAAGCTTATCTGACAAATATTCTAGAACTATAACAACTGTAGATAAAGAAATTCACGAAACAGAGCAAAAAATTAATGAGTTAATGTCTTCATTAACTGGTGATTATTTTGATATGAAAGGAATAGAAGATTTAAAATCTCTATTTGGTGATTTCAATGAAAAATAGTATTCCAAAAATAAGATTCAAGGAATATACAGATGTTTGGAATGAAAAAGAGTTTAGTGAGTTTGCAAAATATAGAAATGGTAAGGCTCACGAAAATGATATTATTCCAAATGGAAAATATATAGTTGTTAATTCTAAATTTTGTTCTACAAATGGAATTGTTAAGAAATATTCTAATAAACAAAATGAACCTTTATATAGAAATGAGATAGCTTTCGTTTTAAGTGATGTTCCAAATGGAAAAGCATTGGCTAGAACATATTTGATTGAAAAAGATAATAAATACACATTAAATCAAAGAATTGCTGGTATAACTCCATTAGACAATACCAATCCTTATTTTCTTTATATTTTGATGAATAGAAATAAATATTTTTTACAATTTGATGATGGGGCAAAGCAAACAAATTTGTCTAACGATGATGTTTTAAAATTTAAAGATTTTTTTCCAATCAAAGAAGAACAAGAAAAAATTGGGAATGTATTTAAAAATATAGATCATTTAATAAATTTAACAAAAGTTAAATATATTAATTTAAATAATTTAAAAAAATCGTTACTTGATAAAATGTTACCTCAAAAAGATGAATTAATTCCAAAAATAAGATTTAAAGAATTTAATAAAGAGTGGACAAAAAAAACAATAAATGATTATGGAACATTTTATTATGGAAAGAGTGCACCTAAATGGTCTGTCACAGAAAATGCATCAATTCCATGTGTCAGATATGGCGAGCTATATACCAAATTTGGTAATAAAATTGAACAGGTTTTTTCTTATACTAATATGCCTAAAGAAAAATTGGTTTTTAGTAAAGGAACAGAAGTATTAGTTCCACGAGTAGGGGAAGATCCATTTGATTATAATCATTGTACATGGTTATCTATTCCTAATGTGGCTATTGGAGAAATGATTTCAGTTTACAATACTGAACAAAATCCATTGTTTACTGCGACTATGTTTAATGCAACATTAAAATATGAATTTGCTAAAAGAGTTGAAGGTGGAAGTGTTACAAATCTTTACTATGAAAAACTAAAAGATATTTTTGTTACATTTCCTGATAAAAATGAGCAAGAAAAAATAGCTGAATATTTTTCAAATATAGATAAACTACTTAAACTTTATGATGAAAAATTAAATAAATTACTAAATTTGAAAACAGCTTTACTTGATAAAATGTTTGTATAGAAAGGGTGATTTAAAAATGTTTGATGACGAGTTAAAATTTGAAGCTGCTTTGGTGGAGGCATTAAAGCAAAACGGATGGACTGATGGTGTTTTAAATCATCCTACAGAAAAAGATTTAATTGATAACTGGGCAAAAATTTTATATGAAAATAACAGGAGTATTGATCGATTAAATGATTATCCTTTAACTGATGGTGAAATGGGACAAATATTAACACAAATTAATGAATTAAAAACTCCAATTAAATTAAATAATTTCATTAATGGAAAAACTATTACTATTGTTAGGGACAATCCTAAAGATATACAACATTTAGGGAAAGAAATAAGCTTAAAAATATATGATAGGCAAGAAATAGCAGCAGGACAATCAAGATATCAAATCGCAGAACAACCTATTTTTACAAGTAATTCGCCTCTACTTAATAATAGAAGGGGAGATTTAATGCTTTTAATAAACGGAATGCCTGTTATTCATATAGAATTAAAGAAAAGTAATATTCCAATTAAACAAGCATGTATTCAATTAGAAAAATACACTCATGAAGGAATATATAGTGGTCTATTTCAGCTTGTTCAAATTTTTGTTGCTATGACACCAGAAGAAACTTTATATTTTGCAAATCCAGGCCCTGATGGTGTCTTTAATCAAAGTTTTTATTTTCATTGGGAAGACTTTAATAATGAGTTGATTAATGATTGGAAAGATATTTCTAGAACTTTATTATCTATTCCAATGGCTCATCAGCTTATTGGATTTTATACTGTTGCAGATGATACTGATAATGTATTAAAGGTAATGCGAAGTTATCAATATTATGCTGCAAATAAAATTTCTGATGTGGTTGCTAAAAACGATTGGTATAATCATGATAATAGAGGTGGATATATTTGGCATACAACAGGTTCTGGTAAAACAATGACTTCTTTTAAATCTGCACAATTAATCGCAAATTCTAAAGATGCTGATAAAGTTTTATTCTTAATGGATAGAGTTGAATTAGGAACACAATCTTTAAGTGATTATAGAGGTTTTGCAGATGACAAAGATGATGTACAAGGAACAGAAGACACAAAAGACTTAATAACAAAGTTGAAAAGTGATGATCCTAAGGATACATTAATTGTAACATCAATTCAAAAGATGAGTTTGGTTAAGGAAATTGTTAAAGATTATAAATTTGATATAGATAAAATTAATAAAAAACGATTAGTTTTTATTATTGATGAATGCCATAGAAACACTTTTGGAGAAATGATGGCAAATATTAAAGAAGTATTTAGTAATGCATTATATTTTGGATTTACTGGTACTCCAATATTGGATGAAAATACTAAAAAGATGAGTGTAACATCCGATGTATTTGGTAATGAATTACATAGATATGTTATAGCAGATGGCATTAGAGATCATAATGTTTTGGGCTTTGATAAATACAAAGTTTTAACATTTCAAGACAGAGACTTGAGAAAAGCTGTTGCTTTAGAAAAAAGTAAATCATCAACTGAACAAGAAGCAATAAGTGATCCAGCTAAAAGTAAGGTATATTACAAATATATGAATGAATTACCAATGGCAGGATATGAAGATGAAAATGGAAAATATGTTAGTGGGATTGAAGATAATGTAAAAACTGCACAATATAGAAATGATAAACATAGATCGAATGTGGTTCAAAATATATTAGATAATTGGATAACGATTAGTAGAAATAATGAATATAGTGCTATTTTTGCTACTTCAAGTATTCCAGAAGCTATACATTATTATAGATTATTTAAGAAACAAAATAATGTATTGAAATTAAATATTACAGTATTAGTTGATCCTAACATTGATAATACAGAAGGATTTGAATTTAAAGAAGATGGTTTAGTAGAGATTATAAGTGATTACAACAAAATGTTTGATCAAAATTTTTCTTTAAGCAATAGTGCAGCTTTTAAGAAAGATGTTAGTTTAAGATTAGCAAGAAAAAAACCTTATAATAGAATTCAAAAGCAAGATCAAATTGATATGTTAATTGTGGTCGATCAAATGCTAACTGGTTTTGATTCAAAGTGGATTAATGCATTATATTTAGACAAATTATTAGAATATGAAAATATTATTCAAGCTTTTTCAAGAACAAACAGAGTACATAATGAACATAAACCTTTCGGCATAATAAAGTATTATAGAAAACCTCATACAATGGAAAAAAATATTGAAAAAGCAATAAGAATGTATTCTGGAGAAAAACCATTCCAATTATTTGTTCCTAAACTAGAAGAAAATACTAAAAAGATGAATTCTATTTATTCAGAAATAGAACAATTATTTGAGAGTGAAGGTATTAATAACTTTTCTGAGTTACCAAAAGAACCAGCAATTAGAAAAAAATTTGTTAAATTATATAATGAATTCAATAAATACTATGAAGCTGCAGTGATTCAAGGTTTTATTCCTAAAGAAAATATAAATGAAGAAATGGAAAATTTAGAAATAAATGAGTCTTTTAATTCCGATGAATCAGTTGAAGATGAGATATTAGTTCTATCTATAAATAGTAATGTTACAGCAACAGGATTAAGTGCATTAAAACAGAGATATAAAGATTTAAGCAAATCTCAAGAAAATAATCTTGATGATATTCCATATGATATTGAAAGTTATTTAATAGAAATAGATGATGGAAAAATAGATAGTGATTATATGAACAGCAAATTTAATAAGTATTTAAAGATGCTTGATCAAGAAAATATATCAAAGGATGAACTAACAGAAGCATTAAATAATTTACATAAATCATTTGCATCTTTATCTCAAGAAAAACAAAAATATGCTAATTTGTTATTACATGATATTGAGTCTGGAAATATAAAAATTGAAAGTAATAAATCTTTTATGGATTATATAACTGAATATGAATCTAAAAAAGAAAACGATCAAATTAGTAGAATATCAAGTGCATTAGGATTAGATGAATCAAAACTTAGAAATATGATGAAATTGACAATTACCCATTCTAATTTAAATGAATATGGGCGATTTGATGAATTAGTTAATAGTGTTGATTTTTTAAAAGCAAAAGATTTCTTTGAAAAAAAGTTTAATCGTGAAATGTCAAAATTTGAAATTAACATGGAAGTTATTTCATTGTTAGAAATATTTATTTTGAGTAATGGAATAGATGTTGATTTATATAAAACAAACAATTAGGAGGTATTATGTTATTATTTTTAAAGAGAAGTAGAAATATTTGTGATGCAACATGTGAGTTGAAAGATGGTATGTTTATTGTAAAAAAAGGTTCGCTTATTTCGAAAAATGATAGTTATGATAAAATGACGAAAGAAGCTAGAACTTATAGAGATGACGAAAAAATTGTTAAAGATTATATAACTCAAAAGGATCTAACTTTTAAAAGTAGTACATCGGCAGCTCAATTTGTAACTGGTCAAAGTGTTAATGGAAGTAAAGCATGGAGAGATGAAAAAGGAAACAAATTAGCAGATTTAATAAAAATGAAGTAGTCATTGCTGGCTACTTCTTTTCATCTACTCTTGAATATGAAGTGATATGATCTTTATTATAAGTTAAAAAATCTGTAGCTGTGTTTTTTGATTTAGGATCATATTTTTTTAGATTATCTGCAAATTTATCTACTGTTTGTAATCTTACATTCACTTTTAAATTTTCAATTTGATTTAAATATGAAAGTGATGTACCAAGAACTTCTGCAAACTTTTCTTGAGATAAGTTATAATGCATACGATAATATTTCAAGTTTATAGATAAAATCTCAATTAGTTTCATATACTTACCTCCTAACTTTTTATCAAATTTATTTTATAGAAACACGAAAGAAATATCTTTATAAGAAACACGAAAGGTTTTTGAGGTTCTTCTATTTACAAACAATCAAAAATACTATATTATATATACATAAGATTTTTTGACTTTCTATGACTCTTAATGAGGTGAATAAAATGAAGATAATTGATAAATTATGCGAGCTATATAATTCTAATAAGATAAACTATAATTCCGATGATAATGTTGTTTTAGAATATGATGATAAAGACTTTGTTGATTATGAAATTGATATTTCATTGAACAAACAAGAAGACAAGTATTTAATTTTTATATTTATTGAACAAGGACAAAAATTAATATTTAAAGGATTGCTTGAAGAAAGCAATAATTCCCTTAACAATACTTATGATGTACTAAAAAAAGATTTATATGAATTAGAATTAGATGTATTTATTGAAAAATACTCAGAAAAATTATTTGCAAACTTATATTATAAATAAAAAAAGAGTAAAGTTTTGCGTTTTTATGGAAACTTTTTGAATAAAATGATAATCAGATATTTAAAGGACTTTTTAAAATTAATTGATACTGAAATTGATACTAAAATTGATATTGATTTTGATACTAAAATTGATACTAGATTTGTTATTGATTTTGATATTGTCAAGATTTATAATGTAGTAAAGTGGAGTAATTATGGGAGGACGAAACATTAAATGATTAAAAATATTTAATGTTTTTTTATTGACTTTTAATTATTTTGATGTAGAATATAAGGCAATTAGTTGAAATTGCTGTGATTATTTACATGACACTGATATAAGGTGGGTGGTAGCTATGGATTTTAATTATTATATTTTTATTCCAAAACCAAAAAGTTCCGATAGGGACTTAGACCCCTCTAAAAACAATTATTTATTTAAAGAAAATAAAAGAGAAGTTGTAGCTTTTATAGACACAATTTCTCTTTTTTAATTATTCAGGAGGTTAGGTGTAAATGGGAAAAATCAAAGATTTAGTAATTGATGTAGATTTAAGTGATGAATTGAATGTTAATGAAACGAAACATAATGTTTTAAATTTGTTTGAAAAATACAGAAATTATAAATTTATGGAAAATGCAATTATAGCTAGAAGAAGTTCATCACTTAATTTTGATAATCTAGGTATTTATAATAATACTCCTGGAGATCCAACTGGTAATAAAGTTGAGCAATTAAGCAGATATAAAGATTTTACTGATACGGTTGATTCTGTATATAAAGAATTTTGTTATCAACTTACTCAAGAAGAAAAAATAATTTATAAAAAAACACTTATTTCTAATCATAAAGATGATGATGTGTTAGAAGAACTGTCTATGACTAATAGAAACACTTATTTTAATTTAAAACAGAAATGTTACATTAAAGTAGCAATGTGGTTTAATCTTGAGGTTTATAAAAGCTAATAATTATATATGATCACGATACAGTGGTCTTTTTTTATGGAGGAATAATTATGAAAAACACATTAAGAAGAAGAATTTATATTTATTTACACATGAAGTTTTGTGAACTCACAGGTAAAAAGATGATTAAAGGGTATACTGCAGTTTATAAATATAAAAATAAAATTGGATATTTTATAAATGCTACTGGATTCAACAAAAAGGATTGTATTGAAAAAGTCAGAACAATAGTATTTTATTCTGGCTTTTTTAATGGAATAAAAGATAAAAGGGATATGCAAGTAATTGTGATAGAAAATGAGGTTTAATATGGATTATTTAAAATTTGTTGAAGAATTATTTAAAAGAGGTGTTATTTCAGAAGAAATATATTTAAAAACTATAAAAGAAAAGAAGGAGGTAAAAAAATGATTCTATTTATTATATTAAGTATCATAATTCTTTTGGTGTTATTATTTATATATTCTGCATGTGTAGTTGCTGCTATATCAGATGATAAAATGGGTATTAGGTAGATGAAACAAAAAGATTATAAAGTAAAATATACTCCTTTTGAAAAAACAAAAGATATAGATAAATACTTAACATCTTTATCTTATTTAGTTAAATTAAATTTTCTATTAGAAAAGAAATTAATAACAAAAAATGAATATGAAAAAGTCAAGTGTGCGATTGGATTTACCACACCTTTTTAATTTATAAATTTTTCATATATTATTTACTCGAGTGGTATGCTCAGGAAGGATGATTATATGGCTAAGGTTCAAATCATAAAACCAAGTATTGATGCAAAACATATAGAAAATATAACAAAAAGAACAAAAAAGAAAAAAGTATGTGCATATTGTAGAGTAAGTACAGACATGGAAGATCAAAGGACAAGTTATTTATCACAAATTAACCATTATACAGATTACATAAAGAAAAATAAAGATTGGGAATTTGCAGGAATATATGCAGATGATGGAATAACAGGAACTCAAATTAAAAAAAGAGATGAATTTATAAGAATGATTGATGATTGTAAAAGTGGATTAATTGATATTATTATTGCAAAATCAATTTCTAGATTTGCTAGAAACACAGTTGATACTCTTAATACAGTTAGAATGCTACGAAGTTTAGATATAGACGTTTATTTTGAAAAAGAAAACATTCATACATTAACAATGGATAGCGAAATGTTTTTAACATTATATAGTGCATTTGCACAAGCTGAAAGTGAATCAACATCACAGAATGTAAAAATGGGATATAGAGCAAAAATGAAGCGAGGAGAGCCTTGTGGTTCTATTGCTTGCTATGGGTTTGATTGGGATAAAAATACTAAGGAATTATCAATTAACGAAAAGCAAGCAAAAGTAATTAAAAAAATATTCAATTATTATTTATCTGGTGATGGTTCTACTGTTATAGCAAGAAAACTGACTGAAGAAGGTATTCTAGCTCCAGCAGGAGGGAAAATATGGCATCCAGGAGTAATAAAAGACATATTAAGAAATGTTAAATATGTTGGAGATTTATGTGGACAGAAGTTTTTCGTTGAGAATCCTATTTCACACAAACTATTAAGAAATAGAGGACAGCAACCGATGTATTATGTGTCTAATCATCATGAAGGTATTATTGATAGAGCAACTTTTGATAAAGTACAAGATATATATAGTTCTAGAAGTAAGACAATAAAAAATGGAAAAGAGTATTGTGAGAAATTTAGTTTAAGATATACATTTAGTAGTATGATATATTGTGAAAATTGTGGTAAGACTTTTGTTAGAAGATATACAAAATACAAAAATAAAGATGGTGTAGTACATGATCATATTTATTGGGCATGTTCTGCAAATTTATCAAACAAAGGTGGAAACTGTGGTAAAGCAGTAACTATTAGAGATGAAGAATTGAAATCATTATTTGTTGCATTATTTAATAAATTTTTAAATCAATCACGAGATGATGATTTAATAAAAAAAATAAAAGAAGTTATTTCAAAAGATAATAGTGAAGAAAAATTAAGAAATATAAATAAAAAAATTGAAAATGTAAAAGAAAGAATGAGTAAATTAATTGATTTAAATATAAATACAGTTTTAGATAATGATGTATTTACAACCAAGAATCTAGAACTAAACAAGGAATTAATGGATTTAGAAAATGAAAGAAGAAATATATTAAATAGTAAAATGTATATTCAAAAAGAAGAAAAGAGGTTAAAAGCAATTGAAAAAGAATTAAGTAAATCATCGACAATTCACAGATTTGACGATGAAGTATTTAAAAAATTAATCAGTAAGGTTATTATGGGTGACTATGAAGAAGATGGTTCATATAATCCAAATGTAGTTAAATTTGTGTTAAATCTTAAAAATATTAGTTCAGAAGGTAATACAAAATTTTTGTCATTAGAGGTCGATGAAAGGATATTTTAATCCAAAGGCTTGCAATAAAAGATAAAATGGTGTTAAATAAGAATGAAAGCATTTTATATGTTGGTGGAGCGGGTATTTCCGCAGCATTAATAACTGCCATTGGAAGATTTGCAATAGCAATTTATGGTTGGGGTCAAAACTTTGGCTCAACCTTAAGAAGATATTTTAGCCATACAAGTTGCTAAAATTCTTGTCAAAGAATGTGGTAGGTGTTATAATATGTGTAGCTATTGAAGGGAGGGATATGATGACAAAGGTAGTAGTTCAAAATGGTAATGTTGATCTTGCTTTAAAAAAGTTTAAAGCAAAATTTGCTCGTAGTGGCGTCCCTTCAGAACTTAAGAAGAGAAAATGCTATGAAAAACCAGGCGTTAAAAGAAGAAATGAAAAGAAAGAAAACATTAAAAATTCACGCCGTAGAAACCATAACTAAGGAGGCTATTTATGGAAAATCAAATTGATAACGATTTAAAATTAGCTTTAAAAAGTGGTGACAAATTTACTTTATCAGTATTAAGAATGTTAAAAAGTGAAATTATAAATGAAAGCCGTAAAGGTTCACTTCATACTCTTACTGATGATGAAGTCCTTAAAGTAATCAAAAAAGGTGTAAAAACTAGAAAAGATTCAATCGAGGAATATAAAAAATATGGCAAACTTGATACTGCAAATGAACTTGCCAAAGAGGTAGATATATTAAATAAATACTTACCACAGGAAATGAGTGAGGAAGAAATAATAAAGATTGTTAATGAAGTTTTCGAAGAACTTAAACCAAGTTCAATGAAAGATATGGGAAATCTTATGAAAGTTATTTCTTCGAAGATAACAAATGCTGATATGTCACTTGTTAGTAAAATTGTTAAGGATAAATTATTAGGTTAATTTATCCTTTTTATTTACAAATAAAATATCAAGTGATACAATATAATTACTATGGAGGAACTATGATAGAAATTAAAAATGTAAGTAAATCATATAATGGAAAAACAAAGGCACTAGATAATGTTTCATTTAAAGTACCTAATGGAAAAATATTTGCTTTTATAGGTCACAATGGAGCAGGTAAAACAACACTTATTAAAATGATAATGGGTATTTTAGATTTTGATGAGGGAGATATTTTAGTCGAGGGTAAAAGTATAAAAGATAGTCCTATTGAATGTAAAAAAGTTATGGCATATTTACCAGATAATCCAGATCTTTATGAAAATATGAAAGCTATAGATTATATAAACTTTGTATGTGATATGTATGATGTAAGTAGTGAAATTAGAGAAAAAAATATTTTAAAATATTCTCGCCTTTTAGAAATGGATAAAAATCTAAATGATGAAATATCTTCGTTTTCTCATGGAATGAAACAAAAAATTGCTTTGATATCAGCGCTTTGTCATGAACCTAAAATTTTAGTAATGGATGAACCTTTTGTTGGTCTTGATCCAAAAGCGGTTTTTGATATGAAAAAGATAATGAAAGATATGGTAAATGAGGGAAAGATAGTTTTTTATTCAACCCATATTCTTGATGTAGCGGAAAAACTTTGTGATGAAGTTGCAATTATTAAAAAAGGTAAACTTATAAAATGTGGAACTATGAAAGAAATTAAGGGCGATGAATCACTCGAAGAAGTATTCTTAGAACTAGGTGAATGATGAAAAAATTATATTCTTTAATTAAGGCATCATTAAGTGAGGGAATGAGTTTATTTAAATTAAAACAAATTGATAAACAAAGTAATATAAGAAAAAAATTATTTCCAGTTTTTCTATTTTTAATTGTTATGTATGGGATAGGAACATATGCTTATTTAATTGCTAAACCTCTTTCTAAAATAGGACTTACTCATATAATGCTTTCGATGATGATTATGTTTGTTTCAATTTATACAATAATCGAAGGTTTTTATAAAGCACAAGGTATGCTTTTTGATTGTAAAGATAATGATATGTTACTTTCAATGCCATTGAATAAAAAAACAATTTTCTTTGTAAGAATGTTTAAATTTTATTTATTTCAACTTATGTATGATAGTTTATTTATTTTACCAGCATTTATAATTTATGCTTATTTTGAAAGTCCAGGAATAAACTTTTATTTAATGTCTTTAGTAATGCTTATTTTACTTCCTATTCTTCCTTTGATACTCGCATCTTTTATAGGCTATATAATAAAACTTATTTCTGTAAATTTTAAAAAATCTAAAAATGTTCAAACAATAATTTCAATGTTACTTCTTATAAGTATATTTTATTTTTCATTTAATATGGAAAGTTTAGTAAATAATATAGTTAATAAAGCAAATGTAATTAATGATGTAATTACTAAAATATATTATCCAATAAATTTATATTTGTCATTGATTAATAAATTTGATGTTTTAAAACTTTTAAAATTAATTCTAATTAATATTGTCCCTTTTATTATTTTTATTTATTTAGGTTCAATATACTACTTTAAAATTATCTTTAAATCTAAGAAAAGTGATATAAAAAAAAGTAATATGGCATTAACTTTTAAAAGAAAAAATGTAATATTGTCACTTACGAAAAAAGAAATGAAAACTTATTTTGGTATTCCAGTTTACATAGTAAATACTTTATTTGGAATGGTATTAATGATTATATTAACTATATTACTTTGTACAAATGTAGATAAATTTATTTCACTTTTACAATCTAGTTCAGATATAGTTATAACACCAAATCTTATTAATAAATATGCACCAATATTTTTTATGGAAATGATTTTATTTACGGGTTTTATGACACAAATTACTTGTTCATCAATTTCCCTTGAGGGTAAAACATTTAATATTTTAAAAAGTTTTCCATTAAATGAAAAAAAGATTTTTATATCAAAAGTTTTATTTAGTTTATTTTTAACTATTCCAATTATTCTTTTATGTAGTTTAATCTTTTTAATAAACTATAAAGTTAAATCAATCTATATAATTTATATATTACTATTTTCTTTTTTAACACCACTTTTTTCTGCGCTATTAGGTCTATTTATTAATTTAAAATATCCTAAACTTAAATGGAATAATGAA
>ULNH01040364.1_pt1 | contig 16718 bp, 17 predicted proteins | sample 1951871 | NCBI WGS metagenome assembly ULNH01 (sample SAMEA4835572, study PRJEB28245) | human gut metagenome | biome: gut microbiome; material: fecal sample | place: Denmark | collected 2008 | reverse complement strand
GGTACGATCGCCAACTCCGGATCGAACCGCCGTGCAAACGACCACATGCTCAGCGACGCCTCGTACCTGCGCATCAAGAACCTGACGCTGGCCTACACCTTCCCGAAGCGCTGGATGAACAAGATCCACGTCTCGAACCTGCGTCTGTTCGTCAGCATCGAGAACCTCGCCACGTTCACCTCGCTGCCCAAGGGCATCGATCCCGAGACCCTCTCGTGGAGCTACCCGCTCTACCGCACCGTTTCGTTCGGTCTGAATTTCACGTTGTAACAAAAAAAACAGAGATCACTCGTATGAAAAAAATAGCATATATCCTTGCCATCTGGGCGCTTGCATTGGGCAGCACCTCCTGCAACGACGAGTTTCTGGAGCGCTACCCCGAAGGCACGACCACGGAAGCAAGTGCCTTCACCTCGTACAACTCCAGCATGTCCTATCTGCTGACGCTCTACAACTGCTTCAACGGCTTTACGATCTACTCGGGCCCGATACCCGTGAGCGGAGCCCTCGGCACCTCGACCCGCGACATCTGGTCGGGCATCCTGACCAACTACGGATACGGCGCCGGCACGGTGGACAACCCCTATGCCGCACAGAACGTCTCGATTCCGACCTCGGACGGCACCTACAGCACGCCCTATGAGTTCATCCGTGCCGCCAACCTGATGCTCAAGCACATTCAGGATCCCGTCTGCTCGGACAGCGAACGGCTCCGCCTGGAGGCCATTGCCCGCTTCTTCCGCGCCTTCAACCACTATGCGCTGATGGTCAATTACGGAGACATCATCTACGTGGACCATCTGCTCGACGACACGTCGCCGGAGCTCTACAAGGCACGTGACTCGAGGCTCTACGTGGCCGACCAGATCTACAACGAGCTGATCTGGTGCATAAACAACATCCAGGACGACCTGGCCGAACCCAACACGCTGAACAGCGATGTCGTGAAGGCATTCCTCACCCGCTTCGCCCTGTTCGAGGGAACGTGGCGCAAGTACCACAACGTGGCCGAGGAGGGCGAATACATCACCGGGCAGAAACTGCTCGAGGAGTGCGTCCGCCTCTCCGAGGAGCTGATGTCCCGTTATCCGACCCTCTACGCGGGTGACGCGTCGGGCGGCGACACCTATCCCGGCAAGGGATGGGGCCAGTTGTGGACGACCGAAAACCTGCAGGGCGTACCGGGCGTGATCCTCTACATGAAGTATACCGAGGATTACAAGATGCACCGTCTGGGCCACTTCGAGCACATCGGCTCGGCATCGCTCGAGATGCCCCAATCGACCGTAGACCTCTACCTGACCAAGGACGGCCTGCCGATCCACAACGCCAAGGTGAAGTACTACGACTACAACGGCGCCGACAACTCGTATTCCGAGGGCGAGCCCTACGACTACGCCAACTGCGACATCTACAAGACGTTCCGCAACCGCGATCCGCGTCTGTGGCAGACGGTCATGCCGCCCTATCACGTAAACACCACCAGCACGGGCATCAACGACTTCACCTACGACGAGTCGAACGGCTACAAGTACATGGAGTACCTGCGCAAGTTCCCGTCGCGCGGCAACGAAACGAACCTCACGGACAACGGCAAACCGGTATACCGCATCCCCGAGGTACAGACCGGCTACTACCTGATCTCGGGCCACAAGGCGCTGCCCTCGGGCAACTGGGGCGGCAACCTCCAGCCCAATGTACCGAACACTTCGCTCTCCTCGTCCGGCGCGATGAACGGCGCCTTGGCTGCAGGCCTCACGCCGTTCAACTCGAGCAAGACCTACCAGCTGTGCAAGAGCGGATACTTCGTATGGAAACACCATGCCGGCTGGGACCGTCAGGACCAGAACGTCGCCAAGGAGATCTCCGACAAACCGCTCTTCAAGATCGAGGAGGTGCTGCTCAACTACGCCGAGGCCAAGTTCGAGCTCGGAGCCTTCAACCAGACCGTGGCCGACCAGAGCATCAACCTGTTGCGTGACCGCGCCGAGGTAAGCCGCATGACGGTGGCCGAGATCGGTTCGGACTTCGACCCGGACCGCGACCCGAGCGTCGATCCCGTGCTGTGGGAGATCCGCCGCGAGCGCCTGATCGAACTCATGGGCGAGAGCTTCTCGTTCGAGGATGTCCGCCGCTGGAAGAAGGCCGACTGGTATGTGAACAAACAGCACTACGGAGCCTATGTGGAGAATGCCACGACGCAGGGTATCAGCTCGATCTCGCTGGGCGAGACCGGTATCCTGAAACAAGGCGGCACCACCGAGGCGTCGGCTTCGGAGCTGGCCGCACAGGGTAACGCCGGCCACCTCTACTTCTATCAGGATCCCACGTCGGCCGGCAAGGGATGGCTCGAGAAGTACTACCTCATGCCGATCCCGTCGGGTGAGATTCTGCTCAACAAAAACCTCGAGCAGCAGGAACTCTGGAAATAGCCGATTCTACAACATCGAAAAGGGAACCGGATGCCCCGCAAAAGGGGCGTCCGGTTTCTCTTTCCGGCAGCCCGTCTCCGGCCGACGCGATGCGGACTCCGATCCCGTCCGGGGCTCTTGACGAAACCGGATTAAATTGTTACCTTTGCCCTCCGTCCCGAAGCCGCCGCCTCTCTGCGGAGCAGGGGTTCCCAAACACCGGATCCCCCGGAAGAGGCGACAGCAGGCTTTCCCTCGAAAACCGAAGCCCATCGGGCAGCTTCACGACACGACGAAACGAAAAAACAGCACACACGACATGTTTCTGGAAAATGCCAGCCGCAAGGGCTGGATCGAAGTGGTCTGCGGCTCGATGTTCTCGGGCAAAACCGAGGAGTTGATCCGCCGCCTCAAACGCGCACAGTTCGCCCACCAGCGGGTAGAGATCTTCAAGCCCTGCATCGACGTCCGCTACTCGGAGGAGGAGGTCGTCTCGCACGACGCCCACGCCATCCGCTCGACGCCGGTCGAATCGCCGCAGAACATCCTGCTGATGACCTCGGATGTCGATGTGGTCGGCATCGACGAGGCACAGTTCTTCGACGAAAGCATCGTCGATGTTTGCCGACAACTGGCCGACAACGGCGTGCGGGTGATCGTCGCAGGACTCGACATGGACTATACGGGCAGGCCGTTCGGCCCAATGCCGGCGTTGATGGCTACGGCCGAATACGTGACGAAGGTGCACGCCATCTGCGTGCGCTGCGGCAACCTCGCCCACCATTCACACCGCCTGACCAGCGACGAGAAACAGGTGATGCTCGGAGCGCAGGACACCTACGAGCCGATCTGCCGCCACTGCTTCAAGGAGCTGGTACGCAACCGCAAGACAAAGAACGAGCAATAGCCCCGCAGCCGACGGGCAAAGACGGAAAAGCCGGATCCGCGATACGGATCCGGCTTTTTCACATCTGCCGGGAATCTGGTCCCGCGGGCCTTATGCCTCCGCACGGCGAGCCTTCAGCGCCTCGATGAATCCGGGCCACAACACCCACAGGTTCTCGGTTTGCAGCCACAACTCACGGGCCTGCGCCGCCAACGAGGGATGTTCGCTCTCGATATCCTGCAGGTAGGCCGCATCGGCCGGATGGCTGTCGGCCGTGAATTCGGCGAAATAGGGGGCAAAGCGCGTCCGGAAGCGTTTCAACTCTCCATCGGGCAACGATCCGTCGCGCCGGTAGGCAGACCAGAGCAACAACACCTCGCGGCTGGCCGCCTTGTCGGAGACATCGTTAATCACCTCGTCGAAGAGCTCCTGCTCGTCCATGGCCAGATAGTCGAAGGCGAGCAGTTCGCTGCCCTCGAGATGGTCCTCCGGATCGAGCTCGAGCAACAGTTCGAGCAGGGCCGCCGACATTTCGAAGTCGTTGATCAGAAAGTGGTCGATGGCCGAAGCCCGGATCAGTTCGAGCGCAGCCCGCGAATTGCGGTGCGACCACTCGAGGTTCACCTCCTCGTCATCGGGGATCAGTGCGGCAAGGCGTTGAAAAGCCTGGAAACGCTCGTTGCAAGCCCCTTCGACATCGCCCGACTCCTGCAAGCGGCGGGAACGCTCCAGCACCTGGACAAAATTGTACGGGCCGTCTCCCACCACTTCGAAGGTCTGGTCGGCCGTAGGCTCAAGAAAGGCTTTACGCATCATCGCGTCGAAATTTGAAGATCGTGGATACAAAATGCCACACACACCGCCATATACGAAGACAACCGACCGATACCCGGTCCGCACGGCGTCCTTGTACCGGAACCGGGTTGAAAGCGCATGACGGGAGGACAAAAGCAGCCATTTATGGATTAGTTTTCCGCGAAGATAACAAGAAATGAGAAATTTTTCGCAGTTTTCTTGCAGGAAAAAAATTTTTTGCAGATATTTGCAGTCCCGAAAGGGAAGGAAAAGGGGTACAAAGCCCGTGAAGGCCGAATTAGCTCAGCGGTAGAGCACTTCACTCGTAATGAAGGGGTCCCGAGTTCAAATCTCGGATTCGGCTCTCAAAATCAAGAGGTTACGATTTAAGTAGCCTCTTTTTTTGTGCCGTTTCGGGAGTGAAAAAGGGGCAAAAAAGGGCTTCCGAGCGCAAATGTTGGACACTTTGTTGGACACCGCCATCGCTTCTCTCAATTACTTGCAGAATACGCAAGTAGATGAAAATCAAGATTATTCTAAAAACAGACAGAGTCTACAAAAACGGTCGATCCCCGTTGATGCTTCGGTTTACCCACAACCGCACCTCAAAACTAGTGGCTCTCGGACTTTCTGTTGCACCCTGTTACTGGAACAAAGAGGCCGAAATGCTGACAGCGGATTGTCCCGATCGTGCCGCTCTGCAAAGCAAGATCGACGGCACATTAACAGGATTTCAGAAGAAGATCAAAAGGCTGGAGGCGTTGGATATTCCCGTAAACTTCGATACGCTGTTCGAGGTAAAAACCGCCCGTATCGCAGGAATCACCATCGAACAAGGATTCAACGAAGAGATCGAGCGGTTGGAATCGCTCGGCAAGATTCATTCGGCGACCAAGCACCGATATGCCCTGCAAGTGTTGGAAGGCTACAAACCGACCAGCATGGCCATGGAAGCCATCGACCTCGACTATCTGAAAGGGTTGGAACTATACCTGCGGAAACGCGGCAACAAGGACAACAGCATCGCCACACGGTTCGCCATTTTCAAGGCCATCTACAACAAGGCGGTCAAAGAGGGGCGGATCGAGACCAAACAAAATCCGTTCAGCCTTTACCAAGTGGGCAGTTTGTGGGCCAAGACCCGCAAACGAGCCATCGACAAAGAGGACATTCAACGGTTGATTGATCTCGAAATTACAGAGGGACATACAACGGAGTACCGACAACTTGCCAAGGATTTATTCCTGTTCTCCTACTTTACGGCAGGAATGAATTTCGGAGACATGGCACGGCTACGTTACAAGGACCTCATAAAAGGCAGAATCTATTACTCCCGTCACAAAACCCAGAAACTGCTATCCTTTCAGCTCGTGCCGAACGCCTTGCAGATTATCGGGAAATACAGCAGGGACAACCACGCACAAGAAGATTATATCTTCCCGATTCTCGACCGAGCGGAACACAAGACCGCACAGCAGATTTTCAACCGCATCCATAAGGTGCTGGCAAAGATCAATCGGGAATTGAAAGTGCTGGGAAAACTGATCGGATTGGAGGTCCCTTTGACGACCTATGTTGCCCGCCACACATACGCAACCGTCCTGAAACGGTCAGGGGTAAGTGTGGCTCTGATTTCCGAATCGTTGGGACACTCCGACCTCTCAACCACGCAAATCTACCTCGATTCATTCGAGAATTCGCAAATCGACGAAGCCATGCGGCATCTGCTGTAAAAGGAAAAAGGTCGGACAACCAATTCGGTTTCCGACCTTCTTTCCCATCTAATGCCAGGCAATCCTATTTGCCAAGGTATTTTATCAGGAGGTTGATTGTGGTTTGCTCACGCGTCTGATCCTCTACTTTCTCGGGGTTCATAATCTCCTTTGCCTGCTCCTCTGTTAGGCTCCTGATTTTCTCCACCATCTGAACCGTGAAGGATGTCGGATCGGCCGCATTGTGATACTTGTCGATGATGTAGGTTATCAAATACTTCTTGGCAAGGAATTTATCGTTGAACTTCTGCTCTGCGGCCTCGTACCATTGCTGACTGCGGGAGAGCCATCCGTTATTATCGAAAGCCCGATCCAAAGAATCTGAACCGATAAGCTTAACGAACATGGAGGGCTTCATCGAGTTCTTCCCGAGACACCACAGCGAAATCGTTGCCAGCGGGAATCCTTTCTTGCGCAAGAACAAGGCAAAGTCAAAGACCTCATTGGACTCCTTCAGCGTCATTGCAGACCCAGCCATGTAATCCGTGCCCCTCCACGCAACGGTACGGATATTCATCTCAGCAATCTGCTTCATGACGGACACACGCGTGTTTAAGGATTCCATAATCACGATTTTATTCATCTCGGGATCAAATTCCTTGAAGGCTTGCACTCTATGCTGACCATCCAGTACAGCATAATAGTTCTGGGCCTGGTCATCGGGAATATCGTTCCCTTTCAGATCAACTAAATGTCCTCCCGAGCGCAAAACCTCCTCACCCTTGGCAACGGTAATGGGGGACAACTGCCCATAGTCCCGATAAGAATTTGACTTGCGGAATACTTCGTCGCTATTGGTCGGGCGGTTGCCTTTCACAAAAGCCAGTTGACGATTCGTGTTGTCCTCTTGCATAACCATCTTTTTCATGGCCATAAATTACTCCGTCCTTTACGGAGGGGCGTTGGTTAGCTGCTTGCCTTGCCCAAGGGGTTGCAGGTCGTCTGGACCATCCATCCGACGGATACAAAGCTCGGCAAAATTCCACCCCTCTTTAGGGAGTAAAATACAACCCGACTTACTCTCCCTCTTCTTTCGGCAGTCGTAAGCCGCCCGTATAAACCCGAGGTTCCAGTTGGTTGAAGTCCGTATTTCCGTACTGTTTCAGGACGCCTTTGAGCGAGGAGCTGTCCACCGTAAAGGATTCATTGGCCGTCAGTCGGCAGAAATAGATGATGCGGGAGATAAGGAGCAACTTGCTGTACGACACAACCTCTCCCCGTTTGGCACGCAATTCGGGCAATTTGAGGGTATCGAACAGTACCTTGAACAACCGATACATCAGCACCTGTTGCTGGGCGGTGGACAGTGATTCTGTATAATTCCTATAAAGGAGGTCGATGGTAAAGATTTTTTGTTGGGGCGGTTCTGGATATTGCGCCAACTCCTGCTTGACAAAACGACGCAGGCAGCCAAGAATCAACGGACTGTTGGTTTCGTAGCGTTCACTCTTGCGTAACTCCCGATCCTCCGAGAGGTAGAGAACTGCTTTCGGGTGCTGTTGCAGAAAATCGTTGAGTTCCGTCAGAATCTCATAATCCGTCTTGCTGGCATCGGCAGCATTCAAGCAGAAAGAGATTGTGATGTCGTAGATGAAGAGCAACGCATACCAGAACTTTTCGGCATCCAACCCGTATCCCTCCAATGTAGCCATGATGTCGTCGTTATCCCTGAAGGCTTCATAGGTGAAGGGAACTTTCACCAAGCCCTTGTTCAGACGAACAAGAAATCGGAGGCTCCAGTCACTCGGGCAATAGTTCTCACCATCCCAGCCTACATTGATTCGGTCGGCCAGTTGGTTGGCATAATCCATGGCTTCATCGCTCCAGTTTTGAGGAATCGTACAGTTCATAGTCAGTTCGGGGTTTCAGTTTTTCAAAGATACAAAATGGCCGAGAGACAAACAACGCTAAATACATTGTCAAATATTTGTATAATTATTGAACTTTTTGTATCTTTGTTCATCCAATTCCAAGACGGGGCAGGCATTCCGTTCGTCCCTGAGATTCCAGATTCAATCCGTTCAGATAGTAGGCAGGCAGTTGCTTAAAACTGTCCTATGATAACTGCTCAAAAGTGTCCTATATATACACTACCTACTTATACACTACCTAATAAAGTCGTTCCGACCATGTACTACCACGTCAAAGACCGCAAGTGATTCGAGAACCGCAAGCAGGCGAAAGAACACTATGGCGTAGCCCGTTTCCGAAAGCTGCTGCATTTAAAAGAGATTCTATTTACTAACCCTCAAAATTCCATTGCTAACGATGAATTATACCGCTATACCCAAATCGATCATCACGTTTCAGACGGGCAACAGTAAGCCTGTCGATGTTTATGTATGAGCAACCATCAAATGCTGCTCTGACCACAAGACAAATATTTCTCACATTACCGAAGAGAAACTGGCCCTCCTTACAAGGCTGGATAAACGAACCATCCGCCGTGCTATCAAACGGCTCAAAGAGGCTGGTTGTCTTACCGTGCAAACGGCCATTAAGGAAGATGCCGTCCGTGGATTTATCAAGCGGAACAGTTACCAGATAAAGCCTGTCGAGAAGGATTTTTTCTTGCTGAACAATGGCTTCTTTACAAGGAACTATTCCGCCAAGATGGCGGGATTTCTGCTCCTATTAAAGGCCATCTGCTTGAACAATACGAATACCATCCAATGAAGCAAGAGCCAGATTGCCCAGGCACTCGGCCTGTCTCGCAATACCGTTTCGGCTTTATTGGAAGAGTGCCGACAAGCTGGACTTATAAAGCCACAGGCAAAGGGCTATGAGCTGACGGCGGATTGCTTTATCCAGCCAGCCATTAAGCAGACAGAGGCTGCCATTTATAAGGAACTATGCGATTTCTGTAAAGCCAAAGGAGTGGCTGCACCCAGACGGAACAAGGTGGCATTATCGGTATTGCTTACCAAGTACAATACCGTTGGCATTCCGAGTACGGAGCCAATAAGTCTGACCTATCAACTCAACAAGCGTTGCGAGCAATTACCCGAGAAGGTTTCCATTCCCTACTTTATAAAGGTGCTCGATATGCAGGAACAGTATCGGGAGGTGACGAAGCAGCACAAACAGAGCCAAGAGGAGTTTGGAGGGTTTGAGTTTTTTAGAAATAATAATTAGACTACCCCACGGCGGACTCCGCAAAACAATTTTAACGAATTGGTTTTGTGATGCCATAAAATCTTACTATATTTACACATAGTCAAGAAGAAAAAAACGGCACTTCTACAAAGTCATATAAACTCACTCTATTGCCCCCAATACCATCCAATTGTTGAACCCTTAATTGTCTGGTTATGAAAAAAGCTTTTAACATCTTCTCGTATTTACTGAATGTATTCTTCATTTCCGTATTTGTAATTGGGTTCATAAAACAAGCATCCAATCCAGAGGATGGCGTTAATGAGCAACAAAACAAATCCGAGCAAATCAAGCAATGTATCATTGAAAGAGAAAAGGCAAACCTGCCTTTGAATATACAGAGTTTCAAGAATGTTTATGACATCACAATAGATGACTTTGTATTCACTAATAATAAAGTAGAGCCATATTCTGGATATATGGTTACAACTTGGGATTTTGATGAAAAGCAAGATTTATCTACCAGCGAATGGATCGCAAATGATTGCGAGGATAAATATATCCGCAAGCAAAAGAAGGTATATATCGAGGTTAACAATATAACTATACAAAAAGACGAAGTCACTTGGTATAGTAATTGGCAAGCGGCATATATGGATGCGATAAGACAATTTTAACAGAGAAAAATAACCATACTGCACCCGTTCCAACACCCCGTAAAACACCCTCCCCCCTGTTCGGTTTGTAAATCGAATTTCGGGGAGGGATTTTTTGTGGATTATGATTCTATAACGTAACGCATAGCTTCTGGATCCACAATAGCCTTGCAGGCGATATTTTACTTGGTTTTGAGTAAAGATTGGTTTATATTTGTCTTGCTCTGAAAAGAGAAAACGCAATAAAATTCAACGATATGAAAATAGCAGGAATTATTCTCTTCAGTTGTGTTATGTTGGCCTCTTGTTCTTCCCGCAGCAGCAACAAGAGCAAGCAAGCCGAGACTACACCTCAAATTGAAACAGCATCTTCACAAGAGGGAACGACTGGCTTTCAGAAGATGAATTTGTCGTATCCTGGGAGCAATATATCATTTACGGTAAAAGTAGAGGATAAAACCCTCCTTATACAGCCTTCTGGGTTGAGTGTCTCCAACGAGGCTTTCAAACACGACATTACAGGCTATACCGTTACAAATGCGGAAATCGGTGATTTGAATGTGGATGGCTATCCAGAGCTATTTGTTTATCTGACATCCGACGGAAGTGGCAGCTATGGCAAGTTGATTGGCTATTCAGTAAACAATGGCAAATCGGCAAGTCAGGTTTATCTGCCAGATGTAGCAGAAAACAAGGAGCTCAACCAAGGATATATGGGCCATGACCAGATGGCAATCGTGGAAAATACATTTTGCCAGCGTTTCCCCATCTACAACGAGACTGACAGCAACGCCAATCCGACCACGGGAAAGACTCGGCAGATTCAATACAAACTGGTTGATGGAGAAAGCTGCCGAGTTCTGCAAGTGGATAAGGTCTTGGAGTTCTAATGCATTATACGGACTGAAGCTATAAAGGAACGCCCCATGTTCAAGCCAATTGACACGAGTTCTTGGAAAAGGAAACCTTATTTTGATCATTATTTCAACCAGATAAGATGTACTTATAGCATCACGGCCAATATAGACATCACAAATGTGTTGTCATTCAAAGATAGAAATAAGGTCAAGCTATATTCTCTCCTAATCTATGTTATATCCAAGGCGGTAAATAAATACGAGGAGTTCCGAACGGCCATAAACGACCGAGGTGAGATAGGCGTCTGGGAAACTTTGTCACCTTGCTATACGGTATTCCATAAGGACAGTGAAAGTTTCTCGAATATTTGGACGGAATGGAATGACGACTTGAATCTATTCTTATCCAATTTCGAACAAGACAGCAAGCGATTCGGTCAGATTGATAGCATAGACGCCAAGCCTAATACGCCTGCCAATGTCTTCCCGATCTCTTCATTACCTTGGACAACATTTACAGGTTTCAATCTAAACATATTTGCCGATGGGACCTATTTGCTTCCCATCTTCACTTATGGCAAGTATTTCAAAGACGGGAATAGATACCTGATACCGCTTTCCATACAAGTACATCATGCCGTATGCGATGGATTCCATGTATCAAGGCTTATCAATGAAATTCAGCAAGAGTGCAGCAACATGGCATTAAAATAAATTGACGCATTCTTCTGCTTACATACATACACCCCGTAAAACACCCCTCCCCTTGTTCGGATTGGAAAACGAATTTCGGGGAGGGATTTTTTTGTGGCCGATTATCGGGAATTTTTCCAGACTAACAACAAAAGCAACAGACAGATGATGAGTGTATTTATTTATTCATCATCTAATTTGTAGCTTTATGCAATTACGTCCATCCATGCGCCGTGCAGCCAAAATGAGGCTGGCACTGGCTGGAGCCTCGGGGTCAGGCAAAACCTACTCCTCGCTCCTCATCGCTTACGGCATGACCTCCGACTGGTCCCGTGTTGCCGTCATTGATTCCGAGAACGGTTCGGCCGATCTCTATGCCCATCTGGGCAATTATCAGGTTCTCACCCTGCCCGACTACTCTCCCGAGACCTATATCGAGGCCATCGGCATTTGTGAACAGGCGGGTGCCGAGGTCATCGTCATCGACAGCATCTCCCATTGCTGGGACTATCTGCTCGATTTCCACGCCAACCTGCAAGGCAACTCCTTTGCCAATTGGGCCAGGGTCACACCCCGTCAGAATGCCTTCATCCAACGCATTCTCAACTCCTCGTGCCACATCATCTGCACCATGCGTTCCAAGCAGGATTATGTCCTCTCCGACAAGAACGGCAAGATGGTGCCCGAGAAGGTGGGCTTGAAGGCCGTACAGCGTGACAACGTGGACTATGAGTTCACCGCCGTGCTGGACATCGCCATGAACCACAAGGCCACTACTTCCAAAGACCGAACGGGGCTCTTTACGGGTCGTCCCGAGTTCACGATAACTCCTGCCGTGGGGCAAGCCATCCTCAAATGGTGCAACATGACACAGACCGCGCAATCGAATCCTTCCACGCAAAACCGCCACAGCCATGCTCCCAGCCTTTCAGCCTAATCCCGAATTTGCCGTAGGGTTGAATCTCCCCATGGTGGAGGAGGTAACCATCGTAGAGAAGCATCCCGTAACTCCGATTGTATCGCTCGGAACCACACCGCGTACCCGCCACTTTATCGAGGCCAACACAAAGCCTGTCGATATGGCCCATCTGAAGAACGATTGTGTCGTTCCCGTATTCAGCAAGGACAACGAAGTGACCATCTCCCACCAGAGTTTTATTGAAACGGTATTGGGTGCTGCTCACCGTATGTTTTCCCAAGAGGCTATCGACACGCCCGATATTGTCGTCTCGCATATTATCAAGGGACGGATTCCCGAGGCTATTCACAAGCCCGTGAATCAACTCTTGGAGACGGACAAGACCATCTATTACGAGCGCATGGCCTTCTGCTTTGAGATACCCTCGATTTACGAGGAGGTAGCAGGCAATAGGCTCAATCTTTCGATTGGAGGGGTAAGGGCCTATAACCACGAGAATCTCTATTCGAAAAAGACGGTCGAGAAGTTCAAGGTCTTCATCGGATTCAAGAATCTTGTCTGCTGCAACCTGTGTGTATCGACCGATGGATTCAAGCGGGAGTTGCGGGTGATGAGCGTGCAGGAGTTGTTTGAGGCCTCGTTGCAGTTGTTCCAGCAGTACGATGCCGAACGGCACATTCGGCAGATGGCAGCTTTACAGCGGCAATCGCTCAGTGAACACCAGTTTGCCCAGTTGATCGGCAAGGCTCGGTTATATCAATACCTGCCCACGGCCGAAAAACGGCAGCTTCCCGCCATGGAGTTTACCGACTGCCACATCAATGCCGTGGCAAAGGCTTACTACATGGACGAACACTTTTCCAGAGGGGACAATCCCGAGATTGACTTGTGGAAGGTCTACAACCTCTTTACGGGAGCCAACAAGTCCAGCTACATCGACACCTTCCTTGACAGGTCGCTGAATGCAACGGAGCTGATTGCAGGAATCGGTCGGGCCTTGGAAGGAGATACCGAATACTGTTGGTTTGTGGAGTAACGCTTTACAAAGAAGAATACCCTTGCTGTCTTACGACGGCAGGGGTATTTTCTTATGCTCCAAAACAAAGCGTACTAATACATAATAAGACGACTATATCGCTCATAATCTACACATTACGATTTGCCGCAAAATCTGCAACTCACAGATATGGAATTTATGCTGACGTAAAGTCGAAATCCGTGGTTTTGAGAGTTCCGAAAAGCAGAATTTTTGAATTTATGCAGGCGTAAAGTCTATTTTTAACTGCAACAGCTCCGAGAAATCGGAAAGATGATTTACTTTTCAGTTTGTTTGCCTATCTTTGTGGGACATACGAACAAACACGGAGAGTGTAGCTCATTCCTTTAGAGTGAACGTAGGAAATTCAATCTGAAGAGGGAATTGGCGAACATCTTGCCGCGTCATATCCATTCGTGGGTATAGGCGTGGGGCTGTTGCTTATTTTATCTTCAAGGTTTCCTACGACCTACTCTAATGAAATAAGTTTTCAGCACCACGCTTTCTGCTTTTATAAATCAAACATGATGAACCATCGTTCAGGTGCTGGAGCGACCATAAACTTATCATCCATGAAAAAACTGTTACTGTTTGTCTCTATTTTTATGGCGATTAGTGGTGAATCCTGCTCCAAACAAGAGGATACACCTCAAGAAGATCTTTATCTTACGGTCTTCCCCACAGAGCTTGATTTTCCATATGAAGGAGAAACCATCGAGGTACTTGTTCAATCGAATGCTCCTCTCAATTTTGCATGGTCTCCGTCCCCCAGTAAACCCGATTGGTTGAAAATGTCAGCAACAAGTTCTGGGTTTACCTTTTCCGCACAGGAAAACAAAACTTTCTATGCTCGTGGAGCTATGCTTATGATTTACACAAATGAAATCAATGGTAAAGTTAGCCAAAGTTATATTGACTTCTATCAAATAGGAAAACCTCAAAACTAATTCACTTTAATTTCTCATTCTTAATTCTCTTCAACTATGAAAAAACTATTTTTGATTGTGGCCGCCATGTTTGCGGCAGTGTCTTTCTCGGCTTGTTCCGATGACGATGAAAATGGAGGTGGTAGCCATACCAGCATTGTAAGTCAGATTATTCAACAAGACGAAGACGGGACGTCTCTGATTTGGAAATTTGATTATGATAATCAAGGCCGTGTTGTCCAAATGACTTATGGCGACGAATATACAAAATTTACATATTCGGAAGGCAAGGTTATAATTACGGAATGTTATATGGGAGAAAACTTCGTTTATAACGCGTTATTGAATGGACAAGGATATATAACAACATTAACAGATACCGATGGCAGTATCTCCAATTATTCTTATGATAAGAATGGCTATTTATCCATACTCACTTGGGGAGATGATGGCAATCTGCAATGCTCCTGGAATAATGGTGATCTCGTTAACGAACATCGGACGGGAAGTGACCCGATGGATTATAATTACGAATACACTAATTACCCTGCAAAACAGAATATCGACATTTTTGCTTTTATGTATGGCTATTGCCATGTAGACGATCCCGAATTTATCGGTGCGGTTGGCTTGGTCGGTCGCAAAAGTGCTCATTTAATAAAATCATTTGCTTCACAAGACGGAGGAAATATGTCATTCACTTATGAGTTGGATGGTAATGGAAATCCTACAAAAGTTACGATGGCATCTCAATACGAAACGACGACTTATAAGATTCTCTACAAATAAGACATATTAGCTGGAACATGGGACAGACTTGGGCAGGCGGTCTATACTTACCGTTCTGTCCAAGTTTGTTTTTTATATTATTTGCACATCTCATAAATTTTGACTATATTTATATCATAATCAAAGATTTAATCACCCTATAAATTTTAGCTAAAATGAAAAGAAAAACACCAAGAATAGAATGAAAAACAGGAACGGAAATAAAAGACGGCATGGAATTAGCCTATGTCGCCAAATCCGTAAGTTATGGCGATGATTGTGTAATGACGCTCATTGTTGCCCGTAAAAAAGACAATCCTACACCCGTAGAGTTTTGATACATGTTTGCTTTGGATATAGACCCTGCACAACAAGTATCCATCACTTTTCAAAAACGAGGACGAGGGTTTGCAGGCATGTCTTTTCTGTTAAATCCAGCAATCGAAATCCCAGCAATGGCTTTCCCCAACATTGTTTCCTTTACAGAATCTACTGAAACCTTGAATATGTTTCAAGCGCATATCGACAGCGATATGATCGTATTCGATTATACGACAAAAGAGGGAAAATCGAGCGTATTCAAATTTCCGTTAGCTGGCTTCAACGAGAAATATTTGGAACAATTCATATAAATTGCCTATCTTTGTTCATACGATATGCCGAAACTGTATATCATAGCAGGTTGCAACGGTGCAGGGAAAACGACTGCATCCTACACCGTGTTGCCCGAAATGCTCGGCTGCAAAGAGTTCGTCAATGCCGACGAGATTGCAAAGGGGCTATCACCGTTCAATCCCGAAAGTGTGGCCATCGAGGCTGGGCGGTTGATGTTGCAACGCATGGATGATTTACTTTCAGAGGGCGCGGATTTTGCTTTTGAAACGACATTGGCAACCCGTTCCTATGTAAAGTTTATCGAACGGGCACACGCAAAAGGCTATTTCGTAACCCTGCTTTATTTCTGGTTGCCGACACCCGAACAAGCTATCGAGCGCGTTGCGACACGGGTAAGCGAGGGTGGCCACAATATCCCATCGGATGTAATTCGCCGTCGTTATGCAAACGGACTACGCAACTTGACAATGCTTTACACGCCCGTTTGCGATTTTTGGTCGATATACGACAACAGTTCGGCAGACGCGGAAATTAAAATCATTGCATCGGGAGAGAAAGATGCAACAATTCAAATTGAAGATACGTTATCTTATAAAATCATTACAGACTATGAGCGAGGTTGAAATCAAACAAATGCAGGAAAAGATTAATGCAGGGATTTTGCTTGCCCGTAAACGCCTGATTGAAAAAACAAAAAAAGAGGACGGAGAATTGGTGATTGTGCGTGATGGTAAGGTTGTGCGGGTAAAAGCCAAAGACCTCAAATAATTCATATCTATTATTAACGATACATCCTCGGCCATACAGTCGAGGATTTTTTGTTTACAGGGACAAAAGCAATCAACCTTTTCCGAGGACAGACTTTGCAAAGGGGCTCAAATATGCCCCTTTGCGAAAGTTTGTCCCTATATAACCCACGCCTCATACAACCAACTATAAATAAACCACTTATCATTAACCAGCAAGTAATTGCAGACAGCGATTGTTGGACACTTTGTTGGACACCGCACGGATTTCCATCTTTCAAAAGACTGTAATCTATTGATTTTCAATCGAAGGCCGAATTAGCTCAGTGGTAGAGCACTTCACTCGTAATGAAGGGGTCCCGAGTTCAAATCTCGGATTCGGCTCTCAAAATCAAGAGGTTGCATTTCGATGCAACCTCTTTTTCTTACCGGGCTCTTTTGACGAATCGGAAAAGGCGGAAACCTCCGCTGTCGTTCCTTTCAGACAGACGGACCGCCACGACACAGCAATCCGCAAAACAAGGCACTCCGGGACAGTCGCG
>ULNH01046476.1_pt1 | contig 16835 bp, 13 predicted proteins | sample 1951871 | NCBI WGS metagenome assembly ULNH01 (sample SAMEA4835572, study PRJEB28245) | human gut metagenome | biome: gut microbiome; material: fecal sample | place: Denmark | collected 2008 | reverse complement strand
GCTCCATGAGTTTGTATATAAGTATTCAATTTATTGATTTCAATGTCAAAAAGTTCATCCGATTCAGATTCTAAATCCACCTGCACAGATAATACATTTTGAAGTTTTAAAATTTTGTGTTCTGAAAGAGTTATTGTGTTCATATATTTTTATCCTAACTTTTAATAATTGTTTTTTTTATTTGCTTTTAATAAAAAAATTAAATTTAAAACATTTCCAACAATTACAATCAGCACTGTGAATATACTCAATACACCCTCAGCATTTGGAATAACAAATATTGAACATAAAATTAGTAAAAATTGTACTATCACATATATTATTATTTTATTCTTCATCTGATAATTTCTCCCTTTATAATAAAATATTCTATAACTTACCTACTATAATAGTAGGTAAGTTTTTGTTCCTAGCAATATATATATCTTACTTTCTTCCCATTATATAATTTTCCAGATTTTAATATCGGAATATATGTGTTTAATCCACCTTTCGATGCCGCATAGCTCCAAACGGCTGCTGCAATTCCACAAGCTCCTGCTGTAACTCCTCCAGCTATTGCTCCTATTGGACCTGTCAAAGCTCCTATAATTGACGCTACACCAGATATAACTCCATAAGCAAGTGCTATTTTAGAACATTCTGCTGCTGTAAAGTGTACCCTATATGTATCAAACAATTTTCCCGAAGAGTATTTAGATACTCTAATTCCCCCTTCCATATAAGTCATCTCCTCTTCATTCATAACAGCATAACTGCTAGGGAGCACCAGTGCTCCATCGTAACACATATCCATGTATGTGTACCTCCTTTTTTCTTTGTTTTATTTTTGCCATTCCCGTCTGCAGACAGTCCTGACTCTATGTAAAGCTTTTACATACAAAAATTAATCATCTAGGTGTAGCTCATTACACCCTCATCATCATTCTCAAAATTCTCAGCAAACTGTTCATCCTTATCTGAATCTTCTTTGATAACAAAATTTCCCTGCTGCATTTCCCACAGTCTGTAATACTGTTCTTTCCTCTCAAGCAACTGCTGATGTGTTCCCTGTTCTACAATTTTCCCTTTATCCATGACTATTATCTTGTCACAGTTTTTTACTGTTGCAAGCCTGTGCGCAATAATAAGCATAGTCTTTTTTCTGAATTTATTGTATATCATATCGAAGATTATATTTTCCGTTGCAAAATCCAGATTACTTGTGGATTCATCCATGATATAAAACTGATTTTCCTTTAGAAATGCTCTTGCAAGTGCAATTCGCTGTTTCTCGCCTCCACTCAGACCATTTCCTGCTTCCTCAAGATAGGTATAATACTGCATCGGCAGTCTCTTTATGAATTCATGGGCATCAGCGGCTTTGGCAGCCTCTTTTACCTCGTCAAGCGTTGCACTCTGTCTCGTAACTCTTATATTGTCATAAATACTTTTTGAAAAAAGCTCTATATTCTGTGGCACATATGATATCGCATGACGTATATCGTCATTCTTATATTCTGATATATCCATCCCATCTATAGTTATATCCCCCGCCTCCGGCTCATAATATTTGAGCAGTAGCTTGGCTATTGTAGATTTTCCGCTTCCGCTTGCCCCCACAAGTGCCACTTTCTGTCCTTTTTCTATTATAAAGCTCACATCATCCAAAGCCGGTTTTCTGTTTCCGTATCTGAAAGTGACATGCTCAAGCTTAATATCTCCATCAATGCTTGATATCTCCTGATACTGCCTCTCGCTTTTCTGTTCTCTCTCATAATCCATGATTTCAGAAAGTCTCTTCATTGAAATATTTGCTTCCTGAATGGATAACTGAAGGCTTACCAGATTGCCTATAGGATCCATAAAGTATCCTGCAAGTGTGTTAAATGCCATGAAGCTTCCAAGCGTCATGTTGTTATTTATAACCTGCATTATTCCTACATACAGAAGCACCAGATTACCAACTCCCGATATAACACTCGATATTGTTGACTGCACATTTGAAAGCATACCCTCTTTATAACTTATCCTAAGAGATTTTATGTATTCCCGCTCTATGCTTTCGAGCTCTATATCCTCATTGGCATTTCCCTTTATTGTCTCAACTGCGCGAAGCCCTTCTATTATTTCCGAGTTGAGTATGGATGACTGCTGCATCTGTTCTTCGTTTATCTTCTTATATGGCTGCTTGAATATAAATACGAGCACAATACTTATGAGCGTCATCATTATGATCACTGCAAAAAGCTTTGGATTCATCTGAAAAAGTATTACTCCGGTTATCAAAGCCATTGATATGTCCATGATCAGTGATAATGCTATACTGGTAAATATGTCTTTTATGGTAAATGCATCCGAAAACCTGGTTGTAATATCACCGGTCTTACGGCTCGCAAAAAATTTCATCGGTAATTTGTATATATGCTCAAAATAACCAAGCATAAGTGGTATATCAATTTTGATGGACAGATGCATGAGAATCCACTGTCTCACAAAACTTATAAATGTAGATGTCAGTGATATTCCAAGAAATACCGCAAGCATCATCTTTAATACATCTTTTTGCTGATACGGAAGTATTTCATCATATATTATATTGTTAAAAAGTGATGATAAAATCCCTAGAAGTGTAACCAGAAGTGAGGCTACAAGCGCATATATAAACAGCTTCTTCTGTGGAAGCAGCAGCTTTATATATCTGTCAAATAACTTTGTTCCCTTTATCTTTTCACGCTCAAACTCACTATTTGGTTTCAGTAGGAGCATGGCTCCTGTAAATTTCTTATAAAACTCGTCTATAGTCAGTCTCTCAAGATCCTTAGCCGGATCACCTATTATCACATATTTTTTTGTGATCCTGAATATTACCACAAAATGCGATAAGCCTTCCTTTGTCACGATATTTGCTATAGCCGGTAATGTATATCTGCTAACAAAACCCTCTTTATCTACTTTTACAGCCTGACAGTTAAATCCAAGTTCTTCTGCACACTTTGACAATCCTATAAGGTTTGTTCCTTTCAGGTCTGTTCCCATCATGTCACGTAATTTTGTTATTGTTGTCTCTTTTTTATAGTGCAGACAGACCATCCCCATGCAAGCCGCTGCACAGTCTGTTGCATCATGTTGTTTTATGAAAGTGTATCTCATTCTTTATTCCCTTATCTATCACTTTTTCATTTGATTGGTCTTGATTTTAATAAAAATCTCAGCATTATAATTTCGCTGTTTTTAATTTATTTATATCCGATAATCCAGATATCTTCAACCATATATACATGAATGACACGAATTCGTACACGTTTGACATTTAATCAATAATTTTTGCAAGAATCAACGAAATCGCTACCGAAATATTAGCAGCCATAATACAAAGCACTATTTCATTTTTCATTACTCCAAAAATTGCTGCTATAACAATTACAATTAAAATGATAGTCTGAAATCCCCATGTATTTAATTGTTGCTTATGCTTTTCTTCTCCTGTTAATGGTTTATTTTCTGCTTCAACCGGAGCCAATCTCAGTACAGTTAACACTGCTACCATATATAGCACCATCAAACACCATATATATTTTTTTCCCAATGCCAATGCAGACATCACAAATACAATAAAGGTAATCTGCGTATACAAGATACATTTAAGATGACTACGTGCATGATATCCTCCAGCTGTCAACCTCAACGGAGTATACACTGCTATGTACGGAATAAATGCTATAGGATATCCTATAACGTAATATGATAATATAACCATAAAAGCAACATTTATTAATGTAGACAAAATCAATTCCATACCATAGCAGTATGATTCCTTATCACCAGTCTTGATTATTGCATTTTTAATCCAAAACTCAACAATTAGTGTACTTGCTTTCTTAATCATTTCTTTTTTTCAATGAGTCTGGGATATCTGGCTGATGTGAAAAAAAGAAACATGTTGCATTCACAGAGACAACAGCAAGTACCATTGTAAATGTTGCAACGATTTTTGAGAATTTTACTATACCTTTTTTAACCATAATTCTTTGCTCCTTTGTTTTTATTCTTTACACTCTCAATTCTACTCAACATCACTGTATATACAATAGCTCATGCACTAACGACATAAATATACACACCTTTTGCATATATAGTAGTATTACTATTGCAAAATGATAGTAATACTATATTCAAAATATTAATTTTTTTACCTACAATATCTATAGTTTAAATATGAAGGCAGGTAAATCATGCAGGATACAGAATTCATAAAGCATATAGGAAAAATCATACGTTTCTACCGTTTGAAAAATAATCTAACACAAGAACAATTAAGTGAATATGCAGACTGCTCCTGCGGATTTATTGGTCAAATTGAACGTGGTGAAAGCAAAATTTCACTTTCTGTTTTATCAAAAATAATCAACACTCTCAAAATAGACGCAAATGAATTGTTTTGGGGCACCGATACACATACTTCTGAAAGTCAGCAATTGGATAATCAGATAGCTCTCTATGCCAAACAATTATCAATTGACAAAAAACATATTGTTCTCAATCTGATGGATGATTTGAAAAACCTAAATTAATCTTGTAAATTCAAAATTTATAATCTATAATCTTCATAGCTTAATTGTTTTGATAAGGGGATTATTTTTATGAATATTGCTATTTGTGATGATGAACAACAAGATATTGATATACTTTACAATTACTGCAAATCATGCAAATTACCATACAATATTTCTACTTTCTTGTCTGCCTCTGCCCTGCTTGAGGCTTTTAAATCCCAATTTTATGATTTAATTTTTCTTGATATAGAAATGAATAAGCCAAATGGTTTTGAAATTGGCTCTATTTTAGCAGGATATTTTCCTCGTCCCGTAATAGTTTTTACGACAAACGCACTGCAGTATGCAGTCCGAGGATATGGAATTGCTTTTCGATTTCTATGCAAACCGATAACGATTACAATGTTTCAAAGTGTTGTCAGGGAGGCTCTTGACGAGATTCTTCCGCAAAAGGCAGCGGTAACGTGTGGTTCAACTCAGAAAATGATTTCTATAAACGATGTCATATATTTTGAGAGTCTGAACCGGCACATTATTTTTCATTTTGCAAATACATCCACATTGGAGATAAAGGATTCAATGGAAAATATGATTTCAGTTTTTTCATATCCTTCATTTGTACAGATTCACAGAAGTTATTGCATCAATTTGAATTATGTGGACAGCTTTACACCACTTGCTGTCACTATGACTGACGGCTGCAAAATTCCACTTTCTCGGAAAAAACAGACCATTTTCCAAGAGCGCTTTAACAATTTGATACGAGGTACCATCAAATGAATTTTCCAATTGAAGTATATACCATTATTATAGAATGCCTGCTTATTTTCTACTTCTTTCATAAAGAGGTTAGACCTGTATACCCTTCCCGCAGATATATTATCCTATTTTGCATATCACTCTTTGCGGTCATAATGCTATCAACCCTATATACACCTATGTTTATACGGCTTGTCATTATCAGCTTATTTTTGTTTTTATGCTATACTTTCTGCTTCAAATGCAAAATATTCCAAATCACCTATACTATTATATTATTTTTTGTTACGTCGATGTTTTCCGATGTTATTGGTGCGTTTGTACTTTCCAGACTTGGAATTTCAATAAATGAACTTTTAGGAATAAGTGAAGGACGGCTTATCTACAATACCACAAGCAAGATTATTCATCTGTTTTTGCTAGTCATAATTATTTTATTTACCAATGCCCGATTTGATTCAAAGGCTCTACTGCATGCCATACCACTCATGCTCTGCAATCTGTCAAGCATATTTATTCTGTTTGCCCAGTACACTACCTTTATTGACAATGGTAAATACTCCACCTTTGTGATGACCACCATATGTATGCTTGTTATCAATATAGTGGTTTGTGGATATACGGAAATAGTAAAGAAATCTTATGAATTACAGAAAAATCAGCTCTGTATGCAGGAGCAGCTTGCCAAACAGGAGCTTTACTATCAGGATATCATTGCTCGTCAGGACGAATCCCGCGCACTTTGGCATGATATAAAAAAATACATGCTGGCAATGGAAAATCTGGTTTCTACGAAAACACGACCTGAAGCCGAAAGCCAGCTCTCTGCCTTAAAGAAAAAGTTTTCAAGCCTTGACCAAATGATTGATACCGGTAATTCCATTGTTGACGGTATCCTAAACTATGGCTCTAATAAAGCAGACAGTCTGGGAATCTCCATAAACTTTAATCTATGGCTGGATACTGACCTTAACATTTCGCCTGTTGACCTGTACATAATCATTGGAAACACTATGGATAACGCAATAGAAGCCTGCGATGCTTTTCCGGCCCATCAAAAACCATCCATCTCATGTACGCTGCGCCAGAAAAATCATGTGCTGCTTTATGAAATATCCAATCCAATTCCACCGGTTTCGGTAAAAAAAGCCGGAGATATCCACGGATATGGGCTTGAAAATGTCAAAGAATGTGTAAATAGAAATAGTGGTTTTATCTCTGTTAAAACCGAAAATGATATATTTTGTGTCTCTATAACACTAAACGTTTAATATGTCTTAAATCCGCGATATCACAAGCCTTCCATCCTGCACATCAACCCTGACCTTATTAGACTCTATCCCTGCTGCCTCAAGCATCTCATCAGTGAGTTTTATCCTGTGTGCCTTATCCAATACCGTATATTCCATTGCAGGGTGTTTCTTCAATTTCTCCGTACTTACCTTTCCGTCAGATATAAGCACTGTGCGGTCTACACGGCCTGCAAGTGCCATATCGTGTGTCACTATGATGATGGTTATACCAAGCTCTTTGTTCAGCTTATGAAACAGCTCATAGATTGTATCAGCAGTCCTTGTATCCACGGCTCCGGTCGGCTCATCCGCAAGCAGTATGTCCGGCTTATTTGCCAGTGCCACCGCTATCGCTGCGCGCTGCTGCTCTCCTCCCGATAGCTGAGCCGGAAGCTTATCCTTATGCTCCTGTAATCCCACTGCATTTAACAGTTTAAGGGCATAGCTTTTATTATTATCCTTGCGTTTTTTTATAATTTCTCTGTGTTTTAAATTATCGGTATTACCTGAATTTTCAAACATCATCACGGCCTCGACATTCTGCAGCACAGTCAGGTATGGGAACAGATTTTTGGCACTTTTCTGCCACACAAAACCTACTTTGTCCCTGCGGTATCTTACCATTTCAGCTTCTGAATATGTGGAAATGTCTTTTCCGTCAATAGTGAGCACTCCCGCCGTTGGTGTTTCCAGTCCTCCTATCATATTTAAAAGGGTGGATTTTCCGCTGCCGGATTTTCCTATTATCGCAAGCATCTCCCCTGTTTCCACCGTCAGGTCAAGCCCCTCCAGTGCCATCACCTTTTTATCGTCGGTCTCATATATTTTTACCAGTCCATCGCAGTTTATCATCTACTTTTCCCCCTTTTAATTTAAATTACTATGCCGTCACTAAGCTCAAACACTTCATCCCCCAGCTCCATCAGGTTCGGATCATGCGTGGTCATAACTATTGTGATGTCCTCATCGTCTATCAACTCACGGAACAATCGCATGACTTCAAATCCAGCAGCGGTATCAAGTGCTCCTGTCGGCTCATCCGCAAAGACCACCTTCGGGCGATGAACCACAGCGCGCGCTATCGCAACTCTCTGCTGCTCACCTCCCGATAGTTGTTCCGGCATATGGTTCATGCGCTTTGAGAGTCCGACACGCTCGAGCAGCTCTGATACTCTGTCATGCGTATTCTCATTTATCACATCGGTTTTTGCATCTCCAATGTCATTATCCATTTCAGTCAAATTCTTCTGTATCTGACGTTTATTTTTCGCAAGTCTAAGGGCAAATTCCACATTCTCATATGCCGTCATCGTGGGAATTAGTGCTATAGACTGGAATACAAATCCCATCTCATACCGCCTTAGCATTTCCCGGTCTTTCTCGGTCATCTGCTCGAGATTTTTATCCAGAAACTGCACACTTCCCTCTGTCGGCATATCAAGCGCACTAAGGATATTAAGAAGTGTGGTCTTTCCGGAGCCGGAACGCCCTTTTAAGATGGCAAGTGTTCCTTTTTTTATCTCCATGGATACTCCGTCAAGTGCGTGGACTGTTGTACCATCTCCCGCCTTGAAATATCTTTTTATATTTTGAGCAATTATCGCATTTTCCATATGTCATGACCTCATTTACCATGCTATAAAAACTTTCTACCGACTACCACAAAATCATTTTTATCTGCTAACTATCTTCTCCAAGCCTCAGTGCCTGTGCTATCTTCATACTCTTAAGCAGTCTGCTGATAACCACATAGCATACGGCTACAGCCACGAAAAGTACTCCTGTAAGCTCCAGCATATCAGATGGATAAATATATACATTTACTCCGATATTGTGTTTCTGCGGCAGATATATGATCGATATGAGCCTTACAAACATCGCTGTTGCAGTTATACCTATGCCTGCTCCCGCAAGAAGCGGCAGAAATGATAAAAATATCTGCTCGTTTAAAAGCATTGCTTTTACCTCTCTCATTCTCATTCCCATTGCGCGGTATATACCAAACTGCAGCTCCCTCTGTTTTAGTGTCATAACCCAATACAGCAAAAATCCTACTGAGCACACTATCAGTGAAAGTATAAAACTTAATGTAAACATACCGTTTGTGATCTGCACTGTGGCTGAGTTTTTATTCTCGTCTATAAGCTGCTGCGCGGATGTTATATTCCTGTATATTTCACTCTGTACTTTTTCACTTTGAGTGTCTGTTAAATTGTCTGCTGTACTATCTGAATTTTCACTGTTCTCACCGCCCAGATATCCCACAATATCATCCACCGTTTTTCCTTTTGACAGGTTCATCCACACACTGTACGGTGTCATGCCGAACTTTTCCACAACCGTAGCATAATTTGCAACGATCAGGTATTTCTCCTGCTCGGTCACATTTCCTTCTGCATCTGTCTCATAGGTGTAACGCTCGTAGCCCGGAAAACCTTTTACTATGGCACATACCTTTACATTCTCGGATGCGTAGATCTGATCTTCATCGACAGCCTCCGGTACATACCTTGAGTAATTTAAGCTGTCACCAACTTTAAGTCCCAGATCTTTTGCCAGATTTGACGAAATGATGACTCCGTCCGGCTCTTTTGCCAGCTCATTCAGGTAATTGAACCAGTGAGCGTCATTAATATCATCATTTTGGTCACTCTGCAATTTCGCAGTCTCACCGAATTCTTTTGTGTTTATCGCCATAAGATATGCATCCGAAACCGAACCACTGCCTGCGGAAATGTCTACCCTCTCGTCCTCAAGCACACGCGTGACACCGTCACAGATGCCCTCATTTTTGAGCGACTCGTATTTACCGAAATCAGGCTCGTCATACATCCAGTTTACAGAGCCATTTTTATTGTACTGTATCCTGAGTCTGAAATCCTCGTTGTATATCGCATCACAGCCCACATTGTAGACGATACGCTGCTCCATATTGCTGTTCATGGTGCGCGCCATATTCGCGTCAAAAATACCGCCGGCCACTGTCATGATAAGAAATACTGCCAGAAATCCCTGATTGTATCTGGTTCGTTTTAGCTGTAAAAATGATGCATACATTGCCGGAGAAAAATGCTTTTTAAAGAGCCTGTCCACAAGCAGAATAATAAGTCCGGTAAGTCTTACGCACAAAAGTGCCGCTGCAAATATAAAAAGCGAATTGTCCAGTATCATGACAGGATCTATGCTCCTGTTCTCAAGAACAGATATCGCAAGCGTACTCTTCTGCTTGTTGTAATTGTAAAGCAGATATGCTGACAGAGCCAAAAGTATAACGTCTATAAAGCATTTCTCCCAAAGAGGCTTTTTCTTTGATATTCGTCCCCTACTGCTGCGCTCTGATATGGCATCCTTTGATTTTTTCCACACCGGAACTGTGATAAACAGCACCATGATAACTGCCGCTGCCACCGCATAGACAAGCATCTGCCATACAAATTTGTAAGTGCTTATATCCTTTGCCGTAAATCTTAAAAATCCGTCTGTAGATGCGGCAGCCCGGCACATTATATATCCGAGTACTATTCCGAGTACACAGCCCGCAAACGCTATTATTCCCGACTGCTGTAAGTACAAAATAAATACCTGTAATTTTGTCGCACCGCGGCTTCTTAAAACAAGTATGTCATTTTGCTCGAGCGAAAGTATCTGTACAGATATCATTCTTATAAATAAAATCAAAAGCACAAGACACGGCAGCTCCAACGCCCAAAGCATCAGCTTTATCGTCTTCTGCTGTGTAAAAAAGCGCTCCAGCGTATCACGGATGTTGTCATTGTAGAGCTTGTCAGCATCCTTAAACTGCTCCATATACCCATCATAAAGTGAGGCATTTTCCGTGTTGATCTGCCTGTAATCCAACATGAGGAAATCACTGTAGCTGATATTGTCCTCGCTGTAATACTGCATCATTTCGTCAAAAACATCCTGCGAAACAAATATCACATCGCCCATATCCGAAAGCGTCTTGGCCCAATATGGATTGTTTATATCTTTTTCACGACAGATCTGTGATATGACGAAAGTAATTTCCTTTTTCCCACTGCCATCAGGTACATGTAAATAGATTTTTTCACCTGCTACAAGTCCGTAGTGATCCATTGTCTTTTCGCTTATACTGCATTCGAATGTGGCTGTGTCAGTCTGAGATTTTACAACATCCGCGTACTCCGAAAGTCCCGGCAGATATCCTATTGTAAAATAATTGTTAGGTCCTCCAAACTCTGTATCTGCGCGTCCTCCTGGGAGTGTGATAAGCTGCTGTGAGGAAACCTTGTTTATATCCACATATTCAATCCACTTCTGCTCGTATCCTGACAGCTTATCAAGTACTGACTGCGAATCAGGATAATCTGCCACCGCATATGTTCCCTCGCGGCTCATCTGTGCAGGAAACTCATTCTGCTGTGTGGCATGATCCGTAAAAAGTCTGTCGAGCATCTGATTGCCCGCGCCCTTTTCAAACATAGGGTGGCACACAAAAAGTGCTATAAACAAAGCCACTCCCATAAGCAGACACAAATTTAACCATTTTCTGTTTTTTAATTTATTAATTACGAAGCCAAACATATTTCATCGCCCTCATCAATACCGTAAAGCACAAGTGTATTGCTGCCTGATGTATAATCGCCCAATATTACCGGCTGCTTTACCACGCTGTCCCCATCAATTTTCCACACATAGTATGATATATCATCTTTGTCCATAGGATTGACCTGCTTGTGTATGATCGAAGTCGGCACCACTACCACCTTTTTAAAAGAAACATAAGAAAACTTTACAGCAGATGCCCTGGTCAGATCATCCGGTATTCCATTGTCAAGTTTTATATAAAATGCTGCATTTCCATATCCCGAATCTGTGTTTCCTGTAATATGCACACCTTTATCATCCTGATTTATATATCCCTTTTGAGCTTCCCTGCCGTAACCGGCAAAACCGATACAGTTTCCGTAGATTGTTGTACCGTCCAGCTCAAGTGATACGCGCTCTCCCACATCTGCTATATTGTCCGTATATACGTTATAGTTATTGCTATCCTTTACCAGAACCAGCAGTACGTCCGTGGAATTTCCGGTTATCTGCAGGATATCTGAGCCTTCCTCCACACTATCTCCTGCCTTGACACTCACCTTTGAAACTTTTCCGTCATTTTTGGCATATACTGAAATATTTCCTTTGCCGTCATTTCCAGCGCTTATGCTGTCATATGCTGACTGTAGCCGGGAAAGCTGATAGGTGTGGTCTGCACCGGCAAGTTTTTTCTGCAGATCAAGCAGCTGTAAGTTCAATTTCAACTGCTGCTCTTCATATGCTGTATCCGGCTTTTCATCCTCCTGGTTATTTTCTTCTGCGCTGCTACCACCTTCAGATAAATCTTTTACCTGTTTATCGTAATCTGCGATCTTTTGCGCATAGGATTCATTCTCTGCGTCGATCTCATTTTTTGCCTCTGTTATGGCAGCTTTGCCCTCTCCGGTATCCACCACGTAAAGCAGCATCCCATTTTCTACCGTATCGTCCTGCTTCACATTGACAGAAACGATCTGCCCTTCATAATCACAGGTTTCGGTTATCGTCCCTGCGTCAGATCTGCTGTAGCTCACACCGTAGTTTGCTATATCAAAGTCAGACCTTGTTACCGTATATTTGCTGTACCTTGTCGGAACCTGATCTGTAGAATTATAGTAGACCAGCTCCCCCTCTTTTAAGCCCTCTGTGACCTGTGTATAGTTTTCGTCAGACTCACCTATTGTTATGATGCGTTTCTCGCGGCCGCCCTCATCATTTTTCACATAGACATATCTGGTATCGCCTTCCTTATAGATGGAATCTTTTCCCACGACAAGTGCCTGATTTGCTTTTGTCTTTTCAAAATATACCGGATACATCTGCCCTGCCATAAGAAACGGCTTTTCCCTGCTTTCCACGCACACATCCGGATAGCGGTTGTTTATCTTCGAAAGTACCAAAACCTCTGATGTATATTGAGACTCAGTGACATCATACTTTTCGCCATCGACTATCACATATTTCTTGTCATAATCACTGTATTTGTACTCATTTATGGCTGTATCTTTTATATCCAGCACAAGGTCATCCGTATCTGATACAATGACTATATTCTCGTATGCCGCAGCAGACCTTCCCTCTGTCAGCTTCTTAGTGTAAGTGACAAGACCGCTGTGGGCTGCCTTAAGCGTTCCATCATCAACGAGCTGCTGATATAAAGCTATCTGCTCATTGATCTTTTGCACGCGGTATTCGTGAAGCTGCTTATCGTACCGTTCATTTTCCTGTTCTGTGGCTATCAGTGTGTTGTTCTCCTGCCCTGCTGCCTGACTCTCCCATAATTTGATCTGCGTATCCGAGATCTGAGCGGATATCTCATATGTCTCATTCTCATGCGCCAGCGCATCCTTACATTCCTGCAACTGTTTTTTTGCCTCATCCACATCACAGACTGCAAGCACATCCCCCGCATTTACTGTATCTCCCGGCTCCACATATATCTGTGAAATATTTACATTGGCACTGTAGTAATTGCAGTAATCCCTAGGAACTGCGGTAGCCATCAGCACCTGTATGGAGCCAATCGTACCGTATTCCACAGGTCTGTAGGCTTCATTTAACGCTACAGGTTCTTCAAGCTCCGGGATGCTGCTTTCTGTCATTTTTCCACAGCCGCCTGCCAAAAACGACACACATATCCCCAATACTGCCAGCTTTTTTATTGATAAAAGGTTTCTGATCTTCACTGCAAAACCACCTCATCCCCGCTTTTAAGTCCTTCTGTGATGATCCGGTAATCTCCCACCTGATCTCCGGCACTTATCCATATCGCCTGTCTGTATCCATTCTCATCCAGTGTGTATACAAAATACCTGCCATCCTTCTCATGTACTGCGTCCTTTTGCACATACACAGCATTTTCTATAGCAGGGCGCGTCACTTCCATGGAAAATATCTGTGCATCCGATACTGCCGACATGTCCGATACCGGTTCAAAAACAAGCTTTTTATCGTCCACCTCTTTTACCTTAAGCTCAAACTCTATATCAGATGCTGTAGCCGTGTATACATCACCTACATTAAAGTCATAACCTTCCGGTCTGTCAGCCTCGTAATTGCCGTTTCCGCTGATTTCTGTTATAAGATTGCTGCCCGGTTCAAAAACTCCCGCCAAAAGCGAATTGTCCATTGCTGTGATCGTGCCATCCTCGGATGCCGTGATCTGATATCTCGACAGTTTTTCCTCTGTCTCATCAAGATAAAGCTGCGCAACCTCTGTATCCTTATCAAGCTGGGCAATATCGCTTGAATAATCCTGAGTATCATCGATTTTCATAATAGCCCTGTAGTGCTCTGCTAAAAGCTTATTCTGACTGATCTGCCCGCTGTAGTCCTCAATCTTTTTCTGTATCTCCCCGGATTTAAAAGCCACCAGTATATCACCCTTTTTCACATGATCACCCACTGCCACATTTACCTTTTCGAGCGTAAGCTCCGTGTTTGTCGCACCATAGGAAAACCTGGTATAGCCCTGCGCGCTCAGACTGATGGTAGTCTGAGGTGTGAGTGAACCGCTCTGTACCGTAACTGTCTGGTATGATATTTTTTCGTAGGAAGCTCTGTCCGTCTGTTCAAGCTCCTTTTGTGCCACCCCACATCCTGAAAATAAAATAGAGGTAATTGCAGCGGCAAGTGTCAAACGCCCTATATATTTTTTCTTTTTATTAATCATATATTTTCCACATCTTTTCCAAATAAATATGAACCTGATCTATTATCTAAAAATGTAACTCCATGTATAAACTTTATTGCAGCCAATAACAGTATCTTATATTAGATCATCACTCCTTATGATCGTGCCGTCTATCGCATTCACATACACCGGATATCTGTCGTAGCCCTTATCCTGTTTTGACAGACACCATGCCGGAACATAAGTACATTTATCCTTGTCAGATGCATCCTTCAAACGGATATATCCGAGCTTTAGATTGTTGTAAGTGTGATTTTGTGTAAAATCATACTGATCTGAGTTTTTTGTCATGTCATCCTTGATGATCTCTTTAATAGTGTCCATTGACAAGAGTTCTACGTTTTTTGACTCATTTACAATATCAACCGGGTAAGAAACAGTAAATTCCGTCACTCCCTGATCCGTCACAATAAAGGAACTGCTGCCATATGGCATAAAATCATCATAGTTATCGAGTGTCTCCCATATATCCATATTCCGGGTGAAATCGAGTGACTTGCAAAACGCTATGCCATCCACACCCTCGCCATAATCTATGATATATCCCCAGGCTGTATCCTTTATGACGCTCTCTTTATCATCAGTTTTTACAGTATCATCACCATCCTCTATCACTCCTGCGCTCCACTCGTAGTCTGATGTTCCTATATATACCTGTGAAGCCATGCCTAATTTATTTTGAAATTCTTCTGCCTTTTTTATAGCTTCGTCTTTTGATAATGCACACTCATTATCATATGAAGATGTAGTATCTCCACCTGTAGAGCCTCCGTTAAATCCCTCTACACCTTTCTCCTCTGCAAAGGATGGTGGTCCGTAATAGCCATACTCACTATCATCGTATAATGTCCCCTCACTTCCTGCCTTAAGAGGCTGTGCTGAAATATATTCAAGAGAGCCGTCCTCAGCAATTCCAAATCTAAGCTCACAGAAAACATTACCAATATATCCCAGATACTCATTACAATCCGTATAATCTGTAGCTTTTTCACGCGTATCCAGTGCAGACGGTTCTGCCTTTTCATACTGTTCCAGCAGATCATTTTCACTTTTCATCACCCTGCTGACGCCCTCTTCTGTGATAAGTCCCGCATCAATTTCCTGCTGATACCCGGCAATCTCATTTTTTACAACCTCCATGCTGTGATATATCTCTTCTTTCGTATAATGAGGTATGTCGTGATAATATACGGTACTATAGCCAAAATAAGCCTCTATCACACTCTTTTTGAAATCGGCACCCACCTTTATATTCTTCACCTCAACAACCGACATGCTTTTGCAGTCCGGCAGGGTAATGTCTGCTGAAATATCCACATCCACACTTTTGTCAGATGTCTCAACAGCAAAGCTGTCATTCCATTTCGTACTGTCGTCAAACGCACTTATATCGCTTCCTGCTTTTGTGTTTATATCTTCAGTTTCCATATTATAATCTACTTTTTTGCCTGAGCAGCCTGTGAGTGAGATGATTACTATCGCTTCAACGATCGTCATAGCCGCTGCGAGTATTCTTGTGTGTTTTCTCATATGCCAATCCTCCCTGATATGTCACATTTTTTTCTACAACATAATTATTCCTGTGAAAGTACGGTCCGATGTAAACATTCTGTATCTTAACTCAGATCGTCCGGATGTATCACACTTCCGTCAATCGCGTTGATAAATACAGGGCATGCATTTGTAGTGTCTTTCTGCAGCAATTCCAGACTCCATGCCGGAATATAACTGTATTTTTGCATATCAGTCCGGTTGTTTACCCTTATGTATGCAAGTTTTAGAGTATAATATTTTACATTTGTATCCAGTACATATTCATCAGCATTGTTTTTAAGTTCATCCCGGGCAATATCAAATATATTTTCCAAAGGAAGCATTTCTACATTTTCCTGTTTTCTTACTATACTTACCGGGCAGTCTATAAAGAAAGTACCTATACCATATTTATCAATATAAAAATTGTAGAATTCATTATCAAAAGTATCCTCTATACTATCACCATATTTCATATTGTATCCGCTGTAATCCATCGGGTTTAAAGCATCATCAAATAATATTTTGCCAACTCCGATATTGTAGTAAAATCTATAACCACTTACACACTCATGTATATCATCTTCCTGATACACCTGATTGGCTCTTTCGTTATATCCACTCCATTTCAGCTGCGAACTCTCAGTCTGCGGGATGGATGAAAAACCTGTCTCTTTCAAAAAGCTGTCTATCATATTCCCCGCTTCTTCTATTGTGATACCCGATTCATTTTCCTCCTGCGCTATTTCCTCTCCCGATGTATCCTGCGAATCCGTGATATCATTTACCGTATCATATTCCATGAGTGAATCCGGTCCAAAGTATTGCTGCACATATCCATCGTTAAATATATTACTCCACTCGTATTCATTACTTCCTGCCTTTTTGGTATATCCTTCAATCGGACCTGCGCCAATTCCCGACAGCCATTTATTTTCATCACCATCTGCAACA
>ULNH01005499.1_pt1 | contig 16904 bp, 14 predicted proteins | sample 1951871 | NCBI WGS metagenome assembly ULNH01 (sample SAMEA4835572, study PRJEB28245) | human gut metagenome | biome: gut microbiome; material: fecal sample | place: Denmark | collected 2008 | reverse complement strand
GGATCTTAACCTTCTCAATAGGCTCTCCCTTCTCATCCACACCAACGCTGAGGATCTTTGCGGCCCTGCTGGGTGTAATCATATGGTTGGGCTTCACGATCACGTTGCCGTCTCTGTCTTTTATCTCTTCGCAGGAATATCTTCCTGTAATTCTGTCCTTCAGATTTTCAATGGTTTCCTTGCCATCCATGAAGGCGGATACCCACATACCGGGGATCGTATCCTTTCCTTCCATACAGTCAACCTCACGGATGATCAGATCCTGTGATACGTCAACCATACGTCTTGTAAGGTATCCGGAGTCTGCGGTACGAAGTGCGGTATCGGACAGACCCTTACGGGCACCGTGAGCGGACATAAAGTATTCCAGTACATCAAGACCTTCACGGAAGTTTGACTTAATGGGCAGTTCAATGGTACGTCCGGTTGTATCTGCCATCAGTCCACGCATACCGGCAAGCTGCTTGATCTGCTGGTTGGAACCACGGGCGCCGGAGTCAGCCATCATGAAGATGTTATTGTATTTATCCAGACCTGCCAGAAGCACTTCTGTCAGCTTCTTATCTGTTTCATTCCAGGTTTCTACAACGGCACGGTATCTCTCTTCCTCAGTGATCAGACCACGTCTGTAATTCTGGGAGATCTTATCAACCGTAGCCTGTGCCTCATCCAGCATTTCCTTCTTCTGTGCCGGCACGGTCATATCTGAAATAGAAACGGTCATGGCAGCTCTTGTAGAGTACTTATATCCGGTAGCCTTAATATGGTCAAGCACCTCTGCGGTAACAGATGCACCGTGGGTATTGATGACCTTTTCAAGGATCTGCTTAAGCTGCTTCTTTCCTACATGGAAATCCACTTCGGGAAGAAGGAAGTTTTCCGGCTTTGTTCTGTCTACATAGCCCAGATCCTGCGGCAGGATCTCATTAAAGAGGAACCGTCCAAGAGTAGACTCTACAATACCTGTGATCTCTTCACCCTGGGCATTTGTCTTGGTGATTCTTACCTTAATTCTGGAATGCAGGGTACAAGCCTTGTTCTCATATGCAAGGATTGCTTCATTTACACTCTTGAAGAACTTGCCTTCGCCCACTGCACCCGGACGCTCCTGTGTCAGATAGTAAATACCCAGGACCATATCCTGTGAAGGTACGGCAACCGGGCCTCCATCTGAAGGCTTTAAGAGGTTATTAGGTGACAGCAGCAAAAATCTACATTCTGCCTGCGCTTCTACGGACAACGGAAGATGGACTGCCATCTGGTCACCGTCGAAGTCGGCGTTAAATGCGGTACATACCAGAGGATGAAGCTTAATTGCCTTACCCTCTACCAAAATAGGCTCAAATGCCTGGATACCAAGTCTGTGCAGAGTAGGAGCACGGTTTAACATAACGGGATGCTCTTTGATCACATCCTCCAGCACATCCCATACCTGGGTATCCAGTCTTTCCACTAATTTCTTTGCATTCTTAATGTTCTGGGAAATTCCGCGCTCTACCAGTTCTCTCATAACAAAGGGCTTAAAGAGCTCGATCGCCATTTCCTTGGGAAGACCGCACTGATAAATCTTCAGCTCAGGCCCAACCACAATAACTGAACGTCCTGAATAATCTACACGCTTACCAAGAAGGTTCTGACGGAAACGTCCTGACTTACCCTTTAACATATCTGACAGAGACTTCAGCGCCCTGTTACCAGGTCCGGTAACCGGTCTGCCTCTTCTGCCGTTGTCAATCAGGGCATCTACAGCTTCCTGCAGCATTCTCTTCTCATTGCGGACAATAATATCCGGAGCGCCCAGTTCAAGCAGTCTCTTTAAACGGTTATTTCTGTTAATAATTCTTCTGTACAGATCGTTCAGATCGGAGGTGGCAAAACGGCCTCCGTCGAGCTGTACCATAGGACGCAGATCAGGCGGAATAACCGGAATGGCATCCATGATCATCCAGGAAGGCTGATTGCCTGATTCTCTGAAGGCTTCTACCACTTCCAGTCTCTTAATGATCCTTGCCCTCTTCTGGCCTGAGGATTCCTTGAGCCCGGTCTTAAGCTCAACTGCTTCCTTTTCCAGATCAATGGCAAGCAAAAGCTCCTTGATGGCCTCTGCTCCCATTCCCACGCGGAACTTGTTTCCCCAGGTTTCTCTGGCATCCTGATATTCCTTTTCGGAAAGAACCTGCTTGTATTCCAGATCACTTTCTCCCTTATCCAGAACGATATAGGAAGCAAAGTAAAGTACTTTTTCCAATACTCTGGGGGACAGGTCAAGGATCAGTCCCATACGACTGGGGATACCCTTGAAATACCAGATATGAGATACCGGAGCCGCAAGTTCAATATGTCCCATACGCTCTCTGCGGACGCTTGATTTTGTAACCTCAACACCACATCTGTCGCAGACAACGCCTTTATATCTGATCTTTTTATACTTACCGCAATGACATTCCCAGTCCTTGCTGGGTCCGAAAATTCTTTCACAGAACAGACCGTCCTTTTCAGGCTTCAACGTTCTGTAATTGATGGTTTCAGGCTTCAAAACCTCGCCTCTTGACCATTCCCTGATCTTCTCAGGTGATGCTAAACCAATTCTGATGGCATCAAATGTCATCGGCTGATATACTTCCTGCTTTGTTTCTGACATCTCTAAACCCATGCTCCTTTCACCTTAGCATTTATTACTTCGGCTGCATTTATTCGTCAAAAGAATCCGTATCATCCATGCCATCGAAATCGTCCTCTGACATGTCCTCATCCTCTTCTTCATCACTGCTTACAAGTTCACCGCTGTCCTCATCAAATTCCTGATGCTGATATCCCATGGATGCAAAAGAACCCTTGTCGTAATCGTAGTTCTTATCATCACCCTCGATCTCATAACGGTAATCCGTATCGCCATAATCAACGGTTTCCATGATCTCCACTTCTGTATTATCCTCGCGGAGCACTCTTACGTCCAGTCCAAGTGACTGCAGTTCCTTGAGCAGAACCTTGAAGGATTCAGGAATTCCGGGTTCAGGAATATTATCGCCCTTAATGATCGCTTCATAGGTCTTTACACGCCCTATTACATCATCAGACTTCACTGTCAGGATTTCCTGCAGTGTGTAGGATGCACCATATGCTTCCAGAGCCCAAACTTCCATTTCTCCGAAACGCTGGCCGCCGAACTGTGCTTTACCGCCCAGAGGCTGCTGGGTTACCAGAGAGTAAGGGCCTGTTGAACGGGCATGGATCTTATCATCAACCAGATGGTGAAGCTTTAAGTAATGCATGTGTCCAATGGTTACCGGGCTGTCAAAGAACTCACCGGTTCTTCCGTCGCGGAGCCTTACCTTACCATCCCTGGAGATCGGTACGCCCTTCCAGAGCTCTCTGTGATCACGGTTCTTTGATAAATATTCCAATACTTCCGGGAGAAGTTCTTCCTTATGCTTTGCCTCAAACTCTTCCCAGGAAAGATTTACATAGTCATTTGCAAGATCCAGGGTATCCATGATGTCATTTTCGTTTGCACCGTCAAATACCGGTGTTGCAACATTAAAGCCGAGGGCCTTTGCTGCCAGTGACAGATGGATCTCAAGCACCTGCCCGATATTCATACGGGAAGGTACGCCCAGAGGATTTAATACAATATCAAGAGGACGGCCGTTAGGAAGATAAGGCATATCCTCTACCGGGAGCACACGGGAAACAACACCCTTGTTACCATGACGTCCAGCCATCTTATCACCTACAGAGATCTTTCTCTTCTGGGCAATGTAAATGCGGACTGCCTGGTTAACGCCGGGAGAAAGCTCGTCTCCGTTCTCTCTTGTAAACACCTTTGCATCTACGATAATACCATATTCACCATGAGGTACCTTTAAAGAGGTATCTCTTACTTCTCTTGCCTTCTCACCAAAGATAGCGCGGAGCAGTCTCTCCTCAGCGGTCAGCTCTGTTTCTCCCTTAGGAGTTACCTTGCCAACCAGAATATCTCCGGCACGAACCTCTGCACCGATACGGATGATACCTCTCTCATCCAGATCCTTCAGCGCATCGTCGCCTACACCCGGAACATCTCTTGTGATCTCTTCCGGACCAAGCTTGGTATCTCTGGCCTCTGCTTCATATTCTTCAATGTGAACGGAGGTATATACATCCTCCTGTACCAGTCTTTCACTTAAAAGAACAGCATCCTCGTAGTTATAACCTTCCCAGGTCATAAAGCCGATCAGCGGGTTCTTTCCAAGAGCAAGCTCGCCCCCTGATGTAGACGGGCCGTCTGCAATGACCTGTCCTGCTTCTACATGATCTCCCTTAAATACAATGGGCTTCTGATTGTAGCAGTTGGACTGGTTGCTTCTGGAAAACTTCGTCAGATGATATTCTACCTTTTCTCCATCATCACAGTTCATTCTGATCAGATTGGAAGAAACATGCTCAATGGTACCAGCCTTCTTTGCCACCACGCAGACACCGGAGTCTACCGCTGCTTTGGGTTCCATTCCGGTTCCCACTACAGGCGCTTCTGTTGTCAGAAGGGGAACTGCCTGACGCTGCATGTTGGATCCCATGAGGGCACGGTTTGCATCGTCATTTTCCAGGAACGGGATCAGGGCTGTTGCCACAGAGAACACCATTCTCGGGGACACATCCATGTAGTCAAACATTGCCTTAGGATATTCGGAGGTCTCATCTCTGTAACGTCCGGATACGGTATTTCTTACGAAATGTCCTTCCTTGTCCAGTGCCTCACTTGCCTGTGCAACATGATAATTATCTTCTTCATCTGCAGTCATATAGACTACTTCATCGGTAACCCTGGGGTTTGCCGCATCTGTCTTGTCGATCTTACGGTAAGGCGCCTCTACAAAGCCATACTCATTGATCCTTGCATAGGAAGCAAGGGAGTTGATCAGACCGATATTCGGGCCTTCAGGTGTTTCAATAGGGCACATTCTTCCATAATGGGAATAATGTACGTCGCGGACCTCAAATCCGGCACGGTCTCTGGAAAGACCACCGGGGCCAAGTGCGGACAAACGTCTCTTATGAGTCAGCTCACCAAGAGGATTGTTCTGATCCATAAACTGGGACAGCTGGGAAGAACCAAAGAATTCCTTCACGGCTGCCTGTACCGGCTTAATGTTGATCAGTACCTGAGGAGAAATCTCCTCTGCATCATGAGTAGTCATTCTCTCGCGGACCACTCTCTCCAGTCTGGAAAGACCGATACGATACTGGTTCTGCAGAAGCTCGCCTACTGCACGGATACGTCTGTTGCCCAGATGATCGATATCGTCGTCATTACCGATACCATACTCAAGATGCATATTATAATTAATGGATGCCAGAATATCTTCCTTTGTAATATGCTTGGGCACCAGTTCGTGAACATTTCTCTTAATGGCATCTGCAAGTCCTTCCGGATCTTCGCCAAACTCTTCAATGATCTGTGCAAGCACAGGATAATAAACGTGCTCTGTAATGCCAAGCTCCTTGGGATCACATTCTACGAAATGGGTAATGTCTACCATCATATTGGAAAGAACTTTGACATTCTTTTCTTCTGTCTGAACATATACATAAGGAACTGCAGCATTCTGGATCTCTTCACCAAGCTCAAGGGTCACCTTGGTTCCTGCTGCCGCAAGGATCTCTCCTGTCAGGGTATCTACTACATCCTCTGCAAGGATCTGATCTCTCAGTCTGTTCTTAAAGGAAAGCTTTTTATTAAATTTATATCTGCCTACTTTAGCCAAATCATATCTTCTGGGGTCGAAGAACATTGCGTTAATAAGGCTTTCCGCACTTTCAACGCTGAGGGGCTCACCGGGACGGATTTTTTTGTACAGCTCTAAAAGACCTTCCTGATAATTGGTAGAAACGTCTTTGGTAAAGCTTGCTTCAATTTTGGGTTCCTCCCCAAAGAGCTCTCTGATCTCGTCGTTAGTGCCTACGCCAAGGGCTCTGATAAGAACAGTGATGGGAACCTTTCTGGTTCTGTCTACACGCACATAGAAAATATCATTGGAATCGGTCTCGTACTCAAGCCATGCTCCACGGTTCGGGATCACCGTACAGGAGTACAGCTTCTTACCGATCTTATCATGGCTGATGCCATAGTAAATACCAGGAGAACGAACTAACTGGCTTACGATGACACGTTCAGCGCCGTTGATCACGAAGGTACCCGTTTCCGTCATAAGGGGCAGATCACCCATGAAGATCTCATGCTCGCTGATCTCTTCCTTTTCCTTATTGTAAAGACGTACCTTCACCTTCAGGGGAGCTGCATAAGTAGCATCTCTCTCCTTGCACTTTTCAATAGAATATTTCACATCGTCTTCACACAGCTCGAAGTCCACAAACTCCAGACTTAAATGACCACTGTAATCAGCGATCGGAGAAATATCGTCAAATACTTCTTTCAGTCCTTCATCCAGAAACCACTTGTAGGAATCCTTCTGAACCTCGATCAGGTTTGGCATTTCCAGAACTTCCTTCTGTCGTGCATAACTCATACGCATGCTCTTACCTGCGGTAATGGGACGTATTCTGTTCTTTTCCATCGACTATTCACCCCGTTCTTATGATTTTAAAGCACATAACATGTGGCAGAAAATCGCCAAATAAAGCCATAGTGCACACCATACCACAATAGTGCACTATCCATTCTACTACAAGTCCCTATGCCAGTCAAGGAAAAATTTGCTATGATGAGAAAAAGATATGAATAACAGAACGATCAGAATAGAAACAGGAAAAGCTGTGTGACGCATTTCATCGTCACACAGCCTCTTTGTAACTTGAAAGTGGAAAATTACTTCAAAGTAACCTTAGCGCCTTCTGCCTCAAGCTTAGCCTTGATATCATCAGCCTCTTCCTTAGAAGCGCCTTCCTTAAGCACCTTAGGAGCTGCATCAACAAGATCCTTAGCTTCCTTCAGTCCAAGACCGGTAGCTTCACGAACAACCTTGATTACCTTAACCTTGTTAGGGCCAACCTCTGTCAGCTCTACATCAAACTCAGTCTTCTCCTCGGCTGCTGCTGCGCCATCGCCAGCACCTGCTGCTGCAACAACAACACCTGCTGCTGCGGATACGCCGAACTCTTCCTCGCAAGCCTTTACGAGATCATTTAACTCTAATACTGTTAACTCTTTGATAGCGTCGATTAATTCCTGTGTGGATAACTTTGCCATTTTCATTTCCTCCATTAAATTTCTTTTTACTTGTTCAAACCTTTTGGTAATTATTCTGCTGCAGGTGCTTCCTCAGCAGGTGCTTCTTCTGCGGGTGCCTCAGCGGCTGCAGGTGCTTCGCATGCGGATGCTCCACCTTTTTCTGCCAGCTGGTTCATGACACGAGCAAAGTTTGCAATAGGAGACTGGATGCTGCCCAGTAACTTGGAGAGCAGTTCTTCTCTTGAAGGAATCTTTGCGATCTGCTCAATGCCCTTTACATCATACACAAGGCCTTCAACCATACCGCCCTTCACTTCAAGCTTGTCAGCTTCCTTTGCGAATTTGCAAAGAATTCTTGCGGGTGCTGTTGCATCTGTTGCAGAGATCGCTACAGCGCTGGGACCTTCAAGATAAGGAGCCAGTTCCTCGCAGGATGTGCCCTTGAACGCAAAGTTCATCATGGTGTTCTTGTAAACCTTGTAAACTACGCCTGCTTCACGAAGCTGCTTACGAAGATTGGTGTCCTGCTCTACGGTAAGGCCGCGGTAGTCAACCAGAACAACTGACTGGGCATCCTTGATGTTAGCGGAAATCTCTTCCACGATGGGTTTCTTCAATTCAACTTTTGCCACTTTCTTTACCTCCTGTTAGATTTGGTGCCGAAAGAAGTATTACAATATAAAAGCCCTTTCCGAAAACGGAAGGGGCAGAATTTCTATCCTGTAAACTCTTCTCCTCGGTAGGCGATACGCTTACGCCAAACAAAAATATCTGGCACCTACTGTCTTCGGCATGGTCATTACAACCTTATCTAAAATACCATGACAGGTATCACTTGTCAACTGTTTTATTGCAATTTTGATACAAATCCCTGATCGTCAATGGAAACGCCCTCTGAAAGACTTCTCATATAAGAAAGGATCCTGGCGCTTTCCTCCCCATAGACAAAATCCACCCTGCAGTCAGACTGCACTGCCGGAATAAACTGTATGGATTTCAGTCCATTTTGATCCAAGCAGACCTGCAGCATACAGGTATCCAGGGTTTTGGAATTAAACCAGAAGTTTCCAAGGCTGTATATGACAGGCATATCTCCATAATAAGCAAAGCCCTGCAGACAATGGGAATGATCCCCGATCACCAGATCCGCTCCCGCCTTTTGCAGCCCGGCCGCCTGGTCAAGCTGCAGCCAGTCCGGCTCCGCCTCGTTTTCCGTTCCCCAGTGCATGTATACAATCACAAAATCACTGTTTTCCTTTGCTGTCCTGACCGTCTCATATAGCCTGTCCGGGTTCAGACACCTGAACACTCCCGAATATTCTGCCGTAGCCCCTCTGGTATCAGGGGTGTCCAGCCGTTCGATCTGCGTTGCTGCCACCACAGCAATTTTAATGTCATTTGCAATAAAATAAACAGGCCTGGATGCCTCCTCGATATTCCGTCCTGCCCCTACATAGGGAATTCCCGCTTCCTGCAGGGTATCCAGTGTGTCTAACAGCCCCTCCTCCCCATAATCAAAAAGATGGTTGTTGGCAAGCACTGCCAGATCTGCACCCATTTCCTGCAAATAAGCTACTGTAGCCTTATCTGCCCGGAAGGTAAAGGTTTTTCCCTCAGTAGGTATCCCTCTCTCCGTATAAGGAAATTCATTATTGACCACCATAATGTCCATGCTGCGCATGCGTTCCAGTACCGCTTTTGAAATGCCGCTTTCCAGGTTTCCGCCCGAGCCTCGAACCTTCGACATAATGGCATATTCATCATCAAACAGAAGATCTCCCACAAATCCAAGCGTCACCTGATCGTCCGAGCCTGTTTCCTTGGGATAAATATTGTTCTGTGCCAGATATTCTTCATCCTCTAAAGCAGCGCCGTAGCGTGAGGCCGTTTCTCCTTCCGTTTCTTTCTCCGGTTTTTCCTGCTCCTCCCGGTTTTTCTGTTCCGGCACCGCTTCCCATTCAAGATAAGGAGTGGGAGTTTCTGTTTCCTGCTTTGCTTCTGCCGTGCTCACATGCAGCACTTCTTCTTTTGCGGTGAGTTTCAGCAGTAAAAATCCCGCAATTCCCACAGCAAGAAAAACGCCAAGCGTCAACCCGAAAACAAGCAGGGGCTTTCTATTTCTTTGTCTTTTCTTCACTTTTCTTTTCATACCTACAGAATACCACAGGAAATTCATCTTGCCAAATGTGACTTGTCGCAAAGTGGCACAGCAGTCACAAAAAATCCCGGCAGCAAGCTGCCGGGATCCTATTTCAATCCGGTTAGATTAGAACTTCGCAACGCTGACCTTAACGCCAGGTCCCATTGTAGAAGTAAGGGTAATGCTCTTTAAGTACTGGCCCTTCAGAGCTGAAGGTCTTGCCTTAACAATAGCATCCATCAGTGCATCAAAGTTCTCCTGAAGCTTCTCCTCAGTAAAGGAAGCCTTTCCGATCGGAACGTGAATGATATTTGCCTTATCAAGTCTGTACTCGATCTTACCGGCTTTAATATCATTGACAGCCTTTGTTACATCCATGGTAACTGTTCCGGCCTTAGGGTTGGGCATTAAGCCCTTAGGTCCTAAAACCTTACCAAGACGTCCAACAACACCCATCATATCAGGGGTTGCTACAACAACGTCAAAATCAAGCCATCCGTCATTCTGGATCTTGGGAATCAGCTCGTCTCCACCAACGTAATCTGCGCCGGCTGCCTCTGCTTCATTTACCTTATCGCCCTTTGCAAATACCAGAACCTTAACAGCCTTACCAGTTCCATTAGGCAGCACAACTGCGCCACGGATCTGCTGTTCAGCATGACGTCCGTCACAGCCTGTTCTGATGTGAACCTCGATGGTCTCATCAAACTTTGCTACTGCTGTCTTTTTAACAAGAGCTACTGCATCATTCGCTTCATATGCGGTTGCACGATCTACAAGCTTTGCAGCCTCTACATATTTCTTTCCATGTTTCATTATTAATTCCTCCTATGGTTCAAGCGACACCGAACTCTGCTTCTGCAGTCTGTCGTATGCGTGTCTCCCACTCAACAAAGTTTATAGTTAATCCTCTACAGTGATACCCATGCTGCGTGCTGTTCCGGCGATCATGCTCATAGCTGCCTCTAAGCTTGCTGCATTCAGGTCAGGCATCTTCATTTCAGCGATTTCCTGAACCTTCGCCTTGGAAATGGTTGCTACCTTCGTCTTGTTCGGCACTGCAGAACCAGACTTAATATTGCATGCCTTCTTCAAAAGAACTGCTGCAGGGGGAGTTTTCGTAACAAAACTGAAGCTTCTGTCTGCATATACAGTGATAACAACAGGGATGATCACGTCACCCTTATCTGCTGTTCTTGCGTTGAACTGCTTTGTGAATTCAACGATGTTAACCCCATGCTGTCCAAGTGCAGGACCTACCGGGGGAGCTGGTGTAGCTTTACCAGCAGGGATCTGTAACTTAATGTATCCTTCTACTTTTTTTGCCATTGTGGCACCTCCTATTATAATGCAAAAACTTTTTGCATCGTGGTTTGGCACAGAATTTCTTCTGCTCCCACAGTCATACGCAAGCATATGACTTATGAATAGTTTCTATATTTATTTATGGAACATTCCATAAAATAAATATCATTTTTTGAAAGGCAAGCCCTTCTTATGACATTCTTCTCACTTCTGCGAAGCTGATCTCCACAGGAGTCTCTCTGCCGAACAGCTCAACATTGATCGTTGCCGTCTGCTTACCGAAGTCCATTCTCTGAACAACTCCGACCGTATCCTTCCAGACACCGGCCACAACTGCTATAGTATCTCCTTCCGTAAAGTCAACGGAAACATTCTCTGTCTTAATGCCAAGAGGCTTCATTTCTGCTTCTGATAACGGAACCGGCTTGCTTCCCGGTCCAACAAAGCCTGTCACACCTCTGGTGTTGCGGACTACATACCAGGTGTCATCATTCATGATCATATTGATCAGAACATATCCCGGGAACATTTTCTTCTGAACCGTCTTTTTTGCACCGTTCTTCAGTTCCACAACATCCTGCATGGGCACACGAACCTCAAGGATCTCCTCCTCAAGATGCCTGTTCTCAATCGTCTTTTCGATATTGGCTTTTACCTTATTTTCATACCCGGAATAGGTATGTACTACATACCAGTTCGCCTCTGCCATACAAATAACCAAACCTTTCTTACAGTCTGAAAACGCCTACAGGCTTGTCAGGAAATCCACGCCATACTGCATCAGGAAATCCAGCACTGCAATGATCGCTCCAAGCACGATCGAAATGCATACAACTGCAATCGACTGCTTTAAAAGCGCATCCTTGTCCGGCCATGAAATTTTCTTAAATTCAGCCTTTACGCCCTTCCAGAAGCCGGGCTTTGCTGCCTTTTCATTCTTTGCGGAATCTGCCATTCTTAACTCCTTTCAGACAACTGCAAACTTATTTGGTTTCCTTGTGCATCGTATGAGTCTTGCAGAATCTACAATATTTCTTGGTCTCCATCCTGTCAGGATGAGTCTTCTTGTCTTTCGTAGTATTGTAGTTACGCTGTTGACATTGTGTACAAGCCAGTGTAATCTTTGTACGCATGATTAATTCCTCCAATCTTTTACCGGATTTTGAGCATAAAAAAAAGAGCTAAATTTCATCTCGTTTGATAACTATACCATATTGCTTTCTTTCCGTCAACTGGATTTTAGATATTTTTCCCCGATTTTCCTTGTTTTCTCCTGTTATTTTCGCTCTTTTTTTCTCCAAAAAAGTATTGTCAGGCTTATGCCCCCGTGCTATGATTAAAATAAATCAAAGTATAATGCCCTGATGCAGTAATTACTTCCTATGGAAAGTCTTTAGCAAACCTGATTTGCTGACGATATAATATTATATAAGGAAGTTTTCCGTCAAATGGTGTTGACGGCATGCAGAATTCACGGAAGAAAGGAGGGGCTGTCTATGGCATACAGTGCCGCACTGGGTGCAGTGTACAATCATTATCTGACCACCTATGCAGGAAAAGGCTCCGTAAGCCGCTATGATACACACAAAAAGAGCGAGCTGCGAAGCATCTATAATTCCATTGTTAAATTAAATAAAGACGCCCCCTTATATATCCTGGATTCCAGCAATGAATCCCGGGCTTTTGCCGTGGGATTAAAAGAAAACGCAAGACAGCTCCACAATACCATTGCTTCTCTTGGAGGACTGGAGGACGAAAAGCTTTTCAGCAAAAAAACAGCTTATTCCAGTAACGAGGATATGGTCGGCGCTTCTTTTATTGGCGAGGTTTCAGATGACGGCGAGGCGCCTTCCTTTGATATTGAGGTCACCTCTCTTGCTTCCGGCCAGGTAAATCTGGGCACCTTCCTTCCAGAAAATGCTGAAGTTTCCCTTGCTCCGGGCGCCTATTCCTTTGATCTTACCATTAACGATCTGAGTTATGAATTTCAATATAACATCCGGGAAGGCGAGACCAACAGGCAGCTTCAGGAACGTCTGGTCAGGCTGGTCAACAATGCGGACATCGGCGTCGGCGCTGAGCTTTTGGAGGACGGAAAAGGAAACGCCTCCCTGCGTCTCTCTTCCAAATCAACCGGCTTGAAGGATGGCCAGGATACTATTTTCCAGGTTTCCGACGATCAAACCTCCAAGCAGACCGGCACTGTTGATTACCTGGGAATCGCTTTTTTATCCAAGCTTCCCTGTAATGCCAGCTTTTTATTAAATGGAGAACAACGGACTGCATCCTCCAATCACTTTACTGTAGATAAGCAATTTGAACTAACTCTAAACGGTATTGCAGATGCTCCGGGGCAAAAGGCGCAGATCGGCCTTAAAACAGATCTGGATTCCCTCACTGAAAATGTAGGAAATCTGGTAAGCGGTTACAATTCCTTTTTGAGAGCGGCGGCAGAATATCTGGATGTCCATCCCAAAAGCAGTAAGCTTCTCAGTGAAATGGAAGGAATGGCCAGCCGCCACAAAACAGATCTGGAAGATCTGGGCTTTTCATTTGAAAGCGGCGGTCAGCTTTCCTTAAATGCAGATCGTTTCCGCAATACAGTTTTAAATGATGAAAATTCCGGTGAGCTTTATTCCATCCGAGATTTTACAAATTCTATTCTCCGAAAGGTAGATGAAATTTCTCTGAACCCTATGGAGTATATTGATAAGACCCTGGTTGCATACAAAAATCCGGGACACAACTTTGTTTCCCCTTATGTTACCAGCAACTACAGCGGTATGCTTTTTAACAGCTATTGTTAATTATTTTTTGACACAGAAAGCGCCCCAGGTAAAACCCGAGGCGCCTTTTTTATTTATGGCTCTCTTCTTCTGCAAGCTGCAGCGCAGCCGCAATGACCTTATCCATATCATAATATTTATACTGTCCCAGCCTGCCGCCGAACAGTACATTTTTTTCTTTTGCTGCAAGCTTTTGATACTGTTCAAAAAGTGCAGTGTTTTTCTGGTCATTGACCGGATAATACGGCTCTTTTCCAGGGGTCCAGGTCATAGGATACTCCCTGGTGATCACAGTTCCGTGACCGATCCCAAATTCAAAGTGCTTGTGCTCAATGATCCTGGTATAGGGGATTTCCTTTTCTGTGTAATTGATTACCGCATTTCCCTGGAAATTCTCCACATCCGGCAGATCCTCCTTTTCAAAATAAAGGGAGCGATATTCCAGATTCCCGAGACAGTGATCAAAATACTCATCGATCATTCCGGTGTATACCACCTTATCATAAGTGATCCCCTGTCCCTGCCTGCTTTTGAACTCCTTGTAATCTGTTTTGAGCATTACCTCAGCGCCCTCAAGCATTCTGCTGACGATAGCTGTATAGCCGCCGATAGGAATTCCCTGATACCTGTCAGTAAAGTAATTATTGTCATAGGTAAAGCGCAGAGGCACCCGCTTGATAATAAATGCAGGAAGCTCCTTGCAGTCTCTTCCCCATTGCTTTTCGGTATAGCCCTTGATCAGCTTCTCATATACATCTGTGCCCACCAGGGATAATGCCTGTTCCTCCAAGTTGGCCGGCTCCTTGATCCCAAGCTGCTCGATCTGCTGTGTGATCCTTGTTTTTGCTTCCGCCGGTGTTTTAATGTTCCAGAGTCTGCTGAACGTATTCATATTAAACGGAAGATTATAGATTTCATTCCCGTAAATGGCCATAGGAGAATTCACAAAGTGGTTAAATTCGGCAAACTGACCTATATACTCCCAGATCTTCTGATCAGAGGTATGGAAAATATGTGCGCCGTACTCATGTACATGAATACCGCGCACCATACTGGTATAAATATTGCCTGCAATATGCTCCCTACGGTCAATCACCAGAACGGTTTTTCCCTGCTTCTTCATCTCATAGGTGAAAACTGCTCCAAATAATCCTGCTCCTACCACCAGATAGTCATAATGCTTTTCCATAGTTCTTACTGCTCCCTGTACTTCTCAAGCTGAACGTAATCCTCCATCAGTTCGAGAATTTTCTTGCGTCCCTTCTTGTTCAGGCGAACATAGTCCTGCATCACCTTGTTCTCCAGGATCCTCTCACCCAGGTCATCTCCCTTTTCAAGTGGCGAGAAATCCACAGGATTCAGGCTGAGCTTGTCGCACATACGGATTACCGTTCCGTATGCCATGCCTTCGATTCCTCTGTCTAAGGCAGTTACAAGGGTGCTGTATGGAATGCCCATTTCAATGGCAAACTGTCTGACGCTCTTATACTGCTTCAGAATCTCCTGCTTTAATATTTCTGCTTTAGTCATACAAAAGACCTCCCATAGCTGTTAGTTGATTAAAATACCTCAATTGCATCCATATATGCATAGTATAACACAGGCTTTTTTTTCCGTCACTCAAAAAAGCATAAACTTTCTCTTAACATGTACTAAAGTACCACCCATGATTGTGTTCCCAAATAATCCATGTTATACTCTATAAGGCAGTGCTAAAAAGTGAAAAAGGAGATAACGCAATGAACATACTTATGCTGGAATGGAAAAGTTTTGGGAATGAAGATATGATTTCCGCTTTCCGCGAAATGGGGCACCAGGTCACATCTATCCCTTTTTCCAATAAAGAACTGCACCATAACGAAGAAGAGGAAAACAGACTCATCTCAGAGATCCGTTCCTGTTCTCCCGACTTTGTATTTTCCTTTAATTATTTTCCGATCGTATCTCTTGCCTGCAAGGCTGCGGATATGCGATATGTGTCCTGGGTTTACGACAGTCCTTATGTTTTGCTGTATTCCTATACCATTATCAACCCCTGCAATTATGTTTTTGTATTTGATAAAGAGCTTTATGTGGAATTTCATCGGGCGGGCATTTCTACCGTCCATTATCTTCCCCTGGCTGCTAATACCAAACGCCTGACCGCAATGGATCATGCCCCTGCTCTTGCTGATTTTCAAAAGAGTAAATGGAAAAATCAGGCCGAAATTGCCTTCGTGGGATCCCTATACACAGAAAAGCACCAGTTTTACCAACGCCTTACCGGGATTTCTTCTTATACCCGCGGCTACCTGGAAGGAATCATGGCTGCTCAAAAGCAGGTTTACGGATATAACTTTATCCAGGAGCTTCTTTCTCCCTCCATTATCGAGGATCTGCAGCGCTCCCTTCCCATGCAGCCGGATCCAACCAGTGTGGAAAGTGCGGAGTATCTTTATGCCCAATATGTGATCAACAGACAGATCACCTCTACAGAACGAACAGAACTGTTAACCGCCATTGGCAGCCGCTATTCTTACGACCTGTACACTCCTGACGCCAGTCTGAAGCTCCCCGGATGTATCAACCACGGTCCCGTGGATTACTATGACATGGCTCCCTATGTTTTTAAACAGGCTAAGATTAATCTTAATATCACACTGCGCAGCATTAAAAGCGGCATTCCCCTCCGCGCCTTCGATATCCTTGGCGCCGGCGGCTTTTTACTGACCAACTACCAGTCAGATTTTTCAGATTGTTATGTTGCGGATCAGGATTATGTATGCTTTGAAAGCAAGGAGGATCTTCTTCAAAAGCTTTCTTATTACCTGACTCACGAGGAAGAAAGAAAAGCCATTGCCCAAAACGGACTGCATACTACAGCCACTCAACATACCTATGAACACAGGATCCAGGAAATCCTCAGTTATTTTTAAATTAAAAAATCGATGTATTCCTCTTATCCAGAGGTTTCCATCGATTTTGTTTGTTAATCCATTTTTCCAAAGTCATCAAATTCAGGGGTATCAAAGAATTCCTTCAGCGTAATGCCAAGTCCATCGCACAGCTTTGAAAGAGTGATTACTCCCGGATTTACCGTGGTCTTATCCACAATGTGCATTAGTGTTGTCATCGGAACCGCAGATGCATAAGACAACGCATAATATGACATTCGCTTTTCCTTACATAAATTATTAATTCTTTCTACTACTGTGTCCTGTGCCTTCATCCTTCGTCCTCCCATATACGGTATTATATCTTATCCGGTAATCCCATCGTTACCATATATGGAAGTATATCCTATTTCCGGGCATTTTGCGAGGAAATAAACAGGATTTCTCCTTACCAGTACAGCTTCATGTCCCTTTGCACCTCTGCATCACCCAATGAAAACTTTTCTTTTACCTTCGATGCGGTGTCCTCAAAGCTTAATCCCAGCTCGTGGCAGGTGGATACTAAAACTTGTATTCCTTGCTGTATACCCTTTTCTTTCCCTGTTCTCTCTGCCTTATCCAGCGCTTCACAC
>ULNH01023076.1_pt1 | contig 16906 bp, 8 predicted proteins | sample 1951871 | NCBI WGS metagenome assembly ULNH01 (sample SAMEA4835572, study PRJEB28245) | human gut metagenome | biome: gut microbiome; material: fecal sample | place: Denmark | collected 2008 | reverse complement strand
GGATTGTATATGGAATATTTTCTGTTCCATCAGCCATTGTTGGATTTGCTTCATTATATTTCTCGATGAGGTCAAAATACTGATCCAGTGTCTTGATCTGCGGATAGTTAGCCCATTTAAGTACTCTTGCCTGGATCCAGAATGCCTCGTCATTGTGTGTGCAGACTTTCTCGTCTCCCTTTATGCAGCTAAACTGTGGTATCCAGTAGATATGTCCGTCATCCTGACGAAGTTTTTCCCACTCAAGTTCTGTGAAAAGATTTTTGATGTTTGGATATTTCTCGATGTAGTCATCCAATGGAACAAGTGCACCTGCATCATATAACTGCTTCTGTCCACTTATACCGTCAATGAAATCAGGATACTCGCCACCTGCGATCATTGTTCCGACTGCCTCATCTGCTGTCTGTCCGGTAAGCCAGGTTTCCTTTACCCTTACACCTGTCTTTTCCTCGATGATCTTCTGGATTTCATTATCATCATTGATTTCAGATCCCGGTACAGCAAAGAATGCATCAAACTCTTTCACACCTCCGGAGCTACCTTTTTTGCCACTATCATTACCACATCCGGCAAACATTGTTGCTGCCATAGTAGCCACAAGCAGCATGCTTACAATTTTTTTTCTTCTCATATTGTAATGTCCTCCCTTTTGATAACTTAATTTTATACTTTTTAAGTTTTCAAACAATCGGAGTAACTATAGTCAAAAACAGGGTAAACTATAGTTTCTCGAAAAAACTATAATTTACCCTGTTTTGCAGTAATATATATTATTCTCCACTTTGCATCTGCCGTCTGAAACGCGCCGGTGTGCAGCCTTTTACCTGTATAAACCTGTTCACAAAATAATCCATATCATGATATCCGACTTCCTCTGCTATCTGTATTATCTTCTTATCAGTCCTAAGCAGAAGCTCTGCCGCCCGTTCCATCCTGTAATTGTTCAGATAATCCTTAAAGGACTGTCCGTATTTTTTTCTGAAAAGCTGCCCTAAGTATGCACTGTTTACATAATACTTCTCACTCAGGCTCTTAAGCGTGATGTTCGTGGCATAATTGTCTCTTACTTCCTTTTCTACCATGCCGATCACACCTCTTGACACATTTTTTCTAAGCTGCGACAGATAATCACCATACTCACAGCAAAATCTTGTCATATGTGCACGGCTTCCCCTCTCAATACCGGTCTTAAAGCTGCTCTCACTTATGAGTCGCAAAATCTCCTGCTGATTTACATTATCATCCTGCTCACTTGCCAGGTGTATGAACTGAAACAACAGATAATTGATATTTAAGTTCATGCTTTCCCCATTCATACCCATGCTGGACATCTCATCATAAAATGTGGCAACTGCATTTCTTATCTCAACATGGTTGTTCTGTTCCACTGTCCTAAGCAGCTCATCCAGACTATCTTTACAAAGCACTATTCCATCTGCCGATATCTTTACTTCATCCTCATAGTAATATATGCTCTTTACTATGCGAAATCCCTGAAACGACCTGAGCATACATGCATTGCCGTATGATCTGGCTATCTTTGATATATCTGATACTTTTCTTCCGACCAGCATAACTATATTCTTTTGTGTATTATCACATATATACCTTCTCAGATCCTCCAGATATTTTCTCTCGTTTTTTGCGGCTTCCTCTGCCATATAATCCGAGAATATAAAGCCTATGTCATAAACTTTTTCATTTACCGATACATCAAATACACAATGTGCCGAATCAGCCCCCAGAAAAGCAACACAGCTTTCGTACATCTTGCGCTGTAAGCTTCTCATATCACTATCGAGTATCTCATCACCTGCCGGAAGCTGCTCCACCTGTATCTCAACATACCTTGCTCCACCCTCACACCTCATATTTTCTTTTACATAGTTCAGGTTTACTTCATCATATTTGCCCCGTATCAGAGATATCAGGTGTCCTGCAAGGTATGCCTGTTTCATCTTTTTGTTATCCTCGTCGATCTTGTTTTTCTCGTTTTTGAGCACAAGAACCTTGTTTAGTACCTTAAGCAGCATCTCCTTGTCCACCGGCTTTAGTATGTAATCCGTACAGTCATTCTGCATAGCCTGCTGCGCATAGCTAAAATCTGCATAACCGCTTAATATCACAAAATACACATCTGATTTTTTATCTTTTCTCAAAGTCTCAAGCAGCTCAAGTCCTGTCATCTCCGGCATCCTTATATCGGCTATGACCAGATCCACATTCTCATTTTCAAGAAACTGCAGGGCTTCCTTTCCATTTGAGACCATTCCTGCTATCTCAAATCCTTCATTTTCCCAATCAATGATCACCTTAAGCCCCTGTATTATAAAAGGCTCATCATCCACCAATAATACTTTAAGCATTTTAAATCTCCTATAAATATGTTTCCGGTATTTTTATCATCACAGTCGTACCGCAGCCTTCCTCACTGTCCACATCAAATACTGCTTTAGATTCCGTTACCATTTTGATACGCAGACAGGCATTTATCACGCCCACTCTGCCACCGGTCTTTAACATATCGATATCTGCATTTTTCATGTTACTTTTCATTTTTTCAAGAGCATCCGGATCAATTCCGCTGCCTGTATCCTCAACCTCTATATGCATGAACCCGGCTTTTTTGAATATACGCACAAATATCCAGCCCGGAGCAGCTTTACTTTCTATGCCATGCACACAGGCATTTTCAACAAAGGTTACAAGCGTAAGTTTTGGCACCTGACATTCCATGCAGTCTGCTTCTATATCTATGTTATAGTTCAGCCGCTCGCCAAACCGGTATTTCTGCAAGGCCAGATAGGCTTTTACAAATTCACATTCCTTTGCAACGGTTACAGCATCATTTCCCCACTCCACATACTGTCTTTGCATGATTGCGAGTTTTTCAACCATATCAGCCGTCTCATTTTCCCTTTTAAGCAGACTGTGCATTCGTATGCTCTCAAGCGCATTAAACAGAAAGTGCGGATTTATCTGGCTGTGCAGTGCAAGAAGCTCTGCATTTTTCTGACTTACAAGCATCTCCTGCTCTTTTAGCTTATTCTTATATACAGTCTGAATCAGCTCATTTGTGCGGCTTACCATCCTGTTGTAATTTTTTATCACGCTGCCGATCTCATCTTTGCTCTCCCTGTCAGTCATAGATACAAGCTTTTCGCTGTCAACTGACTTAAATACCTTTGAAAGCTGTAATATCCTGCTCGTAAAGGAATGGTTAAAGATACTGAACAGACAAAGTGGAAAGAATACATTTATAAGCATCAGAAAAACAATGATCGGTGCATTGTGCATAAGCATGCTCCATATATTACTGCGTGTCTTAAACACATATATATCAAGATCACAGCCATACAAAGAGAGCTTCTGCCTGTATACGGAGTCGCTTATTTTCCCAATCGCCTCCAATGTCTTAAATGGTTTGTTGACTCCACTGTAGGCCCCATTTGACAGCACTATGTCATCTCCATGGCAGATAAGCACTTCATTATCATAATTCATATTCTTAAAAGTACGCATCATGCTGCCATAATTAAACTCTATCTTGAGTACCTTTTCGATATCAGATGAGTAAAAATCCAGCTTTTTCATATAAATCATACGTCTTTCATCTGACAATCCGGCTACGCCTTTTTCATATACAAAAAAGAGTCCTCCGCTTTCCTTCTGCTCCAGAAGTCTGTAAGAATCCGTATTTCTTACAGCAGACATATCATTTACTTTTCCGCCATTTACTATTGTAGGATTGTCAGCATACAGGAAAAATACTATATTGCTCATTCCAAGTGTGTTTTCAAAAAGTGTATCCTGAAAGAAGCTCTGATACTCTGATACATACTCAGCAGAGCTTGTGTATTCCTTTGATATAAAATCGTCTATGCGCTTGCTGGTGTAGATACTCTTAGCTGCCTCTTCTGCGTTATTGACCATGCTGCTCAGATTATATCCCACAGCACCTGCTATGCTCGACATTTCATGTCTGCTGCTTTCTTTTTCAGCATTATTTACGATGGAAAGTACCACTGCATCAGTCACTATGAGCGGCAGCATGACACAAAGTACATAAAATATGTAGAATTTTTTTCTGAGTGAATAATCATCAAGCTTTCTCTCAATGGCATTCCATATAGGTCTTCTCATAAACAATTCCTCTGAAATCACTTAAAGGAGCCGACATATGTCCGCTCCTAAAGTCTGTTTTAACTTGTCATTAATTATAAAATAACATATTTATTATTAATAATCTACCCCTGTTTTCTCTCCACATCTTGTGATCTCAATGCGTTCTGTCCGCTTGCCCGTGAGCTTTGTGCTTCTGTCATCAGGCTGCTGTCCTCCTGCGGATATCTCATAAATTCCCGGCACAGCTACACAGCTTCCATCCTCTTCTATCACAGCAAAGTCCCTTGGTGAAAGAGTCAGCTTTACTTTCTTAGTCTCATATGGCTCAAGCTTTACAACCTCAATCCCCTTTAGCTGATATCCCGGCTCATACTCTGCAGCATCAACGTGCCTGATATAGAGCTGAACTATCTCATTTACAGTATATCTGCTGTCATTTGTCACATTTACAAACACCTCGACAGGTTCGTTTACATCACTTTCTGCTTTATCCACTGACAGTCCATCATAGTTTGTCTCACCATAATGCAGTCCATATCCAAATGGATATAACACATACTCATTTGTATAGCGATATGTCCTGTGAGCCATTGAATAATCCGTAAACTCCGGAAGATTTTCGGTGCCCTGATAAAATGTAACCGGCAGTTTTCCACTCGGACTATACTCTCCGAATATAGCTTCCGCAACAGCCTTTCCGCCTCTGGCTCCCGGATACCAGCTGTCTATAATGGCGTCCACATGCTCTTCTGCCCAGGAAAGATCTATCGCACTTCCAGCTGACAGCACAAGTATTACCGGCTTTCCTACTGCTGCAACAGCCTCTAAAAGTTCCTCCTGAAGTCCCGGAAGCATAAGCCCCAGCTTGTCACCGCTTGCATATTCATTTCCGGCATCACCCTCTTCACCTTCTATAGTTGCATCAAGTCCAAGACACATTACGACCACATCTGACTGTTCTGCCATGATGAGGGCTTCCTTAAATCTGTCCTTTTCCTCTGCAAGTCCCTGTACTTTGTCCTTGTACAGATGGCAGCCCTCTGCATAAAGCACTCTTGTATCCTCTCCAAGATATTGCTGCAATCCCTCAAGTGGAGTGATATATCTTGATGAGGTACCATAATAATTTCCTATAAGCGCATCCCTGGAGTTGGCATTTGGTCCGATGACCGCAATAGTTTTAACATTTTTTCTGTCGAGAGGCAGGAAATTGTCCTTATTCTTTAAAAGTACAAGACTTCTTCTGGCAGCCTCCACAGAAAGCTCCACATGTTCCTTACATTCTACAACCTCATACGATATGTCCTCATATGGCGATGGATAATCCTTCATCATGCCCAGACGGATACGCACCTCCATCAGCCTTTCTACTGCTGCCGTGATTGCCTCATCTGAAACCAGTCCCTTGTCATAAGCATCCTTAAGATGTAAAAATGCACTTCCACAGTTTAAGTCACAGCCGTTGTTTACAGCCATAGCAGCCGATTCCTCAACTGTATCCGTCACATGATGGTGTTCGTGGAAATCAAGTATTGCCCCGCAGTCTGACACCACATGACCTTCAAATCCAAACTCGTCACGCAGTATATCCTTAAGCAGTGTCCTGCTTCCGCAGGCAGGTTCTCCATTTACCCTGTTGTAAGCCCCCATGACAGCCTCAACCTTTGCATCCTTTACGCATCGCTTGAAGGCATACAAATATGTATCATACATATCATGCTTTGATGCTTTCGCATCAAACTCATGTCTTATGGCTTCCGGACCGCTGTGTACCGCAAAATGCTTTGCACAGGCTGCCGATTTTAAGTGATCCGGATCATCTCCCTGCAATCCCCTTATATATGCGCAGCCAAGCTTACCTGTCAGGTACGGATCTTCCCCGTATGTCTCATGTCCCCTGCCCCATCTTGGATCTCTGAATATATTTACATTAGGTGCCCAGAAGGTAAGTCCCTTGTATATTCCGTGATCACCCTTTTTTGAAAATTCATTGAACTTTCCACGACCCTCCGTTGATACAACATCTCCTATCTTTTCTATCAGGTCAGTATCAAAAGTTGCCGCAAGACCTATCGCCTGAGGAAATACTGTAGCAACACCGGCTCTTGCTACTCCATGAAGAGCCTCATTCCACCAGTTGTATTCCGGTATCCCCAGTCTTTCTATAGCCGGTGACTCATACAGCATCTGACTTATCTTCTCATCTATTGTCATCTGCGATACTAGTTTTTTTGCATATTCTATAGTTTTTTTACTCATAGTGACTTCTCCTTTAATTTATATAATGATTTTACCAGATTCATGCAGTATTTTCTTTCTAATTGTTGCCCCACAATGTTCAAAAATTGCTATTTGTGTTATAATAACTATATTCATGCAAATGCGCATAAATATCAGCCGTACGGAGACAAGTATATATGATCGAAAATCTGAATGGAATACATGAGACAGTAAAATATAAAGAAAACAGCAATGTAAAGCTTTTTATAAATACGGAAGCAGAAGATTATCCCATTCACTGGCATACTCCCATGGAGATTATCATGCCACTTGAAGGCGGCTATACAGTGCAGATTGGGGATGATTTTGTACATCTTAATGAGAGTGATATTATCTTTATAGCCTCCGGTGTAACACACAGACTTATCGCACCTGACACTGGAAAAAGGCTTATCCTGCAGATTGAGTGGTCTGCTGTCTCAAAAATAAAGGAATTTAATTCCATACTTACCCTTATAGCACCTGCTATAACGCTAACCCCGGAAACTTCCGGTGATATCCACAGCAATATCCGTAAACTGCTGCTTGATATAGCAGATGAATACCAGACCGACTCATTTCTATCAGAAGCCGTGATCTACTCCAAAATGCTTGAAGTACTTGTCCTTATTGGAAGACATCATACTGCCAGCAGTTGTAATTTTAATGTCGGCAGACACAAGCAACAGGAATATCTGGAGCGTTTTCTGTCTATCTGTGAGTATATCGATGCACATTGCACTGAGGACATAACACTTGATGAAATCGCAAAAATAGCCGGATTCAGTAAATATCACTTTACCCGGCTATTTAAGCAGTTTACCAATAATACCTTTTACAAATACTTAAATCAGAAAAGAATAGAGCTTGCCCTGACCCTTCTGGCTGATCCCAATATATCGGTCACCGAGACTGCAATGCAGTCAGGCTTTGCAAATCCATCCACTTTCATAAGGGTTTTCAAAGCTGAAAAGGGCTGCACCCCGACTGAATTCCGCAAAATGTTTACTGGGTGAGCATTATGTATGAAAAATCTGCATAGTTATCACTATTGCTGCCATTTGAGGATGCATACATACCGACCGTACAGCCCACAAAGCCACCTGCTTCTTCTGTGGTATATGGCAGCAGACTTATTTTTTCTGCGACTTTTACACTCTTTTCGGCCGTACCTATCCATATAGATGCTTCCTGTTCCTTACAGATCATACATATATTCCACAGTGGATTTTTTTCTGTAATGCTGTACTCCATAATATCTGCCACTGCTATCTTTTTGTCAGTTCCCTTAATATGTGTAGTCACCACAAATACCAGCCTCCCGGCTTCCATTGTTATCTCAGCGCGAAGATGATTCTCATTGTTCTGGAAAAGTACAAGTCCTGCCGTCTCATTATCCGACTGTGGGATAAAACGCACTGCTGTCTTTACCGTAAACTCATAGCCCTTCTGTCTTAGTCCAAGAAATGCGCTTGTGCCAAGATCAGCGATCTGCTCTTTGTTTGTGTACAGTCTCAGTACTCCCGGATTTTCCTTAAGAGAGTAAAAAGACTCGTCGCGTTTTCCTATTCCAACCAGCCTCTTATCAGGCTTGGCTTCGCAGAAAGTTATAAAATCATTTTCTGATATCTCATCTATAAATCTGCACTCTTCAAGCGGTATATCTACCGTATCCTCAAGGTGTCCTATCCCGGGTGCTATTACCGGCCATTCGTTTTCCCATATTGTTTTTGCAATAAAGGTTTCCCTGCCCATGCTGCTGTGCTTTTTGCATGGTCTTGACGCAAGCATGACCACATACCAGTTTCCGTTTATATCATCCACCAGATCACCATGTCCTGCATAGATGACCGGATAATCCATCCCCAGATTTCTGTGTGTAAATATCGGATTTCTCGGACATCCTTCAAACCATTTAAAAAGCTCCGTGCTTCTTGCTATCGTTATACTGTGCTCCGGTCCGGTGCCGCCCTCTGCATGCATCAGATAATAATATCCGTTTATCTTGTAGATATGTGGTCCTTCCGGCCATATGCAGCCCTTTACAGCACCTTTCCATATGGCCATGCTCCTGCCCTTAAGCTTCATGGTTCCAAGATCAAGCTCCTGTATCCATATCTCCCAGTCTCCATTGTAGCGTACTCCTTCAGGGTTTGGGCGTGTGCCACAGTAATAACATCTGCCGTCATCATCAAAGAAAAGGCTTGGGTCTATTCCGACTGCTTCTTCTCCCAAATAATACGGATCAGACCACGGTCCTGCGGGATCCTGCGCTGTCACTATAAAATTGCCGCCATGCGATACATTGGTCGTTATCATATAAAAAGTTCCTTCATGATATCTTATGGTCGGTGCAAAAATACCTCTCGATATTTCTTCATTTTCCACGCATAGCTGCGATGGTCTGTCAAGTATATTGCCAATCTGCTCCCAATGAGCCAGATCCCGGCTATGAAATATGGGAACCCCCGGTGCATACACAAAGCTTGATGTCACCAGATAATAGTCTTCCCCGACTCTACATATTGATGGATCAGGATAAAAACCTGAAAGTATTGGATTTTTTGCTGTTACCATGTCTCTTACCTCTCATTCTCTATAATACATATCCAAAGCCCAGTATCGTAAACTGCTTGTCTCTGTCTTCCTCTGCAATTTCAATTCTTACAACATGATTTTCACTGGTCTTATTGTTAAATATTATTACCGCATTGCAGTGCTGCCAGTTATTGATATGTGGATCAGCCGTAAAATGATATTCTCCGTCCACATATACCTTCGCTTTTCCCACGTTTACCTCTCCCGAATCCTTAAATACAAGGAGAAGTGCCCTGCACTCCATCTCAAGCTCGAAATACGCTTTTACCCTGTTTAATGTATTTTTTGTGCCATCATACATCCAGTTATACGGGAATTCCGGAGTCAGTGAAAGCTGATTATCCATCTCAACGCTTTGCAGCTGTGTATCTGTCGAATCAAAGCCACCCTCGTCAATATATGCCTTTGCATATATATCCTTTTTGTCGAGCAGTCTTATATTTTCAAAGCTGTTTCCTATTACCGGTGCAAGATTTAGTTTTTCCTGCAATATTTTTTCCTCTGTCAGTCCCAGTTCAAATGCATCCAAACTTGCATGCCCTGCCTGATCTATTTTTTCAAAAAGATACTCTATGCAGTCTGCCATGACAGAATGGCCTGCATTGCTCGGATGAAACATATCATAGAAAAACTGATTTTTGGTTATTACCCTTCCCTCGTCATTTTTTAATGCAAACTGAGGGGAAACCGCATCCAGTACGCTTACCATAGGCAGATCATAGAGCTTTCCAACTGGGCTTAAGCGGTCTTGAAGGTTCCAGTCATTTGCAAATACTGAAAAAAGCAATATGACTGCCGGTTTCCATGGCAGATTAAGTACTTTACGTACAAGGCTTTCATAGCAGTCACCCTCTGTCTCATCCCCCTCATCATTTACAGCAAATTCAATAACTACTATATCAGGCTGCTGTCCGTCTCTTAGTACATCCCTGTCAAATCTGATCATTCCCAGCTCCGATGGTGTGCCACCCACACCGGCTTTTATGAATTTCACATTATTCTTTGCGGAAAAACGCTTCTGGAAAAGCTGATAGGATTTGTATGCGTAGCACTCTGTATTTATAGGTGCCGCACCTGCTCCCTGTGTGATAGATCCACCGATGTATGCAAGTGTTACCTCTTTTCCGGCTCTTGTCTTTTCGATGGCTTTTCTTATGCGGTATGCATTTCCCATATTCATAAGCGAATGGCTTATCATCCTGCAGTATTCATCAGAGTTCATATCCACCTCTGTTTCCTCAATATCTGCCGGAGCCTCATAGCCGTCATTCAGATACAGTCTGACACTCGCTTTTCCCATGATATCCGGTGTATTAAATATGAACTTTATCTGTCCCGGTATATCATCATCCGGTGTCCACTTATAATCTGACAGGTATATCTTTCTCTCCATTCCATCGCCTGTCAGCTTTACCTTAAGATTAGTACCGCCTCCGTACAGATCCTGCTTTCCGTACATCTGAAACACAAATTCGATCTGTTCGTTTTGATTATCTGTTTCCACAGATACACCTATGCTGTGTACAAGCCTGCCAAAACCTTCCACTGTCTCTAACAGCCCCAGTTCCTCTTTATCTTCTATATTTCCGGCTATCTGTGCACTGTTTATCAGTCTTCCGTCGCTTTCATATATAAAATGTATAATGCTTCCATCTTCCTGTACTGAGCCGTATATATCCTTATCCTTCATGATGTAGAAATACGGTCTATTTCTTTCCGGATCCTTTGGTGCTTTTGGACCAGCCATCTTTCTGCCTCCTTGTTGTGTCGATTTTATCAGCTATAATGATTATATGATACAAAAACTCCCGGTGTTTTGCACCGGGAGAAATTATAGATATTTGTCCTGTCTTTTATAGTTTATGACTGCTTCATCATTCCAGCTTAAGGTTCTTGTATATTAAAATCAATAAATCCTGTAATTTCCTGAAAGTGCTAACATTGCAAACATGTAAAGGAAATTATCATAGTATCTCCTGTCACCTGTCCTAAGCGGAGTGTTCCAGAACTTTTCAACACATTGCTTTGCATATTTTCCATCTGCTGCGAGTGAAGCTTCTGCATTAACAGCAATGATCGCTACCGGATGAAGTGCCTTCTCATCAAGCGGTGTACCATCTATAAGAAATACACCATCCCAATTGTCCTTCTGATCCTCACAATAAAACTTCTGAAGGTTTTCTGCCGTTTTAATCTGCCACGGATCTGCATCAAACCACAGATGATCCATCGCTATATTGGCGATCGTGCGGTATGCATCACTGTAATACCAGTCATGTCTTCCAAATATTTCCTTATGCCCCGTATGAGGCTTTCCGTCATAATCTGCATATTCTGCGCTAAGTCCTGTCTTTTCATGGCATGCACTGTGCAGATATGCTCTGCTGGCAGCTGCTGCTTCTTTCCAGAAGTCCCGGTCCTCCTCATAAGCCCTTTGGGCAAAAAGTTCATAAAAATGCGGCAGATGGTATGAAGGATCACTGAAATCCATATTTGTGACAAACTTTATCAGCTTGTTGGAAGGCTCCCACATTGGCTCTCCGCTGTGTCCCGGCTCACCCTTGTGTACACACTCCCTTAAGATATTTTGTGCCTCTTTGCTGTAACAGAATATACCATCGCCATCTCCCCATCTTTTAGATGCGAAAAACAATGCCATTGCAAAATACTCTTCACCATCAGGTGCCGGTCCATCGGCATTTCGCTTTCCATTTGTCTGACATGACCACGCAAAATAATTTTTTGCCGGACCATCTTCTATGTACATATATGTGCGCACCCATTTCCACAGTCTGTCAAACTCCGCTTTTTTATCCAGCTGTACACATACCATCATGCCATATGACATTCCCTCGGTTCTCACATCATGATTACCGGTATCCTCCATATATCCCATATCATCACCGGCTTCATGATAAAAACGTTCATCATCATTCCCATAGAATATCGTGTTAAAAGTATCCTCTACTCTTTTTTGAATTTCTTCTTCCGGATACCCATACTCTTTGAATACATTTCTGTATTTGCCTGTCTTATATGCTCCTGCCATTTTTCTCTCCTTTTTGTCGCTGTTTTACTGTATCCCGCACATTAAATTTACAAATCTGTGTCTGCATGATGTCCAGGATTCATTATCTCCTTTTTTGAACCATTCTTTCTGTGCACTGTCCTTAATTCCGTATACGGCTGTTATGTTCCCGATGATATCATCAGATATCGTGCTATCTGCCATTATTATCATAATTCCTTTTATCCTGCCTTTGCCAGACAGATTATCCATGATATTTGCTATCTTTCCCTGATGTATCCAGCAAAAATTTCTTTCGTCCGCAGCACACTCAAGCACACATACTCTGCCGGTGTCACAGTTATCCTCTCCATAACCGGCTGGTGTATAAACATAATTCATACTGAACTGTCCGTCTCCATCACACAAATAATGGATATGTATCTGACCATGATCTGTTTCCTTAAGCTCATGCCAGCTAAAGTTCCTCTCAGGTACCTCAGCAAAGTTTACAGCCCTGTTATATCCGAACCCGACAGGTGCCGCAGGGTTTACTACAGGTGTTCCATTTACCATAAATGTCACATAGTTAAATCCCCCTGCCGGATTGCCTATTGTTTTTTCCCAGTAACCATCATTTTTCTTTGATCTGTAAAGAAGCTCCTCCGTGCCATTTTCAAGAACTACGCTCACGCTTTTTGCATCAGGTGCAAAAAGATTTACTTCAATGCTGTTATCCTCCGTCACACGGATACCATGTATGACATCCGGATATTTGCCAGCCGGTTTTCCATCCTCGTCATTTTCGAACTGTATCTGCCTGTACACCGGATCAAAAAACACCATGCTCTCATCCGCCTGTACCGGTGTGGTAAAATCAATATTCTTTGATCTGACCGGGACAGCTTTATTAATATCATCAAGTTCTGCGTCATCCCATGTAAAAAGCATCTGTGCGAAATCCTTAAAGCTCTTTCTCCATACATGCCATTCATGATAGCCCTCATATACTTTTGGTGTACTGTTTTTCCCCTGTCGTGAAAATTCCTTTACCATCTCATTGATTCCAAGCAGTATCTCTTTTTCTTCATCTCCTGCCGACATAAAGACAGCTTCAAACCGATATGGGCTGTCGATGATTTTTTTCATGAGATGTATTGCAACACCTGAAAATACTCCAACTGCTGAAAAAAGCTCCGGGTGTCTTGCCGCTATATCCGTAGCCTGTCCTGAACCAAGTGAAAGTCCTGCCACAGCACGGTTTTTTCTTCCTTTTTTGACCTTAAAATTTTCCTCTATATAAGGGATTATGCTATTTACAAGCTCACTGTCAAAATCTCCCGGAAAAAATACAGGGTATTCGTTATCCTTAAATGCGTAGCCACTGCTTGCAACTATGATCATCGGCACACATTTTTTGTCTGCTATCAGATTGTCCATGATGAAATTCAGCTTACCCTGCCATACCCATCCGGTCTCATTCTCCCCGACACCATGCTGTAAATACAATACAGGATACCTTCCATCTCCGCTCTCATATCCGGGTGGAGTATACACATAGCTCTCCTTTATGTGACCGTTTACCTGTGAGGTATATTTGCACAGACTTACCGTTCCATGCGGCACATCCCTGACAAAATAGAAATCCTCGCCCTCTTTTGGCACTTCAAATGTGTTTATTGCAGCAAAACAGCCATATGATATAGCCGCATGAGGATTTGTTATGCAGACATCATCTACATACCAGAAATAATAATGCATTGCCCAGTGGAAATCTTTAATGTTTGCCGAAAATCCACCCTGCATATCAGGCTTTAACTGTATGCGTTCTGAGCTGAAATAGCCTCCCATTCCGGCTACTTCTACTTTATTGGCATTTGGCGCATAGATATAAAAGGTAACACTTCCATCATCCTCAAGTGTGACTGAGCATCTGTTATTGTCCATTGATGATGGTATCGTGCCTATATACAAAGCACCATTTTTTAAATCATCCAAAATAAAATCCCCCCATTCGTTTACTGATATATACAAGTGTAAACGAACAGGGGCTTGTTATTCTATTAATAAATTGCCAAACAGTATTCAAATATTGCTAATTTTCATTTACCTTTTGCTGTAAATAATCAAAATATATCTGTGGATCACAGGCATTGTACTCCTCCATATACTGATCCCAGGCAGCATCAAAATCATCTGCCATGATAACCTGCGGCAGCCAGCTCTTCTTAACTGCCTCAAGATTATTTTTTACTTTTCCACATTCGGATGTCGTAGGAATCGAATCTGAATATGAGTACATCGGATACCACGAGCCGAGAGCCTCATTTTTTCCAAGCATATCTACATAGTTTTCCACTCCATAGGCTTTAAAACATTCCTGAATATCCACAGGCTGATTTTTGAAAAACTCGTCCTGCTGAAACTCCATTGAAAACGCATTTATACCATCATCAAGCATTCCCTCCACTCTTGGAAAGTATGAGTACGAACACATATGCGCTGCCTTATATGAGCTGTCATTTTTTTTCTCTGCCTGCTCATTGGTAAGGTAAAACAAACCGTTTTCATCGACTGAATAGTCCTTGCCCTCCTCTCCCCAGAACCTTTCTCTTATGATATCAGGTTCCAGAAGATCACTGATAAACTTCATCGCACCTTCAATATCTTTACAGGAGGTAGTAATGGACACTCCTGAAGAATAATCTATTTCTGCCATCCTGTTTGTATGCCATCTGTTGTGAATACCATCATCAATCGTGACAGGAAGAGGAACATAATCACACCCAAGCTGTGCCAGATTCTGTTTTTTGAATACAGGATCTATTGCATAATAAAACTGCCACCACTGGTCGACCATCCCAAGCACAGCTCCTGTTGACAGCTTATCCAGATATTGATCATAGGTGGCATTAAACGCCCCGGGATCCATTATTCCTTTATGGAACTCTTCGTTAAGCTTTCCGAAATATCTTTTGGCTGTGTCGGTCACATTGTAATCCATCACTTTTTTGGTTTCCGTGTCTACCATACAGCTTCCATCGTTTGGAAATCCGTCCAGAAACTGCGGCACATTTTCAAGGCAGAAATACCGCCAGTCATCACAAAGCATCGTAAATGGTATATTTTCTGTTCCATCCGGCATTGTTGGATTTGCCTGTACATAGCTTTCTATCAGGTCAAAGTACTGCTCTATCGTTGTAATCTTTGGATATCCAGCCCATTTTAATACTCTTGTCTGAATCCAGAAGGCTTCACCATTATGCAGCATCTCCACATCATCCCCATGTGATACTCCAAACTGTGGAATCCAATATATGTGTCCATCCGGCTGTCTGAACTTTTCCCATTGTTCATCACTGAGATATTCTTTTATGTTCGGATAATCGTCCCAGTATTCATCTATTGGAATGAGTGCATCTGCCTCATACAGCGCAGTCTCACCCAATACAAAATCCGGATATTCCCCGGTTGCTATGAGAGAATTTATTGCATCGTCCTTATCCTGTCCAACAAGCCAGGTTTCCTCACATTCAGCACCGATCTGCTCTGCTATGAGCTGCTTTATATCATTATCCGGATCTATATTATCTCCTTCTACAGAAAAAAAAGCCGTAAAATGCTTTATTTCTTTTTTATCTGACGATTGAAAAGTAACACCGGCTATAAGTCCGATAAACAATGCCACTGTAACCGCTGCGGAAACCAATCTTTTTTTCATACCATGTTTCTCCCTATTTTCTTTTGTTCAGTCTCTGCTATAAAATTGCATAATAGTCATTATATTCCATAAAAAATATTTTTACAAATCCTAAAATAAATATATCTAATAACTAGGGTATAAAACAATAATTTATCCTGCTGACATTTTCTCTGTCATACATTATAATTTCTATAATTTTAAAAATCAGGAGGACCATATAATGATCATACATGAAATAACAGAAGAATGTTTTAAGAAATATGGAAAGGTGATCGACTCTATAGATCTTACAGAGCTGGTCAGCACAATGCAGACAGTAGAAATTCCTGCTGATGTGGTTTATGAGCCATCCATTTCTGCACTTGAAAAGCTAAAATGCGCTACAGAATTACAACAGAAAACATACGGGGAGCTTCCTATACAGATAGGCTGGTGCATAGGCAACAATCATAAGCTCAATGCTGTTGAGTATCACAGATGCTCTGAGGTCAATATTGCCGCAACTGATGCCATACTGATACTCGGCCGACAGCAGGATATCTCCGTGGAAAATACATATGATACCTCTTTGATGGAAGCTTTCAGGATTCCTTCCGGAACAGCAGTCGAGCTTTATGCCACAACACTGCACTACGCACCATGTAATGCATCTGCTGGCGGATTTCTGGTAGCCGTTGTACTTCCAAAAGGCACAAATGAAGCCCTGGAACATCCACACACCGGCGGAGAAGATGCTCTTCTTGCAGCTAAAAACAAATGGCTCATCGGACATCCTGAAGGTGGACTTCCTGAGGGATCATACATAGGGCTTACAGGTGAAAATCTGGAAATTAAATAAAAAGCAAAAAACAGCCCGGGCTTTCACCCGGGCAATTATTATATTACGCTTTAACTTTACGATAAAATTAAGCCTTTGCCTCGTCCTCGTTGTCTCCCCAGAAATCCACCGGCTCATAGTCCTGCAGCTTTGCAAGGAAGCCCTTCTGCTTAAGCTCCTCCTGTATGGCATCAAGCACCTCTTCACTCTCCGCACATATTGTGTGATAGTGATAACCTGAAGTTACATTTTTAAGAAGGCTGGACTTTCCTGTGCGGATTTCCTCCAGGTAATTTCTGACATCACGTCTGGACTTGATGTCCATATTGGCGCGGATCACTCCGTAGACCTTGTGGTATACAAATACGTCCTTCACATGGCCTCCGGCATCAAC
>ULNH01056612.1_pt1 | contig 16907 bp, 8 predicted proteins | sample 1951871 | NCBI WGS metagenome assembly ULNH01 (sample SAMEA4835572, study PRJEB28245) | human gut metagenome | biome: gut microbiome; material: fecal sample | place: Denmark | collected 2008 | reverse complement strand
AGTTCAGACAGTCAGAACAAGATCAGGAAGAACGACCCCTGTACCAAACTTTATATGTACCTGCTGGGCAACGAGCAGAATTAACGTTGCCGGATAGTACGAAGGTATGGCTGAATGCTCATTCCAAATTGGTTTATCCACTTTCTTTTCAGAGAGATACTCGGTCGGTGGAACTCTCTGGAGAGGCTTATTTTGAAGTCCGCCGGAATGAAAAAGTGCCATTTGTTGTAAAGACTTCGAAAGTGGATATAAAGGTATTGGGAACAGAATTTAATGTTTCGGCCTATGAAGAAGAAGCCGACTTTGAAGTAGCTTTATTAAAAGGGAGTGTCTTACTGGAATCATCAAGGTTGCGGGAACCTCATTCGATGAAACCAGGAGAGATGGTCTATTTCAAGGACGGGCAATATTATTCGGGACTTATTCAGAATCCGGATTATTTCAAATGGAAAGAAGGTTTGATCTGTTTCCAGAATGAACCGATATCCGATATCATGGATAAGCTGTCTTTGTATTTTGATGTGAAGATACAACATCGAAACCAAGCCTTTTTGAAGGAACGTTATACGGGAAAGTTCCGGAGCAAAGACGGCGTGGAACAGGTGTTGAAGGTTTTACAGATGGAACATCATTTCCGTTATGTAAAGGATAACGAACAGAATGTAATAACAATAAAATAAAGAGCCTATGGATAAATGAAAGAACAAAACAAGAAGCCGGGTAATGCTGCCACATAACCCGGCTCAAAAAAGTCAGTATTCTGACACTAACGGGAATTAAATCGAATACCAACAAATTAATTGCAACAAAGTTATGAATAAAAAGTTGATCAAGGTATCAAATGCCTTGTCGTTAACCGAATTTAAGCACATTTTTAAAGTGATGAAGTTAACCTCATTATTTGGAGTACTATGTGTTTCTTCGGCCTTTGCTGTGAATGTAAACTCACAAAGTCTGCGGGTAAATATCCATGCGAATCAGAAGCAGGCGAAAGAAGTCATCAAGCAAATCGAAGAACAGACAGATTATCTGTTTGTCTATAATCATGACAAAGTAAATCTGAATAACACTGTGACGATCCAGGCAAACAACGAAACGGTTGCCGAAGTGTTAAACCAAATGTTTGCTGGAACAGACATTATTTATGCCATGCAGGGAAATAACATCCTGTTGATGCAGAAAGATGCTGTAGTTCAACAATCCGGAAAAGTTGTTACCGGAACCATCGTTGATCCATCTGGTATGCCTGTGATTGGTGCTAATGTAATGGTAAAAGGTACCACCAACGGAACTATTACCGATATGGATGGTAAGTTCTCATTGGAAGTAGAAGAAGGAGCCACCTTGCAAATCTCTTATATCGGTTATGCCAACCAGGAAATTAAAGTCGGAAATCAAAAAACATTGTCCATCGCATTAAAAGAAGATGCTGAGGCTTTGGATGAGTTAGTGGTTGTGGGATATGGAGTACAGAAAAAAGAAAGTTTGACAAGTGCAATAACTTCAGTAGATACAGAAAAATTAGAAAATCGATCACTAACCAAAGCTGCTACAGCATTGCAGGGTATTACTCCTGGTGTCAATATACGTCAGACAACTGGTCGTCCTGGATTCTCTGCTTCAACTTTTGATATTAGAGGAGCTTCTATGGGGACCTTCTCTAGTAATCCTCCATTAGTTCTAATTGATGGTATGGTTGATGAAATAGACAATGTTAGTCCAGAAGACATTGAAAATATCTCTATATTGAAAGATGCAGCAGCAGCAGCCATCTATGGTTCTCGTGCAACTGGTGGTGTTGTTTTAATTACAACTAAAAAAGGACAATCAGGAAAGGCACAAGTTAGTTATTCTGGAAATATTGGATTTCAGAAGCTCCCAATGAATAGATTAAATTTTATAAATACTGCAGAATGGATGCGTGCCAACAATGAGGCCGCACGATTAGATGGATCTGCAGATATCTACAGTGCTGAAGAAATTGCCAAATACGAAAATAGTACAGATCCTCTTTATCCTGCAAAATCTCAATGGACAGATTGGTATAATACAACAGCGTTACAGCAGACACATTCCATTAGTTTAAGAACTGGTACCGATAAATTGAAGTTTTATGCATCTGGAAATTTTGTTTCTCAAGATGGCTTTATCGATAATGATGACTATAAAAAAGTTAATTTTCTGATGAATGTCGACTATAGGCCTATTGATCGATTAGAAATTAATACGAGTGTATCTTTTCAACGAGAAAATATCATGCGCCCCATCGATAATGTGTTCAACGTGATGAGAAATGCATTATTAAATCCTCCTATTGATCCTTTCTATTTAAGTAATGGAGAATATAATAATAATGCTACATTAGGTCCAAATCCAGCATATATCATAAAAGAGGGGGGGAATTCTTTATATGAATTTAATCGTTTAAGAATGGCTATTACAGCCAGATACAGACTATTAGACGGTTTATATATAAAATATTCAGGATCAACCAGCGTCAATTACGATGTAAATAATAGTTTTTACAAAAAAATACCTTTTATTGATGAAAAAGGGAATATTTTTGGATATAACCGACAAGATGTAAGGGTTTCAGAAGATTGGGCTAGAGCTAATTATTATAACAACTTAGTTATGCTAGATTATACTAAGAATATTCATGATAATCATGATATTTATGTAATGGCAGGTTTCCAGTCAGAAGAAAATAGAACTGATAATATCGGGGCTTCTGCTAATAAATTTCCAACCAATGAAATCCGAGAAATATCAGGGACATCTGGATCTGGAAGTGATATAGTAGGAACTTCAAAGGCGACAGAATGGTCTATTGCATCTTTTATTGGTAAAGCAAACTATACCTTTAAAAATAAATATATTTTTGAAGGAACCATTCGATACGATGGATCCTCTCGTTTTTCTCCTAATCGAAAATGGGGACTTTTCCCTTCAGCCTCAGCTTCTTGGAGAATTCAGCAAGAAAACTTTATGCAGGCCATCGATTGGTTAAGTAATTTGAAATTACGTCTTTCATGGGGACAATTAGGTAATCAAGGATCCGAATTATATCCATTTGCAATCCAAATATCAACTTCTAATCAATATCCATTTGGTAATGGATTATCATCCATTGCCCAGATCGGAAGTCCGGTAGATTTAAATTTATCTTGGGAAAAGAAAACAACAACCAATATCGGTTTGGATTATGGATTCTTCAATAATAAACTATCAGGATCTATTGATGTATTCTTTGACCGGACGAATGGAATTATAGGACGTCCTGTGGTTCCTTCTACCTTCGGGGCAGAAGCTCCAATACAAAACTGTTATACCATTGATAACAAAGGATATGAAATCGAATTAAAATGGAATGATCAAATTGGAGATTTCAAATACTTTATCAGTGCTAACTTCTTTGATAATAGGGATAAAATCGTTAGTCTTGGAGGTATTGGTTCGTATGATCCGGCATTTGGTGATGGATTGGTACAAAAAGGAGGTAGTACATATAATGCGGAAGGGAAACCTAGAAACTCTTTGTATTTGTATCGTACAAACGGTTTATTTGTTGATCAAAAAGAAATTGACAATCATGCTTTTATTTCCAACTTAACAAGACCAGGAGATATAGCTTTCATCGACACAAATCAAGATGGTAAAGTTACCCCAGAAGATAAAGTAGCTGATAACCGTACAACAACACCACATTATTTCTATGGATTTAGTTTCGGAGGCTCTTACAAGAATTTTGACTTTATGGCAGTCTTCAATGGTGTAGGACAAAGATGGGATTATCGTAATAATGGTGGTACATATTTAACTGGAGTTAGAGCAACTCTTAGTATCTTAGAAGAAAATTATAATAATCGTTGGACCGAAGAAAATCCAGATAAGTTTGCAGATCAAACACGCTTGACACAAAATAACTGGATTGCCAATGAATATTCAACAATTACAGCAGGGCCATGTGAATATCATTTGCGCAATTTTGGTTATTTAAGATTGAAGAATCTCCAAGTGGGTTATACCATACCATCTACTTGGTTAGAAAGTCTGAGAATATCCAAATTGCGTTGTTATTTAACTGCTGAAAATTTATTAACGATAGCTCCAGGATATAAAGAACCTATCGATCCAGAATCAGTCGCAGATTATACAGATGATGGATCTGCATTCTTTGGAGTACCAAGAGTTGTTAGTTTCGGTGTTCAAGTAAATTTCTAATTAATAAGATATGAAAAAGAGAAATTATATATTATTAGCTTTTATAGCATCATGTAGTGTTGCTTGTGATAATTTTTTGGAAAAGATTCCAGAAAATAGTGTAACAGATCAAATATTCTTCAAAACAGATAATGATTTTAAACTGTTTGCTGATGGGTTATATGATAGTTTCACCCCTGCATTAAACACTGTTTATTTTGATTTTTGCACTGACTTTGTATCACAGAAATCTGCTAAAATAGGAAACAGGAGTTTTGGTGATCTCCGTATAGGAACATTAACACCCAATACATCAACTGCATCTTATTATTGGGACTATGCCCCTATAAGAAACGCTTATATTCTTTTGGAAAATATTGAATCTGCAAATGTATCAGAAGAGACAAGAAAAGTATGTATGGGAACAGCTCAATATTCCCTTGCCTATCGATATTTCATGATGCTCAGAGCCTATGAAAATGTTCCTATTGTGCGAGAAGTCCTTACAGTAGAAAATTCAGATATTGCCTCTTCTCCTAAGGAAGACGTTTTTAAAGAGGCACTTACACAAATAAATCAATCCATTGAGAATTTGCCAAGTATTACTTGTACGAATCGAGAAAGAGGTCGATTATCTAAATTGGTAGCTTTAACTCTCAAAGCAGATCTATTATTATATACAGCAAGTCGTTACAAAGAAGCTTTACCAGAAGCCACTTATCAAGCTGCTGCTGACGCAGCTAAAGCTGCAATTGATGAAGCAAATGCAATGGGCTATGGTCTAGCTGATGACTACCAAAAACTATTCATTGCTGCTTATCAGGCAAGTGCTGATGCCCAAAAAGAAATTATCTTTGAGAGGGTCAAACTTAAAGATATTGCGACCCATTTGGACTATATGCGAGGTTTTGGTCCAAGGGAAACTAAAAGTAATGATTGTTGGGCAGATTTTACTTCTTCACAAGCCTTAATCGACAAATATGAATGCACGGATGGTCTTCCTATATGGAAAAGCCCATTATATGACCCATTACATCCTTTCAAAAATAGGGATCCTCGTCTAGAATTAACTACTTTATATCCCGGAAATATATGTAGTTATATTGATGGAGATCCATGGATTTCCAATACATTGGACCCTTCTGAATCTAATTATGACTACATGCTTAGTACCTACAATGTACTAGACCAACCACCTTCGGGATATATTAATATCAAATATTGGGAGCGACTCAGACCTGGAGAACAAGGATATGCTAGCTATATTGTCTATCGATACGGAGAATTATTATTGATGTATGCAGAAGCATTAAATGAAGCACAAGGTCCTTGTTCTGAAGTGTATAATGCTCTCTCAAAATTACGAGCTCGTCCATCAGTCAATATGCCTGCAATTACACCAACTACACATTCAAGTCAAGCTGAGTTACGGGAATTAATCCGAAATGAAAGAGCTGTCGAACTGTTTGGAGAAGGGAAAAGATACTGGGATATCCGAAGATGGGGTATTGGAGAAGAAGTTATGAACCGAAAGTTTTATTCTATGCATATTGCCAAATATAAGTCAGATGGATCTGTGGAAAAATATATGGACAAAATATACGTTCGCACAGATCTAAACGATCCATCTAAAGAAGAATTATTTGAAATCCCAGACGGTGAAAAAGGCGGTCTCTTCTTGTCTGAGGGAATATTCAATGATCCTAAATATTATGTATGGCCTGTTCCACAAAGTGCTTTAGACAAAAGTTTTTCTGGAGCACTAAGGCAGCACGAATTATGGAAATAAAAAATTAATAATACAGTAAAATTAACGGGCTGTATTGTTAAAATACAGCCCGTTTTATATCAAATAAATGACATATGAAGAAATACTTATTAGGTATCGGAGTATCTGTGTTTTGTGCATATATCAATGGACAAAATCCCTATTATCCTGCTATAAATGGAGCCAACAGCTACAATATGCATGATGAACAATTTTATGATCCCAACAAAGAATGGTGTTACATACCTAAAACAACAACAGTTATAGGTATTCCATTCACTCCTAGTCCCGTACAAGTTACATACGATGGAGCAATATATACTAACGAATCAGAAATGTTTTTTTTCTATGGAAAAAATAGGACACCGCTATTAGCTACACAAAAAACATTTTATCAAGGTTGGATACCTATCGTTGAATATGCGTGGAATGATAATGGATTAAATTATTCTATTAATATGTTCGGGTGGAGTGTATCTGCACAACATGTAGACAATTCTATCCAACATATTCAAGTTCGAATAAGTAATCCTACTCAAGAAAACAAGCTAGCATCATTTGGAACTGGTATTCGAGGTACAGGGAAAGATCATCGATTCGGGAAAAGTCTTTTTCAAAAAGGTTCTACCTATTCATTTGAAGGAAACAATTTTTTGCGGGATGAGAAAATTGTGTATAGCTTTTCTGGTTCACCGTTATTATTTGCTAACAAAGAGAACAAATACTCAACGATATTTTCGGATCAGAACTTCCCGATAGAAGAAAATACAGCCATAGGATTAACTTGTTATGAAAAAGAACTTCAGCCCGGAGAGAGTTACACCATTGAATTTAAATTCCCCAGACGGGCTATATCTGATAAAGAATTTATTAATTTATACAAACAGCTAAATTATACAGAAGAAAAAGAAAAATGTATAAATTATTGGAAACAACTAATAGTAGGTAATGGATATTTCTCTATTCCTGAAAAAAGGGTAAACGATTCATATAAAGCTGCCTTAGTCCATCTATGTTTAGCAACTAGAACTCATGAAAATGGAATAAAAAGACAAGGAAGTGGATTACCTTATGACGGATTATTTTTTATCGATTTCATAGACATGCGTTTAGCCTATGATGTTAGCGGATTATCAGATTTTGTAGAAGTCAATTTTGATTGGTTACGTAATTCGATCAATGAAGAAGGATTATTCGTCGACTCAAGTGTTAGCCACAATCGAGAAATTATGACTTCACATGGTCAAGCTTTATACAGTATTTGTAACCATTTCAGATATGTTGATAATAAAAAATTGGCAAAGTCTATGCTGAATACAGTAAAGAAAGCGGTAGCATTAATAGAACACGATCATAAAACTCAACCAACAGGTCTTGTTCGCCCATCTTTACCTTTCGATGCAGAAATGATCCAAGGACATTATACTGGACAGAATCTATTTTGTTTATTAGGTCTTCGTAGCGCTATTTCATATGCTGAATATTTAGGTTTGAAAAAAGAAGCCAAAGAATGGAGAGACCTGGAACACTCTTATAGAAACTCCATTTTACTAGCCTTAGAACAAAGTGCTCAACCTGATGGCTATATTCCACCCGGATTATATGATTATAAATACGGTGAAGAAACAGGATGGCCTGAATATAATTCAAATCAAGATTGGGAAAATCCCTTACTAATTTATCCTTCTGAAACATTAACGCCATCAGATCCAAAAGTATTAGGAACTCTGAAACATATCCGGAAAAATAAATTTAGAGAAGGGATCATGACTTACCGTAATGGTATGCATCTGCATCAATATGTTACGACCAATTTAACAAACCAACATATTGCCATAAATGACCAGAGAACAGCACTATATGATTTATATCATATTTTACTGCATAATGGTTCTACACATGAAGGCTTCGAGAATTTAATTAATCCTTGGGGAGATAGAGACCCTATAGGTTGTCCCCCTCCTCATGCATGGGCTGCTGCTAAAACTGCCATGCTTATTAGAAACTGTCTTATCAGAGAATATGGAGGAGAAGCAGGGATGAATATGGATGAGAGGTCTTTATATTTGTATTCCATTCTTTCTCCTAATTGGGTAAAAGAAGGTAAACGTATCCAAATAATTAATGCTTGTACTGAATTTGGGGAAATAAATTCTGATATGAATTTCACATCGAATGGAGCAATCATCAACATCAATTCAAAATATAGGTATAAACCTAAAGCTATTTATATCCCAATTCCATATTTTAAAACTTTAGTTTCGGTAAAAGTTGATAATAATAAATCTTACAAATATGAAAATGGATATATCATTTGTTCCCCTGATGTAAAAAAAATCACAATCAATTGGAAAGACAAAGAAACTGATAATGAACTTTATACAATCTTAAAAAACTATCGAAAAGAACCTAGTTTTTACTGGGATTTAAAAAATTTTGAATTATACACTAAAGGTCCAAATGACATACCAAGAAATAGCGGAAAATTCATTGTTATTCCAGGGCTAGAGAGTGGTTTTTTAAGTGAACAAGAGCTTTCCATGCCAAAAGAAGAATTGAGTTTTGAATTAGTCAAAAAAGCTTATCAGCTTGAATATAATAGGCGTAAGATGCAATATTTACAGGCTGGTAAATCATTAATCAAAGTAGAAGCTCCCAATATTGAATAACCTCTTTCATACCATCCTCTCTTTTAATAAAAGAAGGATGGTATGAAATAACCCCATAAAAGATAAATAATGGAAAAGAACAATAAATATTTTGTACCTCTCATCACTGTTGCAGTTCTATTCTTTATGATAGGTTTTGCTTTAGGTATAAATGGGTTACTAATACCATACATACGTAAGTCTTTACAACTAAGTACAGTTCAATCTTACTATGTATTAACCGCAACCTTCTCAACTTTTGTTATTTTTGGTTATCCTAGTGGTATATTACTAAAAAAAGTGGGATATAAGAAAACGATCTTAACATCATTTGTATTTTTCATTTTAGGTATGTACTTGTTCATACCGTCTGCGTCTGATCAGAATCTTTTTATATTCTTATTAGCTTCGTTTATTTGCGGAATTGGAAATACTATTTTACAATCAGCTGTAAATCCATATATAACATTATTAGGAAATCTAGATTCTGCAGCAACACGCATTAGTATAATGGGGATTGTTAACAAACTAGCATGGGCTATAGCTCCCATTTTTTTAGGTTTATTTCTAGATTTAAACAATGTTGATTTAAAGGATATTATCTTGCCATTCTATATAATTATCGGTATTTTCCTACTATTATTTATTCTTATCTTATGCACTCCATTACCAGAAATCAAAGCAATAGGAGAAGATGAAAAAAGTATCAATTCTCCATTACCTAATACGAGAATGAATATTCTACAATATCCCCATTTGTTATTAGGTTTTATTTCTTTATTTTGTTACGTTGGTGTAGAAACTTTGGCAATGAGTAGTATAGTTGATTATGCAAATTATTTTCAATTACCAGATCCTCAATTATATACTTCATTCACAGTTTCAGGTATGATTTTAGGATATCTAATTGGTATATTACTAATACCTAAATATTTATCTCAAGAGAAATCCTTATTAATATGTTCTGTGTTAGGTATTATAAGTTCTTGTATGATATTAATGCCCATAGGAACTATTTCTATTTATTTTGTTGCCTTATTAGGGTTAGCAAATTCATTATTATGGCCTGCTATATGGCCATTAGCTATTAAAGATCTAGGAGAACTTACAAAAATAGGTAGTTCTATACTCGTTATGGCAATCGCAGGAGGAGCTATTTTCCCATTATTATTCGGCTGGATGTGTGATTTATTACAAAATATGCAACAAGCATATTGGATTTGTATACCGGCCTATTCAATGATTTTATATTATGCAATAAAAGGTCATAAAATTCGAATTTAAATCAAACTAACATGACAAAAGATAGATATGTCGCAATCGATATTGGAGGTTCTTTCCTAAAAGGAGTTCTTATAGAAATCAATCAAGGGGAAGGAATGTCTCATATTCCTCAAAAAGTACTTAATTCTACGGTTGTAAAATTTCCAAGTAAACTCGGCAATAGATTTACAATCAATGATTTTAAAACAGCATTAACCAATTTGTTAGATCAATTGACCCAAAATGATACCATTTCAGCCATAGGAATATCAACTGCAGGATTGGTTGATTATGCTGGGAAAAAAATTATTTTAGTTGCCCCACATTTAGAACAACTAAAAAGTGAATCATGGCTAAATTTTCTCCGGAAAAAGTATTCTGTCCCTGTTGCATTAATAAATGATTCAGATGCAACTGCGATTGGTTGTGCAGCATTAGGTTATTTAAAGGGGAATCAAACTATAGGAATCATGCCAATAGGTACTGGAGTCGGATTTACAGTATGGCGCAACGGTAGAAAATGGACTCCATTCAATAGTCTCCCATTGTTAGGAAGTTGTTATACACCAGACGGTAATTATGACCAGATCATAAGCGCTTCTTCATTAGCTAAATATGATAATGAAATGAATTTAGTAAATATTTTTTCCATGAAAAAATATGAAGAATTACGAGAACAATATATTGAAAAGTTATCAGGAGTAATTCAAACTGCTAATATTATTTATCATGTAAATAAAATTCTGATCGGTGGAGGATTAGCTGACGCCATAACTTATTCTAAATTTCCATTAACTAAATACTTAATGGATAAATTAAAACAAAAAAATATCGAAATAGAGGTATTATCTGAGGGAAATATGTTACCGTTAATTGGTGCAACCCTATTGGGCGCAGGAGAAAAATCTATTATGAACTATAAACAGACTCATAATTATTCAAATAAGACAACAGAACAACCTTTTAACAAAAACATATCTTTAAACACATTGACAAGTTATGAGTTAGTAAAACTATTTTGGGAACTAGAACAAGAAGCTGGAGATAAATTATATTCTTCTCTAGATATTCTTACTACCGTAATAAATAAAGTTACAAACTCACTTAAAGATGGAGGGAGATTAATTTATGTAGGAGCAGGAACAAGTGGACGATTAGCAACAGTTGACACAGTAGAAATTGCCTGTACATTTGGTTTTCCTCGAGAAAAAGTTTTAACATTAGTAGCTGGAGGATTAGCAGATGCAGCTTATGACATTGAAACACACTTTGAAGAAGATGCTAGCTGTATTCCAGAATTATTATTACTCAACTTATCCCCAAAAGATGTTGTAGTGGGGATCTCTGTTAGTGGTTCTGCATTTTACGTACAATCTGCATTAGGCTATGCTAAAAAAATTGGAGCCTTAAGTATTTTAATACAAGAAACAGATAATTATAAACCTGACTTTTGTGATCAAATTATTCCTTTATATTCAGGTTCAGAGATAATTGCAGGATCAACTAGAATGAAAGCTGGTACTGCAACAAAAAAAATAATCAACTTCTTATCAACTTCCGTTATGATTAAATTGGGTAATGTATACGGTTGTTATATGGTTAATTTAGAATGCATAAATGAGAAATTAATCAACCGAGCTTGTTCAATTTTACATGAATTGTTTGGAATTGAGAAAGAAAAAGCTCTTTCCAAACTAAAAAATAATAATTATAATCTTAAAAATACAATTACTTATTTAGAAGAACATGAAAACTAATTTATTCATCATCGGACTAATGGTTTTTATAAACCATTTTACAAGTTGGGCACAAAATTCTTCTCCTGATAAAATAGAATATCAGCTTTCTACTAAGATTATTTCTTATGAAGGGAATAATATTAAAGATATCAATTCTTGTGAATTGGGAAGAAATAAGATCGAAGAATCATATTGGAACGTCGCTCAAAAAAAATATGATTCAAATGATCTGACGGAACAACAATTAGATTATAATTTTCAACTAGAAGATGGGGCTGTTTCCAATATTGGAATTGCCATTGACTTTAAGATCAACCAATGGGATGAAACAAATATGCTATTTGTTCCTGCAGCCTTATATAATGGAAACAGGTTTAAGTCTATTTCTGTGAGTTATCCTCCTTACATTACAAATGAACAAGACAAACATATAAATATGCCAATCACTGTTTCCAATATTCCTAGATTGAACCCATCTGGTATATCTGAAGTTGAATTGTTAACCAGTAATTGTACTACTCCTATGTTAGGTTTTTACAATCCTAAATTAAAAAGAGGATTCATATTACTAACTGATCCTGAAACAAATATAGGAGAATCAGGATTTTATATCCAAGAAAACCTCGAAAAAAGGGAAATACTATTGAGAGTTATGGCTCCAGGTGTAAGGAAACAACGTTATGTTATGTGTGGATTTGTCCCCAGTAATGATAAAGGAATAGACATGAAAAAAGGAGATAATGTCCAAATCCGTTTAAAATTGTGGGATTTCCCCGCTAAGGATTTAGCGGCCTTTTATGATAAATGTTTTTCTATCAGGAAGTCTTTATCTGGTGATAACATTTATATAAACAGAAATAGTTTTAGCCATACCGCACAAACCATATTAGCACATCATGATAAAGAAAAATGGTATGAAGATTCACATCAGGGATATATTTGTAACAAACCGAATTCTGATTCTCCATTTGGACATATACAAACAGGATGGAGTGGTATTCCTGTTTATGCCTTGCCTCAAGCGATTTGCCCTACTGAGGACCGAGTCCAACGTATTATAAAAAGTATGAATGCTCTTTCCAAAATACAAGGTAAATCTGGATTATTCTATGCAATGTCTAGAAAAGGGGCTCTTTTCGGAGATAATTTAAATGATTCTAAAAAGGATTCATCTATATCTTTAGTTAGAAGAACAGGATTAGTTCTATATACTGGACTTCAAATTAGAGAGATATTGAGAGTTAGAAATGATATAGACAAAAGGACTCTCAAGTCTTGGGATAGCATGTTTCAAAAAGCGGCAAACGGCTTGGTTAATTTATGGAAACAATATGGTGAGTTTGGTCAATTTATTGATGTAGAAACAGGTGTACCAGATATATTTAATTCTACAGCAGGAGCTATTAATATCGGAGCTTTAGCTAGAGCCTATTCAATTTATAGGACACCCAGATATTTACAAATTGCAAAAGAAGCAGCAAACCACTATTACGATCATTTCCTAATGAATGGATATTTAGGTGGTGGGCCTGCAGAAATACTTCAATGTCCAGATAGTGAATCATCAGCTGAATATGTTGAATCTTTATTAACCCTATATGAAGTAACAGGGGATAATTCTTGGCTAGAAAAAGGGAAAATTGCGGCTGCATTCTTTTCCTCATGGGTAGTTTCTTATGACTATAAATTTCCGCAAAATTCTGACCTGGGACGTATTTCTGCAAAATCTACAGGCTCCGTTTGGGCAAGTGTTCAAAATGAACATAGTGCTCCAGGGATATACATTCTGTCCGGAGACTTTTTATTTAAATTATATCGAGCAACAGGAGACGAACGATATGCAGAACTACTAAAAGATATTGTTCATAATGTAGTCCAATATGTGAATATGCCTAATAATCCTGTAATCCCTGGAGGAGAATGGGGGGCTGTTTCAGAAAGGGTTAATTTAAGTGACTGGGAAGGAACGCAAGGTATTGGTATGGTTGCAAAAGGAGATTCCAATATGGCCTGGGAGACGGTTGCATTACTATCAATCTTACAAAATCCAGGAATTTATGTACAAACGGATACTAAAAAAATACTTGTATTAGATCATGTTGAAGCCTATATCAAAGATAAAACGGAAAAAGGACTTTTATTAGAGATCAAAAATCCGAATAATGAGTCGAATGAAATCAGTATCTTTTCAGAGAGACATGCTGATGCATTAAAGCCATTAGACTTTTTATCCTATTCGTCGTGGAAGAAAATAAAAATAGGAGCAAATGAAACTATCTTAGTAACAATTAAAAATAATGGGGAATTAAATATCTTAAAATAACAATCATCATGAAAACTATCAAAAGAATAAAATGGATGTTAGCAATATGTTTATTTAATATAAGTAGCATATTTGCGCAAATAGGGAATTTAGTAGACGATCCTAACAAAGAATGGTGTTATCTTAAAAAATCTACAACTGTAATTGGTATGCCTTTTAACCCACAAGTTACAGAAGTTACATATGATGGATCATTATACACGGGATATGCAGAATTATGTTTTCACTATGGTAAAAATGACACTCCAATATTAATTCGTCAAAAGACATTTAAAGACGGATGGATTCCTGTCGTAGGAGACTGTTGGAAAGAAGGAAATATACAATACCAAATTGAAATGTTTGCAGCTCCATTAAACGACAGCGATGTGAGTAATTGCATCAACTTCGTAAAAATAACAATGAGCAATACAGGTAAAGAAAAAGCAACTGGATACTTCAACATTTCAACACGAGGAAAAGTAGATGACTACAGACTTGCCGAATTGAAAAATTTCTCAGAAGATAATCTTTATGAAATACAAAATGGTAAAGTCAATAAGGATAATAAAATGCTTTTTACTTTTTCTGATGGCTTTAATCGTATCGAGGCTATTGAGGGAATACCTTATACCCAGTCATTTACTGGAAAATCTCTTCATATTACAAAAGAAACTCGAAGCGCTATTATCTACTACCAAAAAGATTTGAAGGCAAACGAAAAATACGAAATTATCCTTAAAATGCCATGCATTCCAGTTTCGAATGCCATAGCAGAAGATATTATAAAAGCTGATTATGAAATGTATTTTAAGAAAACCGTTTCTTTCTGGAAACGCTTGATTGGTAACGAAACTTATTTTGAAATACCAGAAAAACGTATTCAAGATGCCCAAAGAGCTTCTATGGTACATTTATTGTTAGCAACCCGAACTTTTCCTGATGGACATAAAACCCAAACAGATGGAATCCCTTACCCCAATTTCTTCTTGACATCTGGACCACAGATGACAATGGCTTATTTAACAAATGGGTGCCCAGAATATGCTAAAATGATCGTAAAAAATGCGATTTTACAACAAGAGCCTAATGGTCTATATTTTGACAAGTCATTGGCTCATGGAGGAATTATTCCAACAGCACATGGACATATTATGTATATGACTGCAGCTTATTATTTATTCACTCGTGACAAGATTTTAGGAGAAGAAGTATTTCCTAGTTTGTGTAAAGCCATTGAATATTTGAAAAATGAAACAAAAAATAATCAATATGGCTTGTTACCTCCAACATATCCTTATGATAATGAAATGATTGATGGACATTATGCTTGTAATAATTATTGGGCATTATTAGGTTTGCGATATTGTATTCGTATGGCTAAAGATTTAAACCATACAGAAGTTCTTTCTGATTGGGAACAACTTGAAAAAACATATACACAATCCATCATAAAAGGAATTGAGGCTTCTGTTAAAGAAGATGGTTATGTTCCTACCGGACTATATGATTTTCTCACAGGTAAAAAGGCCAGTAGAGGTTTTAATGAATATCAATGTAACAGTGATTGGGAAAATATGTTATTAGCCTATCCAACAGAATTGTTAGCACCCAATCATGACTATGTTAAGGGTAGTTTGAAACATATTCGTAAAGGTTACGCAGAAGGTATCATGACCTATCGTCATGGTCAACATTTACATCAATATATTACAGCCAATTTAATCGAACAATATATGGTTCAAGGAGAACAACGTCAAGCTTTAATTGATTTTTATCACCTGATTCTTCATTCTGGTTCTACACATGAAGGATTTGAGAATTTAGTTATTCCTTGGAAAGACAGAATGGTTGATCCTCATTGCCCAAGTCCACATGCATGGGCATCAGCAAAAACTGCATTCTTAATTCGAAATTTCCTAATACATGAATATGGTGGTCGTGCCGGCATTGAAAAAGGTAGAGATTTATATCTATATCCTATATTATCTCCAGCATGGACTCATGAAGGAGAACATATATCACTCGTTAATGTTCCGACTGAAATGGGTAAAATTTCTTCTCGTATCCAATTCGAAAGAGGAAAGGCTAAAATAACCTTCTTTGCACAATTTCATAATGACAGGCCAGCTAATATCCGAATCCGCATCCCTTATTTTAAAGTATTGGATTCTTATAAAACTAATGCCTCAAGATCAGAACTTGTCGATAATTGTTTAATTTTATCGCCTGATTTCACTGAAATAGAAATTAAATGGCATGATAATATAAATGTGCACAAAGGAACTTCTGCCGATCTATTACAATCCTATCGAAGTTGTGATACTTTTGAAGGAATAGATGAGAACGGAGTGCAAATTGTAAAAACACATTCTCCTTTTCTTTTAGAAAATGAGAAAACAGATAAGATAGAACCTTTAAGTTTTGATCTCATCAAATCTGTTTTCCTAAAAGAATTCGAGCGAAGAACACGATAAATTATAAAAGCACTTTTATGTATACTAAGAAATTTACCTTTTTGATTTTGTCCGCATTATTGAGTATAGACGTTGTTGGACAAGAAGAAGTTACAAATGCATTCAATGATTTGTAACGTACGGGAATTGTTCAGGAGGATCAGTCCATCATGAGAAAGGTGGCATCTGACCAGCAGGTAGAGGCTTTGGTCCAGAAACGACTTGATGCTGGTTCCTTTTGCTTTGCGGAAGATCGAGAACATGAATTTGGAAGATCAAAGTGAAAGTATATTATAAATAGAAATTAGAACAAGAAGAAATGAAAAAACAAAAATATATAGGTGGATTTTTCGGATTATTGTTACTTACAGCCTGTTCGCCTTCTAGGAACTGGCAGTTTGAAACCGATTATTTACGTGTAGAACTGAATGATAAAGGGTATATCACAAGTATGCAGAATCGGACGGTCAGTCCACAACGGGAGTTTAGTCCGGTAGATAAGCCTTCTCCTTTGTTGTCTATTTATAA
>ULNH01035655.1_pt1 | contig 16939 bp, 9 predicted proteins | sample 1951871 | NCBI WGS metagenome assembly ULNH01 (sample SAMEA4835572, study PRJEB28245) | human gut metagenome | biome: gut microbiome; material: fecal sample | place: Denmark | collected 2008 | reverse complement strand
CAGCTCCTATGACCGCACCGGCAAGGAACTGAAAGCGGTCGAAGCACGTCTGCGGACGGTGCAGCCGCTCATCAAGAATATTGGAAACTACCGGAAGCTCAAGCCGGTCTGGGATGCCTACACGAAGGAGAATGACAAGTCCTCTTTCCGCGCAAAGCACGAAGCCGAACTGGTGATCTTTGAGGCAGCAAAGAGTACGCTCCTTGCCGTTCAGGGTGATGGAAAACTTCCCAGCTTGAAGGCTCTACAAGCAGAACAAGAACGGCTGACCGAAGAGCAGCAGCGGCTCTATGACGAGAGAGCAAAGCTGAAAAAGGAGGCCAAACAAATTGACACTATCAAGGCGAATGTGGACAGCTATCTCAGCCCGATAGCATCCAAAGATCGCGAGAACAAGAGGAACAGCGAACTCGAATAAACGAAGAGCTTATGTGCTTAACACTGGCACATAAGCTCATTTTTTCTTATTGGCACAGACTATTCCGCTAATCCACAGAAAATCGTGTAAATCGGTCTAAAAAGTCCGAAATTATTGAAACTATCTTGAAAAAGAGGAATATTTGTGATATAATATAATATAGCATTTTATGCGGAGGTAAAGATCATGAAAGCAAGCTATAAAAAACTCTGGAAGCTACTTGTTGATAAAGAAATGAGCAAGGGTGATCTTCACAAGAAGAGTGGTTTGTCATCCAGCACCATGACGAAGCTCAGAAAGGGCGAGGATGTCTCGATGGAGGCTTTGCGTAAAATCTGTATTGCGCTCAACTGCAATATTGAAGATATCGTTGAATTTGTACCTGACAACTCAGAGTCCTAAATGATGGACGCGTCGTCACACATTATCCGTATAGTAGATTATATTTTTTTGAATGAGTTTGGGGGTGACTGCCGTGGCTGAGGAAATCGTTCAGGTTGGCAAATATACCTTAGAGTCCTTGACAACCGGTATGTACTCGGATCCAAAAATTGTTTATAGAGAATACATTCAGAACAGCGTTGATTCTTTGGAACACGCCGTTTCTCTTGGTATGCTTGAACAACAAGGTATGCGCATTGACATTATTGTTAATGCAGATGAGTCTTACATATCGATCAAAGATAATGGAACAGGCATATCTGCTGCCGAAGCTGCGCAAACACTGATGAATGTTGGTAGCTCCAAAAAGAGAAATGCCAACAACCGAGGCTTCCGTGGAATTGGTCGTTTAGGTGGAATGAGCTATTGTAATACTCTTGTTTTTACTACCTCCGCAGAAAACGAGAAAGTAAAAACTGTAGTCTCATTTGATTGTAAAAAGCTACGGCATTTGCTTGTTCCGGGTGAATACGAAGATATGAGTCTGTCTGCCGTCTTGGAAGAAATAACGACCATAGAGACATTTCCTGAAAAGGAAGAAAAGCATTATCTCTGCGTCGAAATGGTTGATGTGAACGGCTTCTCGGACTTGCTTGACATAGATGCAGCAAGGAGCTATATCTCCCAAGTCGCTCCATTACCCTATCAGTCCAGGCATTTTATTTATACCTCTCAGCTAAAATCTTATTTGAGCGATAATGGGTATATTGTGGAAGAGTTTCCTATATTTGTGGGAGAAAACGAATCAGATTTAGAGCCGGTATATAAACCCAATAAAAGTAGATTCAGGTCAGACCGCGGCAAACGAACAGTCGATGAAATATCAAGCATGAAATATTTTGATGTCACTGTCGATGGTGAATTATATGCCTTGGGCTGGTACGGTAATTGTGGATGGTATGGCTTCTTGTCTGAAAAAGAAATCTCCGGTTTCCGTGTGAGAAAAGGTAATATCCTTATAGGCGATAGTCACACCATGAATGCTATCTTCAAGGAAGCGCGCTTCAACGGATGGACGCAAGGCGAAATATTCATTGTTACAGACAAACTTATTCCTAACGCTAGGCGAGATGATTTTGAGCAGAACGATGCTTACTACAAATTCATGGAAGCTTTGAGCAACAGCGTTGGAACGGAAATTGCTCGTACAATCAGAGAGGCATCGTTGACGCGTAACAACCCGAATGCGAAGGCATTACGAGAAATCGAACGAAAAATCGGTGAAGCTTCCACCGCTGTAGCAGAAGGATTTAATTCTACCGTAGATAAAGAAAAAATGGTCACTGCGTTGACCGAAAGTGCGGCATCGCTTGCAGGATTGCGCGTGAGTGAAGATTTAACTTCTAAAAAGAAGGAACTTCAAGAAAAGATAGAAGCAGCAATCGAAGAGGTTTCCGAGAGCAAAAACTTTAAGATAAACCAAATCAATTCCGGAATTGATAAGAAGAGCAAACAAGTCCTCAAAGTAGTAAGTGATATTTTATCAAGAAAGCTTGCCAAAGTCCTTGTCGATGAAATAATCGAGGACATTGTAAAAGAGCTGAATAGAAAGTAGGACTATTATGGAAATTCTCCCTTCTGAATATCAAAACGTCGAACTTTCGAGATACGAAAAAATGTTCGTGCGCCATGCTATTTCCAATGATTGGTATGGCTTTCTTTTGCTGAAAGTAAATCCAACAATGATCGAAAATGAAAGTATGAATGTTCTGATAACTTCCAGAGGGGTAGTCTTTTTCAAGTTCTTTGAAGATTTCTCTGACGCATCTCTTTTTGGAGCGACTATGCAGCCGTATACGCAGTTTGTTTACCCCACTGCGAAAAAGATAATTTCCGAAAAGCTTCTTGGAAACAAATCTCTTTCTGAGAACGCAAAGGCTCTTAAATTCCCAATAAACATTGTTCATGTCTTTCCTAATCTTAAACGAGCTGACATTTCAAAAATGAGTGTAAGTGCTATTTTAGATTTCGTTCAAAAGCAATGTTTATTTTCTGAGGACTTCTCTGAACTTCGTCAGGGGTTTGGAGCAATTATAGACCGCGTGTTGGATAACCCCATCGTCCCTGTCTCTGATACACCAATGCTTATTTCAGACTTGAATGTAAACTCTGTGATGCAAAGGATTGCCCCAGAGTATGTTACTGTTCGTATGGCTTGTGTTGACACAGCAGATTCTACTCCAGGTGTTGATAGCGAACTGCTGGTTGTTGATGAAAAGGATGTAGTTGTAAGAGCCTTCCGCTTGGACAAGGAGCAAATCAACATTATCAATCGTATAAGCAAAGATGACCCTAATCAGCTCATTTTAGCGTGCGCTGGCTCTGGTAAAAGTGTTTTGCTCATATCGAAATGCTTTAAGGCAGCGCAAATGAATCCGAACAAGAAGTTCCTTATCACTTGCAGAAATGAGAACCTACATTCTCTTTACACATGGTTTATTGATCGCGCCGGACTACGCGAGAAAAATGTAGAGTGTATGACCTTTCATACTCTGTGTAAAAAACTCCTTGAGAAGAATGGATTTACTGCAAAATATGGTGATTTTGATGGATGGGTATCATCTGTAATCGACAAGCTCAATCGAGGACAAATCCAAGATCGGTATTACGGTATATTTATCGATGAAGTACAAGCATTTGAGTCAGAGTGGTATAAATTCTGTTATAACCTATTGGAGAACAAGAATACAAAAGATCATATTTTTGTTATCTGCGGCGATAAAACACAGCGATTGGAGAAACTAAAAAAACGCGGGCAAGCCCCTTGGCAAGTTGGAGACGGATATCCCAATTATCGAGGGGGAAATAAAAATATCAGGATTGAAAAGAACTATAGAAACTGCATAGAGATTAACGAATATATCAACAGGTTTGTTTCCAATGCAAAGCAATATTTGTATGAAATACAGGAAGATTACGAAATTGACCCGGATATGTTTCTGAGAGGACAAGCGGTATTTCACGGCGATGGAGTAAAGTACATCCAGCTTCCAATTAAAAAAGCAAGCTGTGAAATAGACACTATTGTTCAAGCAATAAACAAGATCCATGGTGAAAACGAAATACCCTATGATGAAATAGCAGTTATCATGTATCAGGGTCAATATCGGAAAAAAATAGCAGGCTGGTTGGATAAGCAATACTATCTGCAACAAACACTGGAAACGAGACTACGACTCGAAGATATTCCCTGCTGCCGCCTCTACTCTACAGATGCAGGATGGCAAGATCATTTCGGAGAGACCGGTGGCGTTAGATTGATTAAGTTTCAATCAACTCTCGGATTGGATTTCCGAGCCGCAATCATTTGCGGTTTAGTCCCTCTGGGAGAATACGACGGAATAAAGAATCCCAACTGGGAGCATCTGAAAACAAATGAAGAGACCTATTTAAACGCTATTGCAGCAACCCAAAGCTGCATTCAAAACTTGTATGTAGCTTGTACACGAGCTAAAGAGGTACTTTATATAATCGCTCCGGAGACTGAAAACGAATCCGTTTTCATGAAAATGTTAAAGGATTCAGTCTAACGAAAGGTAGGCATTATTTATGAAACTCATAGAGAACAAAACAAAATTTATCCATAAAAGTATGCCTTCCTGGGGTGTGGGTATTTTCCGAGAGTCAGACGGCACTTACATAACTATTGATTTTGAGAATGCGGGTATCAAAAAATTCGGTATGAACAGTATTGATACCACACTTATGGTTGTGGAAGAAAAGGCTGAAAAAGTAGTGGCTGAACCCAAACCTATTTCACAGACTACTTATGTTCCCGTAAACGCTCAGAACGGTGCGCTCATTCAATATGATGGAGAGAGTGGAAGCATCGCCGGTAAAAATATAATTGAAGCCTTTGAAGGGAATGACTCTGTTATCTTCAACGAGTCATATATCATTATTGGTGAGCACACAGAAGCCCTCAAAATTCACGCAATGTATGATTTGACAATAATGGGCGATGTAACTGCGCAAGAGTGCGTTGTAAACGGTTCATTGACGGTTATAGGTAATGCTCGCATCAAAAAAATAACTTGCCAGAATGTATTTATTTGCAAGGGAAATCTGTACTCTGAAAAAGTATATGTCGGTGGGGATTTGATTGCAGACTCTGTTGTCTGTGATGAACTGATTTGCGAAGGAAACGCTGCCATTCAGACCACTGCCAATATCAATCAGGCAGCACAGATCGCCAAGACAATCGTTGCTTGTGAAGGTATTATGGGTGCTGGAAAGTTTACAGCGCAGAACGCCATCGCAAACGAATATTTTGAATTTGACGGGGATTACGAAGGTAAAATACTTGAATTAGAGACAGATGAGACTATATGCGATACTGTTCCTCAAAATTCCGATTCCTACGATACCGTTGAAGATGTTATCGCCTTGGCTAATAAAAAGCTGACCGAAGAATATGGCAAGTGTAGTTCGCTTGATGAGGAACAACTGATTGACCACTTGCGCTTCTTGAGTGGCATTGAGAACAAAGAATTGAAGGCTTTACCCATTGTTGAACCTTTATTTTCTAAGTTGGCAGATTTGTCTTATAAAAGCAGAATTGAAACAATCGAGGAATATTTGACCGTCCTCGTTGCTAAGGAATTACTACCTGATGAAGTCTTCTCCTACGAATCTATTGAGCATATAGGGAGATTGTATCTATCAAGGGCTCATGATGAAATAAGTAATCTCATTTTCGAACCTACGACCATAGAACAATTTTCGAGAGTGCTTTCAATGGCAGTAAAGTTTGAAGAAGAGCTGTCAGATGACTGGGAAATCATGATGGATATGATATTTGAGTCTGTAGGACTTAAATACTCTACCGTCAGCTCCATGATTCGCAGAAATAAACCGAAAGAAACCGAAACATCTGTTCCCGCAGAATCTCTGCCAGCGTCAAGTGATGGTACAAAGGATGATGCTCCTAAAACGGATGCAACTCGCATGAAAAAGTCCGACTTTCTTGCAAAAAAGCTGAGTCATGGCGGAAAGAAATTCGGGCTTACTGATGTTGAACTTGAGCGTATGGCAACAATCAAAATCAGAACTTTTGATGACTTGGTAAATGCGTCCGACGAAACCCTTACCAAAGTCTTTGGCAAAAAAGCATTCTTGGCAGATCACCTGATTCAAACAAGAGATACGATAATTGAAAAATTAGTGGACATGGAATAAACTCCGCAAGCGAGGTGAGATAAATGGCAAATGAAAAAAGTATTGCGCATGAATTGCTGGCACAAGAAATATTGAAGAACTTCAAAGGCAAGATCACTGGCGATAATGCAGACTATATCGTCGGCGAAAACCCCGAAAACCGCTATTTTGTAGGTAAGCTTTTGCCTGTGAGCGATTCACAGACATCGTCTTGGGGGTCAGATGTCTTTATCGAATCGATAGGAGCTGACTTCTACATTACGCCGGATGAAATCTCTTCGGCGCAGCTAACCATTTATCCACGAGGGGATTTTTATTACAGGGCATATCCAACTCTTGAGCAACAGCGTACTGCTATGTTGCAGAAAGCCAATGAACTATTTGAGACTCGCTTTACAGATTTTGAGGAATTGGTCTCTAAATATCAGGAAGACCCTTCTGCTTTTTCCAAGGTGAAGGAAAAGCTCGTTCCCGTATATAAGAAAGTACAGATCCATAAAACCCACTTCTCGCTTGTGTTTTCGCTGCATGAGCTTCTGGAAGGCAATCCTCAATACGGCTATGCAGATGCAAATCACGCTCAAAATAAGCAATTCGAGCAGTATCTCAATGACCTTCAATCAGCAATCATGGAGGATGAATATTGCTATACTCACGAGTTGTATGAAAAAACGACCTTAAAAGATTTACTTTCCGAGGAAGACTATAAAAAGTTTATAAAGAAGAATGCAAAGCAAGGCACTCCCATTCGTCAAAATTGGAATGTCTATATTGACATAACCATCAAGCTTATTAAGGACAAGTATTTGATTTCTGTCGCGTTGGTCAACGGATCACAAGTTCAGTCCAACGGTGTCACACATAAGTCTAACAAAAAATCAAATGACAAGCCGACCATTGAGACATTGTTTAATTCTGGTATGAATATCCACCTTGATGGGGCATCGTTTTCGCCTATAGAGTTAGACTTTTTTGCTGATGACTATAAGTACAATAGCAGCCAGCAAGCAATAGGAAATAATTGCTCCGTAATCTACGACAAAGAAAGCAACTCAATCATCACAAACCATTTGCCCATCTTCGTGCAGAAAAGGCTCCTGACGAATGATGAACTCGCAGTATCATTCCAATCACTAATCGATCAGCCTGTTTCCACTTTGAAAGATATACACAGAAAGATGCTTGCAGAACACAAAAAATGGCAACGAAAACTTGAGGAAAGGAAGCCGTCCCTATCCGAAATTGGAATAAAGAATATGCAGGAGGAAATTGACGAATTTGCACGAGAAATCCGTCGTTTTGAGTTTGGCATAGAAGTTATCAATGATTATCCGATAATCATGAAGAGCTTTGTGAACATGAATCGGACATTTTTGAAAACCTCAAAGAAGTATAGCACTTGGAGATTGTTCCAGATTGTTTTTATTGTCTCTCTCGTGCCAGACATTGCTGCTTGCGATGAGAATGTTCTGCTTGATTCACAAAAAGATCAAACAACACTGAATGAGGTATCTCTCTTGTATTTTCCTACCGGTGGTGGTAAAACAGAAGCTTTCCTTGGCGTCCTAATTTTTAACCTGTTTTTTGATAGATACAGAGGAAAGGAATGCGGAGTAACATCCATATTAAGATATCCTCTTAGGCTTCTTTCAGTCCAGCAAGTGCAGCGTCTTGCCAATGTATTGGCACAGGCAGAATTGATTAGACGAAGTGACGCAACAATATCCGGAACAGAAGAGTTCTCTCTTGGCTATTTTGTTGGTGATGCAAATACTCCTAACAAAATTGAGAAAAAGAATGTTATTAAATATCGAACAAGCTCCCAAGCTGCTATGGACGAAGAACGCATTATTGACATTTGCCCATTTTGCGGAAAGCAAACCGTCCATTTGAAATTTGATGAAGATAGCTATCGCTTAGTTCACTATTGCGAAGATGCTGAATGTCCTTCTAACGGGGTCTTGCCTATATACATGGTTGACTATGAGATATACAGATATCTTCCTTCTGCCATTATTAGCACGGTCGATAAGCTTGCGATTTTAGGCAACAATCCGAGCTTTAGAAATATCCTCTCCGGGGCTTCACACAAATGTCCCAAGCATGGCTTCACCAGTACAACAAAGTGCATGGTTGACAGAGAGTTTTGCAACATTGAGGCATCTGACTTTGAAGAAGTGGAAATGTATGACCCTGCACCTACCCTCTTTATTCAGGATGAGCTTCACTTAATCCGTGAAAGCTTAGGTACATATGCTTCTCACTATGAGTCGTTTATAGACTATTTTGTCAAAAATGTATCTCCGTCTCGGCGCCCAATTAAGACAATAGGAGCTACTGCTACAATTTCTTCCTATGCAACGCAAATAGCTCAGTTGTATAGCAAGGATCCTATTCGTTTTCCGTGCGCATCGCCTGACCTCAAGCGAAACTTTTATTCCTATATTGAAGAGGATGACACACAGCGTTTAATCATGGGGTATGCACCTTATGGAAAGGCGATTATCAACTCTGTGGTGTATTCTTTGAAGTATATGCGTGAAGTAGTTTACGACTATAAGGAACATCCGGAAAAAATATTGGAAATACCGGGCATAGGGATAACAACCATCGATGACGCGCTTGAAATTCTAAAAGATTATTGGATTTTCCTTGAGTACAACAATGTAAAAAGAGATGGAAACAATGTGGAGGGTGCGCTTGAAACACCTATCAATGTTGAGCTGAGAAAAGCTGGAATTACTCCATTCAGTACCCGCAAGATGACGGGCGATGAAACATTCCAAGATGTTAGAGAAGTGTTGTCTCAGGTCGAAACCAATGAGGATGTTTTCAATGGTGTGAACTTAATTGTCGCTACATCTATGATCTCGCATGGTGTGGATGCTGACCGGTTTAACATCATGTTCTTCTATGGTATGCCCGGTAACACAGCGGAGTATATCCAAGCATATAGCAGAACCGGCAGACGCCATTCCAGTATTGTGATAGATATCATACGCCCTTCCAGAGAGACTGACCAAAGCTATTTGAAAAACTTTGTAAATTTCCACGAGTTTAAGGATATTATGGTTGAGTCAGTACCTATAAATCGCTGGGCAACAAAAGCTATTGACTGCACATTGCCAGGAATTTTCACCGGCTTGCTGCTTACTAAATATGATCCGGAACTGCAATTTGCCCATGGTTCGCTGTTTTTCATGAATAACATCAAGAAAGCGATTATTGCTGGTAGCTTGGATCCCGACACTGTGCGAAACGAACTTAAAATGGCATATGGCTGTACCGTCGCTGGTGAGGTATATGAACTCGGCAATCAATACAGGGCTAAAATTGATAGTTTCGTGGATGATGTTTTTGAGAAAATAGCGGATAAAAACTGGGAAAAGGAAAACATATTCTCTGGATTTGAGCTGATGGGCTACCATATCATGAATAGCTTGCGCGATACAGACACTCAGTTGATTATTGAGCTTGAATAAGGGGGTGAACAGGATGAGTTCCAAACAGCAGATGAAACGAGGAAAGAATCAATCGCTCTACAAGTATCTTCCCGAAACATGGATTGACTTTTCGGTTCGAGGAAAAGAGCGCAGGCAGTACATTGCAAAGGTATTAAGATGGAACAGCGAGAAGCTGGACGGAATTAACGCCAAGCGACTCATACGAACAGTCAACGAGTCTGTTCGCTCCTTTGAAAGCCAAGCTTCAGGTCAAGGACCGGTTGCTCCCACAGTTGGATTTAGCGCAGAACTGACAAAAGATAATTGTGATGTCCTTACTCCGAAGGCTTCCGATGAAGAGCGTGGTATCGTTGCTCAAATAAGCCCGCTAACTTTTTACTGCAAACTCTGCAACAAGGTTTATCAATTTAACAGCGAGGAGGAATACCAGAAACACCGCTATTGCACTAATCCGGAATGTCACCACTCCGAATTGGCGCAGTTCCGACAGATTTATTTCTGCAAGTGTGGATATGCAACTGGCAGGCACAATCCTCGTTGCCCTGAACACGGATATCAGTATGTGAAATGGTATGGCAACTACGATTTCGTGTGTACCAAGTGTAAGCGTCTGATTCCCATGCAAGTAAAATGTCCAATATGTGGGGAGATGCTTAGACCAAAGGCAGCTCTTGACCCTGCTCAATTTTTTGTCTTTAGTCTAAGTCTTATTGACTTGATAGACGAGAAGTTAGAAAACTTTATCTCAGAAACCGAATACGGTCCGTACATTACCTTTGCCTATTGGCTTGGATTGATAAGCAAAGAAGAGCTTGATGAGATCATAAAAAATGGTATCGTTTCCGATCCGGATGCCTATCAAAAGGTTTACGACCAGATGTACAAACTCATGTTCGCTGCCTTTAAGAATGAGGTTACTGCTGCAACCGCAGCAAAAACAGCAGCCGACGAGCAATGCGGAAATCGTTTTAATGATATCATCAACAACTTGAAGACTCGTGTTTTTGCCACCGAAACTGATCTGTCCAGCATTGCTGAGCGTATTTTGGAGTATGACTTGGTAACTCGCTTGGATGATGTATCTGATTTGGAGTCTGCGGTAAAGGTCGCTCGTTTACTGAACACTAACGCCAATCCTGAGCAATACGCCCAGATTGCTGACCGTTTTGGCATCAAGAGTGCAAGGGTTTGTGACAGAATCCCGTTTGTTTCCTCCTCCTATGGATATACGAGAGTAGAATCTGAGTGGAAAGATGGCGTTCAGCTCCATGCACTCAAGGAAGAAAAACCCGGACGAAAAAACATATACGCGACAAACTTGAATACAGAAGGTGTCCTGTTTGAGTTTGACCGCAAAAAAATTATTCAGTGGTTGCTTGCTAATGAAGTTATCAATGAAGGTGAAGCCCCAGATCTCGACTCAGAAGAAGATATCAAGATCTGGTTTCTTAACAACATTAAACCTAGCCTTATTCACCCATTTTCAATAATAGATGAAACGGCAAGCAAGGAAACCTATTATATTTATCGGCTAATCCACTCATTGTCGCATCTCTTAATCAGAGCTGCTGCTGATATTGGTGGTTTGGGCAAGGACTCTTTGTCGGAATACATTTTCCCCGGCATACCTGCTGTCCTGATATACTGTCAGAATTCGCAAGGTTTTAATCTAGGTTCTTTGTTCAATACATTTGAGGCGTATTTCGATAAGTGGATGAACAAGGCATACTCAAACGCACAGAAATGTATATTTGACCCTATTTGTATTGAGCGACAAAAAGCCTGTACGGGATGCTTGTTTGTCAATGAAGTCTCATGCCAACACTTTAATAAGGATTTAGACAGAGCATTAGTCGTTGGTCATGTAAACCGCGAGACGCAACAGAAGACAACAGGCTTTTGGGAGGAATAAATTATGGCAGTGATGCACCCGGTTGATATCGAAAACTACGATTATACGCCAACAGAAAAAGACTTGTATTATGCTTTGAAGGAGCAACTTCCAGACAAGTATCAGGTTTTTTATTCTGTTCGCTGGTTTGAAACTGTTGAAAATAAGAGAATCGACAGCGAAAGCGATTTTCTGGTTTTTGATCCGTCTTTTGGGTTTATTACTATAGAAGTGAAGGGCGGAACCGGGATCACTGTCAATGATGGCAAATGGACTCTTATAGAGGATTATAGTCCAAGCAATTCCAGTAGCCGTGAATTGAAATGCAGTCCCTACGAGCAAGCAGAAAAAAGCATGAGGCACTTTAGAAACTATTTTGTTTCTGAATTTAATCAAAATTATAATGGCGTATATGGCTTTGCTGTAGCTTTTCCAAGATACGTTATCGGTTCTCAGTTAGCTCAGGACGCACCACCGGAAACTACAATCGACTTGAACGATATGTCTTCTTTGAGGGAGAAAATCAATCGGATTTTCCACTATTGGAAGAACAAGCGGAACATTACCATTCCATTCTCCGCAGAACAACGCACTCGATTTTTAACTGCAATAAATAAGCAGATATCCATGTCTGCTGCCGCAGGTGCGCTTATTCCGATCAAGGAAAAGGAGTTCTCCAAAATTGACTTTGTGCAAGACTCCATTTTGGATTGTCTGCATAACTATAGGCAAGTACAAATTGTCGGTGGTGCTGGAACAGGAAAAACCTTTATTGGAATCAAAAAAGCTGTTCGAGATGCACTCAATGGAAAAAGAGTGTTATTTACCTGTTGTAACGAGGAATTGGCTGCCTTTGTCAAATCAAAAGTAGCACATTATCCCAAGATTGATGTTTACACATATGCAGAGCTAATGCAAAGACTTTTAGGTGAGCAATATGAGACTCTGCCAGTAAACTCAAACGGGAACAAGTGCTGTTTCGAGTACATTGATGATGTCCCTAATGATGCAAAATACGATTCAATAGTCGTAGATGAAGCTCAAGACTTTGACATTGATATGGGGTTGGCTATTCGTAGCTTGCTAATAAATAATAGCGACTCATCCCTCTATGTGTTTTACGACAAAAATCAGAATGTCTTTAAGATGGATTTTGAAAATGCTTTTGTTATCAACACTCCGCCCTATGTTCTTAGATACAATATCCGCAATACCGGCAGCATATATCAATGTGCAGTTGAACGCACCAACTTGGGACATGATACATTAGCTAATAGTATCGTGGGCGTTCATCCGGAGATACATAACTATAACAAGCCCTCGCAAGCAGTGAAGGCACTTAGCTTAATTGTCAATCGTCTTGTTCAGAAGGAGTTCGTTCCAACAGAATCGGTTGTAATTGTCTCAGATGTGCCTTATGCAAATTCTATTCTCGCAGGAGAACAGCGTATTGGCGCATATAACCTTGTATTTAAGCATTACAAGGATGTTGCAGAAAATGAAATATGCTTTAAGACGGCAGAAGAATTCAAAGGTCTGGAATCCGATGTAGTAATCTATTTGACCCATGAGTTTACCGATATTCCGTCCTCGACCATTGATAAAAGAAAGGAATATGTTGCTATCACTCGTGCAAGGTATTATTTATATATCCTAAACACGAAATGCAAGGCAATTATAGGTGAATAACATGGCAAATATTTTACTTATTGAACCTGATTACAAATGCAAACAACCGCCGCTTGGCTTGATGAAGATATCCTTCTTCCACAAGAATATCCTTCACGACTATGTAAGATTTACAAAAGGCAAGCTTCCAGAAGCACTCTCTGGAACAAAATGGGATCGTGTATATGTCACTTCCCTATTTACATTTGAATGGAAGGTAACGATTGAAGCAATCGAATACGCTAAGACCCTCGTTGATTCAACGGACAAGATTGTAGTTGGCGGCATAGCTGCCACCATGCTCCCGGAACAAATATACGAAGAAACCGGGATCCAGCCCGTATGCGGACTTCTGAACGAACCCGGAAAATTAGGTCTTCCTGGAGACGAATGTATAGACCAAATCACTCCGGACTATTCAATGCTTGAAGATATAGATTATGTTTATCCATTTAATAATGCTTATTTTTTGAGTGCAACAAAAGGATGCGGAAACAAGTGTGGCTTCTGTGCCGTACAGACATTAGAGCCGAAATTCATTCCGTATATTGATATCAAGGATCGTATCAAAGCTATCGATGAGAGATTCGGTCCGAAAAAAGACCTTATCTTAATGGACAACAATGTGCTTCGTTCTCCCCGTTTCAATGATATTATTGATGACATCATTGCTGCCGGTTTTGGAAAAGGAGCGACATACAAGAACCCTCGAACCGGAAAGATTGTTCAACGATATGTTGATTTCAACCAAGGACTTGATGCGTTGTTCCTTACAGAAGAAAAAGCAAAACGGCTTGGCGAGATTGCTCTGAGACCAGCGAGAGTCGCATTTGACCATATTGAAGATAGAGACATTTATGAAAGAGCGCTCCGTCTCTGCGCGAAGAATGGTATTACTGAGCTTTCAAACTATGTTCTGTACAACAGTGAAGACTTCGGCGGAAAAGGAAAAAAATATCACGCTGACACACCGGCTGATCTTTACGACAGAATGAAGATCACACTTGATTTGCTGGATGAGCTTAACGCAGAGTACGGAAAGGAGCAACGCATAGCAGCCTTTTCTTTTCCTATGAGATACATTCCGCTTTCTGCTCATGAGCGAGGATATGTCGGATCCCAATGGAATGCAAAATTTCTGAGAGCTGTTCAAAGAATGCTTGTTCCGACACAAGGTAAAGGTGTTTGTAGCCAGAGCTTCTTCGAGGCTGACTTTGGGAAAAACGCTGATGATTTTGTAAGGTTCCTTAGTATGCCTGAGAAGCTGATTGCAGCCAGAGGAAAAATCAGCACAACATCCAGAGGAAAAGCTTCTGAAACAGAGGAGCAGTTTGCCATTCGCAAGGCTGGATGGGAGCGCAATCAAAAGAAGATTCAGATATGGAACTCGTTGTACGCGAAACTCGGTGATGAACAAGAGGATTTCATAAACCTGATTGGCGACAATGAGTATTTACCGGAAAAAGTGCTAGGAATTGCCTCCACCATCCAGCGGAAACTTTATATCCTATATCTCACTACACCGAGATTGGTTGCTCTTCTCGGTATGATAGACAAAAATTCTCCGACATACTCTATTGTCAAAGCGTTTATTATCGAAGAGTGCCCGGATTTATACAAGGATATACTCGATATCCTTGCAGACAGTGAGGTACAGCAAAACTATATTTTCAAGAACTTCGCATACTTCTTTGGTAGAGATGGCGTTTCTGATCTGCTAAAGCGCCTTGTTATATCCGATTTCGCAGTAGATAAGCAATTAAGCAAATGGGATATGACTTCTAAAAAAGAGGGTATCGGCTACATCGACTTTGAGTTGATTCGTGTGTATAGACGCTTCATAGACTTAAATGTATTATCGGAAAACGAACACGAGATAGCTCAAAAATGTATTCTTGAAATGGATATGACGGAACTGGCTTCTATTCTTGCTACCCATATCGAGACGTTTGAATCATTACTTCTTTCTGCGGTTGATACAGAGAAAGGTCAAGCAGTCCTGAAAAAAGTTACAAAGACAATCACAAATAATATTCGGCTCAAGCTGGAGAACTTTTTAGGAGAGAAATAATGAGTAGCATAGTAATAGGAAAACACACATTAGAGTCTCTCACATCAGGTATGTATTCAGACCCTTATGTTGTGTTCAGAGAATACATACAGAATAGTGTAGATTCCATAGATGAAGCAATTCGAGCCGGTGTAATGACTCAAGGCTCAGAACAAATTATAGTAAAATTAGTACCAACAGAGAATCAGATCGTTATTTCTGACAATGGTCTTGGCATTCCTGCATCAGAAGTTGAAAAGACGCTAATTAGTATTGGTAACTCCAAAAAGTCATCAGAAAACTCTCGCGGTTTCCGTGGGATTGGTCGATTATCGGCTTTAAGTTATTGCAAACGACTGACATTTACAACTTCTTATAAGGGTGAAGCCATTGCCACGCAGATAATCATTGATGCTTCTAAACTGTCCGAGGTGTTGGCAGACGATTCCCAGTCTGATGTAACAGTTGTTGATGTGCTTGAAAGTGTATATACGACATTAACTAAACCTGAGAAAGCCGAGGAACATTACTTTTCTGTGCAGTTAGATGGCGTTGACACAAATTCGCGCTTGCTTTCTTATGCTGATGTTGAGGATTACTTAACGCAGAATGCACCGGTGCCGTATAGCCCGGATTTTGTCTGGGGAAAGGAAATCGTAAAGCGCCTTCAAAATGGGGGATTGACTATTAGCTCCTACAATATTTCCTTAGAGTATGGTACTCGTGTAGCGCCCCTATACAAACCATACCGTGATGAGTTCATAGTAGATAAGGGAAAAAATATAACTGATACAGTTCAGGATATTCAAATTGTCAAGATCCCCAACGACAGAGAAGCATTAACTGCTATTGGGTGGTTAGCTAAGACAAGCTACAAAGGAAGCATCTACGAGAAAGCTGTTAAGGGTATACGACTGCGCAAAGGAAACATTCTTATTGGAGATCACCAAACATTGAATGTTGTTTTCAAAGATGCGCGTTTTAATGGATGGTCTATTGGCGAAATCTTTGCCATAGACAAGCTCCTTATCCCTAATGCCCGGAGAGACAATTTTGAAAAAAATCCTACCTATTTTGCTCTCTTTGAACAGTTGATGACCCTTGCAGCGGAAATAACACGGGATATTAGAGCTGCTTCATTAAAGAGAAATTCGCTTCTCTCGAATGCTATAAGTCAGCTTAATGAAACAGCACAGCAAGCAGTCTCAGCAATAGACCAAGGTGTCTCAGGAGTTCAAAAAGGACTGATAACCAAAAAGCTGAAAGAAACTCATGAGGCGGTCTCGAATTCAACGATCAACGGCGATTCTGAGCAGTATTATCAGGATATTGCTTTTGCTGAATTGGATATGCTAATTGGCAAACTCAAAGGTACAACAAAATACAAAGCTCTCAATACGATTGATTCGCTGACAAACACTGAGAAGAAAATATTAGAGCGTGTCATCAATATTGTCGAGACACTTGATATTGATAATTCCGATGCTGTCATCGAGGCTATTTTGAACAACTTCTCTGCTCAATAAAAGAAAAAGCCTCAAACGCAACCAAAAGGCGCGTTTGAGATTGTCCTTGTATGGAAGCTTGACAGTTTTTCCCGTGACCGTTACGACAGCGCACACTACAAGCACATTCTGAAAAAGAACGGTGTAAAGGTTGTTTCTGCGAAAGAGCATATCTCCGAAGGCCCGGAAGGAATTATTCTGGAGGCGATGCTGGAGGGCTATGCCGAATTTTATTCTGCTGAACTATCAGAGAAAATCCATCGCGGACAGAAGGAGAACGCACTGAAAGGGAAAAACAACGGCGGTGGCGTTCCGCTCAGCTATCTGTTGGACAAGAAAGCACAG
>ULNH01022558.1_pt1 | contig 17085 bp, 23 predicted proteins | sample 1951871 | NCBI WGS metagenome assembly ULNH01 (sample SAMEA4835572, study PRJEB28245) | human gut metagenome | biome: gut microbiome; material: fecal sample | place: Denmark | collected 2008 | reverse complement strand
CCACCCTAGACCACCCTAGATTTTAAAGAGCCCTTTTTTTATGCAGAAGTCACTTTTATTATTTATCTTTAAGTTTTCGAGTTGTTTATTCTTCGTTACGATATTCTTCAATTACTTCGTGAACGCGTTTTTCCACTTTACGGACATGGGAACTAAAGACTAAAGTGGTGATAATATCTAATACGCCATCAACGATTAAAGAGATACCAGCAAAAATCATGATGTTATCAAAGGAACCAAACATGACCAAAGATCCCAAAACAATCGATAAAACACTGACGAGGAATAAAGCCCACCAGCCTTTTACATTGGCACGATAGCAATCCATACCATCTTGAATTTTTAATAAGCCATCAATCATAAGAAACAAACCGAATACAAACGTAATAATAATTTTAAAAGTTTCTGGTTTCGATAAACTAAAGATACCAATGGCTAATAAAATGATACTTGCAATTAAGTGAATGGAACCAAATAAGAATCCTGAAGCAAAGTATCTCACTAACATCGCTGCGCCTAATAATACAAAGGCGACACCAACGACCGTACAAAGAACATTACTTGAATTTTCTGGTTCAACCAAAAATAGAATGCCGACAATAATGGACATTAATGCGGTAATTAACGTTTCCCATTTCATTTTTTTAAAAAGACTTTTAATGTAATTCATATTTATTACCTCCTTAAACAACTTCATTATAACTACTCTACTTTTTTTATAAACCTTTTTTTCTACACTTCCTATAAAGTGTCTAATTTTCTTTCGTTTTTTATTCCTCTATATTATAATGAACCTAAGAAGGTGATCCTATGAAAATACGGCAAGATAAAACCAAAAATTCTATTATTTTTTATCTTCTTGTTATCGCTGTTGATTTGATTTATTGGTTTGGCTTTGTAGGCCCTCATTTGGATGTCGACTTTATGCATTACGTAATAATTGGGGTATGGACTATACCCGCTATCACGCTATACACGATTTGTCTCATTCGTAGTCAAGTGATTTTAAATGAAAAAGAAATGATTCAAAAGCAACCTTTCCGCGAACTTCACATTCCTTATGATGATATCGTTTATATTGATAAGGAACGTGCTTTACATTCAAAAAACATTTTCTTAGTCCATAAAAACAAATATCCTATTGTAATCACTATGGATAAAAAGAAAGTTTTATTAGAAGAACTCCTCAAAAGATGCCATCATTTACGTCCGGTGGAAGAGTTAGAAAAAGAAGGATATTTTGCTTTTGAAGAGAATTATAAAAATAGTAAAGGGCGTTAAAGATTAAAAAGAAAAGAGATTGAAGTTTTTTTTGAAATCTTATTGCAAAAGATGGCGAATGGTGTTATTATTTACAAGCATGTGTGAACCACGTTTCACATAATCAACGTTGGAGTTAAGGGAGGTTTCATTATGTCAAGAGTTTGTCCAGTATCAGGAAAAGGTCCTGTAAGCGGAAACAATCGGTCCCATTCTTTAAGAGCAACCCGCCGTAAATGGAATGTAAATTTACAACCATATAAAGTCATCGTCGATGGTCAAGTTAGAACCATTCGTATGTCGGCACGTGCTTATCGGGCCCTTAATAAAAGCGCTAAACAAAAGTAAAAAAAATACCGCTTCACTAAGAGGCGGTTTTTTTATACTCTTCTTTTAGAAAGTTCTTGCAAAAATAAGGAGTAAAAGATAAATCCAATAAAAGCCAACACTCAACCACTCTATTAATGCAAGATACATAACTTTAGGCCTTTGTAAGGTGGTCTCTCCATTCTCTTCTCTTTCCTCTAATAAATACCACTTATAAAGTTGAGGGAAAAATAAAAGTCCAACTTGAATCACAATCATTACAATAGAAAGCCAAAAGTAGATTTCATTTCCTTTAATATAAATCGGTGTCATTTTTAAAAAGTAAGCAAAAAAAGCATAAGTCAAAATATTGAGTACATAACTAAATGAAAAGAAGGTAATATGTACTTTGGCATTTTGCATGGGAATTAAAAATAAACTCGCTAAGCTAATGACCGTTAATGTACCAAAAATCATGGTAAGAAAATGAGATAAAATAGCTACCGAAGATAACAAACGAATTTGTAAAACGGCTGTACTCACCACAAATAAAGCGAGAACTAATCGGAAGTAATTCGTGATTTTCATTTGTGGACGATCTCCCATTTCATAAGGAAACATCTGTAAAAAATTAAACTTTTTATGGAAGCAATCCTTATAATTTATCGTTCCAAAGATTATCGTACAAACAAAAGAAACTAAAGAGGCAGATAACGCTAAAATACAAACGAGATCATCCATTCTTTTTCTCCTTTAACGCCGCAATTCTTTCTTTTACATCTTCTTTATGGAAAAGATAAGAGCCCGCCACTAACATATCCGCGCCTGCTGAAGCCGCTAACTTACCCGTTTCATTATTAATTCCGCCATCGACTTCAATGAGAATGGGAAGATGTTGAATATTAATAATTCTTCTCAAATAACGGATTTTTTCTAAAGAATCCATGATAAAAGCTTGCCCACCTTTTCCCGGTTCAACTGACATAATCAAAATAACATCAATATCAGAAAGTAAAGGTAAAAGAACGTCGGGTTCCGTTTGTGGTTTAATAGAAATCCCCGCTAACATGGAATACGAACGGATTCTCTTTAATAACGCTCTTCTTTCTTCATCGCTTTCTAAAGCTTCATAATGGAAAGTGAGTATTTTTGCGCCATTTTTTCCATAGAAATCAACGTAATCATCGGGATTTTCCACCATGATATGCACATCCATAGGAAGCGTAGAAAATGAACGAACATAAAGATAATCTTCTTTAGTAAATGAAAGATTCGGTACGAATTTTCCATCCATTACATCAAAGTGTAAAATATCGGCACCAGCAAATGTTAAAGTGCGAATTTGTTCTTTTTCTTCACCTTTTTTACAAGCTAGTAAAGAAGGAGCAACTAAAATTTCTTTCATCGTAATTTCCTCCGATCTTCGGTAATTTCTTTCGTTAATTCTAAATATAAATCATAGAGTTCTTGGGGATATTGCTCTTTTTCTACTGCTTCTTTTAAAGCACATTTCTTTTCATGCACATGAATACAATCTTTAAAGAAACAATGACCGATATAAGGCTTAAATCCTGGAAAGTTCTCCTGAATTTCTTGCATCGTTAACTCGAGCTCTAAAGAAGAAAAACCAGGGGTGTCTGCTAAATAGCTACCTTCATAAGGAAGGAGTAATACTTCTTTCGTTTGGTGTCTTCCTCTTCCTAATGAGCTGGAATAAGAGCCAATTTTTAAATCCCATTTAGGAAAAATTGTATTTAATAAAGAAGATTTTCCGACGCCGCTTTGCCCTAAAAACAAACAGGTTTTTCCTTGAATATCTTCTTTTAACTCCTTCATATCTTCTTCTTGTTTGGTGGATAAAAAGAATGTGGAATAGCCTAAACTTTTTAAAAGATCTTTCCATTTTTCCATAGCTTCTCTATTTTGACAACGATCCATCTTTGTTACAATTAAAGAAGGGGTAATTTGATGATAATTTAAATAAGTAAAAAATTTCATCACTAAATAAGGAGAAAAATCGGGTTCAATATAAGACATGACCACATAAGCGCGGTCCACGTTAGCGATAGCGGGTCGAATTAATTCATTTTTTCTATCTTCTACTTCCACAATCGTTAATGTTTCTTCATCAATCGTAACATAATCTCCTACGATAATTTTCTTTTTTTGATGACGGAAGAGTCCACGCGCTTTAACTTCTAAGATAGTAGAAGCCGTATTTACTTCAAAAACGCCATAACGGGACGAAATGACTATGCCCTTCATCATGCTTTTTTACCTCGATGAAAAAGTTTAAAAAAGAAAGATTTTTTCTTTTGAGGTTGGTCATTTAATTTTTGTACATCATTCATCATTTCTTTTGCACTTTTATAGCGGTCTAAAGGATTTTTCGCACAGGCTCTTTGTAAAATGCGGTCAATTTCGATATAAGGAATATCTTTTCTTTTGATACTGGGGAAGGGAGAAAGAATTTGTTTTTGAGCAATTTCTTCTAACGTTTCTCCTTCAAAAGGGAGTTGACCCATTAAAATTTCATAAAAAGTAACCCCTAATGCATAAATATCGCTTTCTTTAGAAGCAGGTTGTCCTTGAATGACTTCAGGCGCTAAATAAGGGATAGAGCCATAGATTTTTTGTTGTTTATTTTTAACACCGGTATCTTGCGCAATACCAAAATCGCTGAGTTTAATCAGTCCATCGGGATTATAAAAGATATTTTGTGGTTTAATATCGCGGTGAATATACCCTTTTTCATGGGTGTATTGAATGGCATCTAAGATTTGAAGCATGATACGTTTCGCTTCAATAAAGGGGACAAAGGTTTGTTTTGCTAAATAATCGGATAACGTATCGCCTTTCATCCATTCTGCAATGATACAAGGTTGGTTATCTTGATACGCTAAACAATACACACGAGTAATATTGATATGACGAAGGTTCGCTAAAAAAGAAGCTTCGGATAAAAAGCTTTCGTAGTGTTCCATCGTTTTTTTCAGTTCTTCTTTCATCACTTTAATCGCTACATCATGATGCGCGACACGGTCATAGCCACGATAAACAAACGCACTACTCCCTTCTGCGATATAAGAACGAACCTCATATCTGCCTTCAATCACATCGCCGAGTCTCATGCGTGCGTTGCCTCCCATAAAGCAACAGCAATATTGTCATCTCCCCCATTATTTTTCGCTAAGGCGATGAGGGTTTCGACTTTATTTTCGGTATCTTCATCCGCTAATAAAGCGGAAATCATTTCTTCTTTTCCCACCATAGAGAATAATCCATCGGAGCATAATAAAATGTGGGAAATTGAATATTCATCATTTTCCTTTTTACTAGCTTTTTTCTCTTTAAAAGATAAAACTTTCATTTCTAAACGCACGGAAGGAAAAAGTCCCATGGCGTTCGTTAATACGTGTCGAGAGGTATATTGTTCTCTTTCTTCTTTGGTGATACGACCAATATTCACTAAATAATCAGCAATTGTATCATCGGTGGTTACTTGTTCAAAGTCATAAACACTGCCCGAAGCATTACTTCTTAAAGTATAGGCTCTAGAATCACCGACATTCACAAAGATGATGTGACTTCCTAATAATAAACATGCCACTAAAGTCGTACCCATATGTTCGTTATAAGGAACATTTTTTTCTTCGTTATAAATGGTTTCATTAATGTCGCGAATCGTTTTTTCTAGCCAATGTTTTGCGCCTCTTAACGTTAAAAATCTTTCCTTTTTTTGGAAAGCTTTCTCTAATAAGCGCATCGCTAAACTTGAGGCCACGTCTCCTCGACGATGTCCCCCAATTCCATCACACACCACCATGAGGACATTACCTTTTGAGTTGGATAGAATCAAGGCTTTGTCTTCATTGGTTGATCTTTTATTTCCAATATCGGTTAAATAGCAAAAATCTCCATGATATCTTTTCATTTTTGTTCATTCTTAGCACGAAGTTGTCCACAAGCCGCGTCGATATCCGTGCCAAATTCCTTTCTAACAGTTGCGGTAACGCCACGTTTAGTTAAGCGGTCTAAAAAAGCATGGACAACACTATCTTTCGAACGTTGATATCCATTTTCCATGACCGGATTATAAGGAATTAAATTGACGTACGCAAATGTTGGTTTGATAAGTTCAGCGAGTTGATCTGCATCTTCTAATGAGTCGTTAACACCCGCTAATAAAATGTATTCAAAAGTTACGCGGCGGGAAGCTACTTCATTATAATAGCGCACCGCAGGAATGAGTTCCTCTAAAGGATATGCACGATTAATTTTCATAATGCGTGAACGAATTTCGTTATTCGGCGCATGTAAAGAAATCGCTAAGTTAATTTGAAGCCCTTCGTTGGCATATTGACGAATGCGGTCAGGAATTCCGCACGTAGAAACCGTAATATGACGGGCGCCAATTGCGAAAGCTTTGGGGTGATTCATAATACGAACAAAGTCTAAAACATTGTCGTAATTATCAAATGGTTCTCCTGTTCCCATCACGACAATATGCGTAATTGCTTCGCCATTTCCTTCACTTTCTAAAATGTCGTTCATGACTAAAACTTGGCCGACCATTTCTTCTGGCTTCAAATCTCTTCTCTTTTTTAATAAACCAGAAGCACAAAAACTGCAACCCATATTGCAGCCAACTTGCGAAGAAACGCATAGTACGTTTCCATAGCTATAGCGCATTAAAACCGTCTCTACTTTAGAACCATCTTCTAAATTTAATAAAAGTTTTACCGTTCCATCTTTCGCGTTTTGACGAACGTGAATCGTCGGACGACTTAAGGTATATTTTTCTTTTAACACTTCGCGGAAACGTAAAGAAACATCGGTCATTTCATCAAAAGTTTTCGCTTTTTTGCCATAAATCCACGTATACAGTTGGGTGGCGCGATATTTCGTTTGTCCTTCGCTTAGCATTAATGCTTCGAGTTTACGAATCTCCATTCCATATAAATTAATCATGTTGCGTTTCTCCTTTTTTGAGTATCGCAAAATAACCCATGCTCATCTTTTTATCTAAAGGAAGCATTTGTTTTTCTTCAAGTAAGACAAAATCATCATGTTGATCTAAGAAACGATGAATTTGTAGAGTACCTTCTTTGTTATTTGCTGTTTCAATAAAATAAATTAAGGTGCCCCCTTCTTTTACAAAAGTTGCACATTCTTCTAAATAGTCTCTTTGAATATCTAAAATTTCATCCAATTCATCTTTAGAAAAATGAGTAAAGAAATCGGGACGTTCACTGATGTATTGAAAAGAGGATGAAGGAGGTAATACCCATACTTGATCTTTCTTTTCTGAAACATAGGTAATTAAAAGTGAAAGTGGGGATTCCACTACTTCTACTTTATTTGCACCATAAAGTTCTATGGCACGGCGATAAGAGATTACATCTGGGTATGTTGGTGTTGCTAAAAGGAAGTGAGGATTTTCTTGTTGCCTGGTCAGTAACGCTAAAGGAAAATAAGAAAAACTGCTTACCATGATTAAAGCGTCATCATAATTACGCCTACTGACTTTATCAATTAAACTAGAAGTGCCTTCACTTAAAGGAAGAATTTCTCCATGACGATAAGCTTCTAAGCGTTTCATTGGTAATTTGCCCATATACAAAACTGTATTTTTTGTAGAGCTTTCTTTAAAGTCCTCTTTTTCACGCGCTAAGAAATCTTGTGTTTCCATCTTTAAAGCGTTGATTCGATAAGAAGGAGATTTCTTTCTTCGAATTTGCATTAATAAACGTTGCGTCACATTACTTCCATAATGACGGTTCCACATATCAATTAACCACGTGGGAATATTATACTGATACGATTTATAAAGTGTGGAGTCTACACGAACATAACTTGGCACTAAATGATTTGCGTCATAAGCGTGCGTTAAAAGTTGTTCTAACATGGAAAGCGAAATGTTCGCATCAAGTGGAAGAATAGCTTTCGTCTTTTCAATGGTTTCTTCATCTTCTAAAGCTTTCACAAAAATCGTATTGGTTAAAGCGACTAATATTAAAAGCGTATTTTCTTTAGAAATGGATGGGAAACTATCGTTAATCATATTTTCTAAGACAAATTGATGCATTAAGGCTCTAACAACAAGGGCTTGGATAATTTTTCTTTTTTCTCGCGTATAAAAATGTAAGGCAAAATAAGCCTTGGTTGCACTTGCCAAATCTTCATTATCCATAACGATTTTTTTCATGATTTCATAAGCGGCTAAAATCTCGTTCATCGCTATCACCTTCTCGCTTATTTATTCTAACAAATTATTACTAAAATTAGTAATAATAATTGTGATTTTTCATGATTATTTTTTATTTTTTCTTTTCTAGCGAAAAAAAAGAGGCCTTTTAAAGCCTCTTCAGTCAACAAATCGTGATTAATGATGGTGATGATGGTGATCATCATGGCAGCAACAATCTCCATCATGGTGATGTTCCTCACAATGGCATTCATCGTCATGGTGATGTTCATGCGCTTCTTGATCCATTTGCGCTTGACGCTCTCTTAAACGCTCTTCAAAATTTTCAAACATATCGCCTTCATAGATTTCGGTATCGTCATCATATTCCTCTTCTTCTAAAAGCACTTCATTTTTTTCAGTAATGTAACGAGGATATTCTTCGTTAATATGATGATATTCTCGATTTTGTGTATAGCTAAATTGAATCGTTAAATGAATAATAAAAGGTTCCGCCATTTTCATTAAGAAAGCCGCTACTTCTTTTTCTACTGTGCGACATTCAATGGGGGCTTCTACTCGTATTAAAACTTGATACGAAGTTTGTTCTACGCCATCATGATATACGTAATATTCGGGCGCGAGAAATAAAATTTCATCTTCGCTTACTTCCCATAAATTTGCTAATTTTTTTGTTACTTCTTTTGAATATTGTCCAACCACATAACGATCAGAGCCAATAAAGGTAATTGTAATCATAAAATCTATCTCCTTTAAACACCATTATCATAGCAAATCTCGCTTTATTTTAAAAGTTAAAAATCATAAGGATCGCGGTCAATTTTTAAACGATAACCACTTTTTAATGCGAGTTTTCTACGGATTTTATCTAAAACTATTTCAATTTTTTTAGCTTCCTTATACTTTAAAAGTAGCTGCTCTACAAACATATTTCCTTGCTTTTTAATATAAGGAACCGTCGGTCCTAAAATTGTTAAATCTTCAATATTTTCTTCTTCTAACATCTCTTTAATTTCTAAAGCAATATCATGAACTTTATCTTCACTAATACAGGTTAAAGTTAAAGAGATTAAGTAGGTATAAGGCGGATACTGTTGCATTCTTCGACTATTCATTTCAATTTGGAAAAAATGGGTATAGTCTTGTTTTGCCCCTAATCTTACCGCATAATGCGTTGGCATATAGGTTTGTATTAAAGCTCTCCCTTTTTTCGTTCCTCTTCCTGCTCTTCCTACGGCTTGGGTAATGAGCTGGAAGGTTCTTTCTGAAGAACGAAATGACGGCATTGTAAGACCCATATCCGCTAAAACGACACCCACTAAAGTGACGTTTTGGAAATCATGACCTTTCGCTATCATTTGGGTACCGATTAAAATATCCGCTTCTTGATTTTGGAATTTCTTTAAAACTTTTTCCACGTTTTGTCTTACTTTAGATACATCGGAATCCAGGCGAAGAGTTTTCGCATGGGGGAAAAGTCTTGTAACTTCTTCTTCAATTCTTTCGGTACCAAAACCTTGTTTGGATAAGTAAGTACTTCCACACTCTGGGCAAACTTTCGGTGCTTGCATAACAAAGTCACAATGGTGACATTTTAACATTTGATCTTCTTTATGGTAGCTTAAAGCGATATCACAAGTTGGACATTTAAAGACATAGCCGCATTTCCGACAACTCACATAAGGAGCGTATCCTCTTCGGTTTAATAAAAGAACGATTTGTTCTTTTTTATCTAATGCCTCTTTCATCGCTTTTCTTAAAGAAAGGGAGAAAAGAACGGAGTCTTTATCTACGGAATTAGGATTTAATAAATCGATAATTTCGGTTTCTGGTAAAGCACCTTGATGAATGCGATTTGCTAATTGAATATAGCCGTACACACCTTTTAACGCACGCGCTCTAGATTCTAATGAAGGGGTGGCACTTCCTAATAAAATGCGGGCGCCTTCTTCTTTGGCCCGCCATTTAGCGACTTCTAAAGCATGATAGCATGGAGCATTTTCTTGTTTATAGGTTTCAACGTGCTCTTCATCTAAAATAATTAAGCCTAAATTCTTTAAAGGAGCAAAAATCGCACTTCTTGCACCAATTACGATTTTCGCTTGTCCTGAGGCAATGTGTCGATATTCATCATATTTTTGTGCTGGGGTTAATTCGGAATGAAGAATCGCTATTTTTTCAATAAACCGACGCGAAAAATATTCAATCATCATTGGCGTTAAAGAGATTTCTGGCACTAAGAAAAGAACGCTTTTTCCGTTTTGGATATAGTGTTCCGCTAAACGAAGATAAACTTCGGTTTTTCCGGAACCTGTTACTCCTTCTAAAAGTGTGGTTTCTTTTGAAGAAGTTAAAAAGCTTTGAATCGCTTTTTGTTGGTCTTCTGTGAGTGCTTTAGGCGTTTCCATTGGACTTGTTTTAATCGTTAAACGCCGTTTTTCTTCTTTAACGAGTTTTACTCTTTCTAACGCAATCAATTTTTCTAAAATGGATTTAGAACGAAAATCTTTTTTTAAAATTCTTTCTTCTTTGGCCACTCTTCTTAACCATTCAATTTGTTGATCGGTTAAGCCTTCTTCATTACTAGAAACGATTTCTACATAGGTTTCATAAGCGATTTTAGGTGCTTTTAAAGAAGAGGATTTAGGTTTTAAAGAAGGAGGAAGCATCGTTTGCAACACACGAATTAAAGGTGTAAAATAATAATTCGATAGAAAAGTCGCTAACTTCCACTGCATGTCATTAAGTAGACACTCTTCATCAATGACATCGATGACTTCTTTTAAAATATACGCAGTTTTTTCTTCGTATTCTTCTTTAGTTAAAGGTGTTTCTATGACACTAGAAACGAAACCAATGAGAATTTGGTTACGGAAAGGAACGCTTACGCGATACCCTTTTTCCACCTTTTTATCGCCTAAATAAGCATAAGAAAAAGGGCGGTCTAAATCTAACGCAGCGTGTTCTATATATACTTCTAGAATTCGCATACGTGAAGCCCTCCCTTTAATTATTGAATGATACGTGCATTCATTTTGGAACGGATAATGCTACGGATTTCGTCGCTTGCGCGTTCCACATCATCATTTAATACAATATAGTGATATTGGTATTTTAAACCAATTTCTCTTTTCGCTTTTTCTAAGCGTTCATGAATGATTTCTTCGCTTTCGCTTTTACGTCCACGAATTCTTTCTTCTAACGCTTCCATCGAAGGTGGTAATAAGAAAATTGAGAATACATCTGATCCTTGACATTTTTTCATTACTTGCTTTGCGCCTTCTACTTCAATTTCCAGAATGACATTTTTACCTTCATTCCGTAATTTTTCTACATAATCTTTGGGTGTGCCGTAACGATTTCCAACAAAAGAGGCCCACTCTAACATGTTGCCTTCTTCGACATTTCGGTCGAATTCTTCATTGGAGACAAAGAAATAATCGACACCATCTACTTCTTGATTTCTAGGTTTTCTTGTCGTCATGGAAATGGAATACGCTAAGTGTAAGGATTCATCTTCCATTACTTTGCGTCGCACTGTACCTTTTCCGACACCGCTCGGTCCACTGAGAATGATTAAAAGTCCTTTTTTCATGGGTATCACCGCCTGCTACATTGTTAATATAACAACATATATTAGCATTATAAAGATTTCTATGGTAAAAATCAATGAAATAAAGTAAAATTCATTGGTTTAAAAACTTTGTTTTTTCTTATAGAAAAGCTTAAAAAATTGAGCCATAGATAATTGATTTTCAATTAAAACGCATAGGAAATTGATTTTCATAATATCTTCCTAGTGTGCTATTTTAATTTTTTCGATTTTACATCAAATATAAACCAAACAATCAAAGGAATAACAATGAAGAATATTCCCCACCAGATATTTCCTTGAACACTGCTTTCAGTAATAATACAATATAAAGCAATGCTTCCACAAATAATGATAGGTAAACTCAAACTAATGCATGCAATTATGGAATATGTCTTTTTCTTTTTTTTTAATTGAAGTTATATCTTTCAATTTGGGATGATTTTTGATTTTTATATCAATTTCATTAATTAATTCTTCTAAACTAAAATTATTTGGATAATCATAATCAATGATAAGTTTTTCTAAATCATCCGCATTTATACCAACCTGATATATTGCAACATCATATTTATCTTCAAAAAAATCTATAACAACATAAATATTATGATAATTATAATTGAGTTGAATTGTTTTACCTAATTTATCGATAGTAGGATAAACTCTTACTCCTGCATATTTAGATAACAACTTTTTAATATCTCCACTCAAGTATAATTCAAAGATTCTATCTAAATTACTATATTCACTTTTAGCTTTAGAATTTAAATAATTTTTTATTTTTCTTTTCATATTGATAGATTATCCTAGTACTATATAATCATCCTTTATATGTACTTATCCTTTCTTTAATTTGATGAGTTATGTATTCAGGATGAACCTGTATGATAAAAAACAAATTTGATATCATACATCCGAGATATTGCATGCTATGCATTCTCCACATAAATAATAGTATCACAGCAGTGACTATCATCGGTCAACAAATAATCAAAATTTAATTATGATATATGTTTTTCTTTTTTTATTAATAACACAAGCATGTCTACATCTCTTTATAACTATAAATTTTTCATATTTTAAATTTTATTGTATTTATAAAAAAGGATGTATCCACCCACTAGGATAGACACACCCTTTGCAGGTTTGTGTTAATTGTCCTTAATTGGTTTATCCCAAAATTGTTTAATAAACTTTAAATTTTCTTCGTTTTTTTCAATTCTTATAAATGATTTTTTTGAACCACCATCATATTTAGTATTATGTGAATCTATAATAACATAGTATGTTGTTTCCATATGAAAAAATACGATAACTATATCCTTAATATCTTCTGTTTTTAGTATATATTTGTATCCGCAAATAAACCCTTTTCTTTCAATTGTTCTTTTCTCTTCATTATAAATAATTTTATAGCAAAGTCTATTTAACGCTAAAAATAATAAAGATACTATGCATATAAATTCAATAGTCAATAATGAATATACTATAATCAAATTTGATTGATTATTTATAATACCTTTAACCAAAGAAAAGATGCTTACAAAATTAGCAATTGAGAATAATACAATACCAAAAATTAAAAAATAGATTAACTGCTTATTAGAATAAACCATCTTCATAATAATGAATCCTCCTTTTTTTTAAAACCATACGCATAAGGTTGATTACTCACCACAACTTTTTGTTTTTGGTTTTTTCGGTTTCTCAAAATGTCTATAGTCATACCAATTGCGCTTGTAACACTGCCAAATATACCAGATAATAATGCACTTTCCAAAGTGACACAGGTCCTCCTAACGAACATAAAAATGCACTGGCAGTATTAATAAATTCCCATTGTACTCCACTAATAAATGCAGAGTTCCAATCGACACCATCATCATTGATAGCATGTGTAACTGCATCTACAGCCATGCCACAAATAAATCCCGAACTAAAAGCAACTCAGTGCCCCAGCACTATAAGTTACTCCGCCAACCATAGCTGCTTGCCCTACAATAACAGGCGCTAAATATAAAGAAACAATTCCTACACCAAGTCATATTAAGGCTCCAGCTAAAATATTTTGATTATTGGCGACTGCTGTTAAACCACCATATATACCTCCAATTACTCCTCCGATTATACACACTAATATAGCACTATGCCCACTTAAATCATAATAATTGATTGGATCATTATAACAATAGCAGTATAAGTTCCATCACTATCAATAATGCCAGTAATTCCTAATAAATCCCATCGATAGTAATATCTTGTTTCAACATTATCTTTTCGATAAATAAAGAAGAATCTGTATTTTTATATTGACATACAAATATAAAAAGGAAAGTATTATTTTTAACAAATTATTAAAAATATTAAATCCTTATTTGCACAGAGGACCTAGAAAGAAGTATAATTTTTACAGGTTTGAAAGGACTCGCATTTATTATATTAACAATCAAACCCACTGTGCAAATTACGTTTTTTAATTTAAATTAATCGTATAATTATCTAGAATCATAAGTCTTTTCATCTGATAATCATAAGCAATAAAAACACATTCATATGTTCCTTCATAAGGATAATTATTATATTCCTTTTTCGTTACATTACAGAAAACAAAGGAGTCAAAGCTTGAAGATTCTACTTGGACATTTATCGGTAAAAGCGTTTTGATTTTTGAGCTTAATTCACTTTGCCATAGCGAACTATCTTTCATTTCTTGCTCAAAAGCTATTTTACTTTCAGCATTTGTGATTTTAGCATAACTTAAATAATACGTGTCCATTTTTATTGTGCCTATTTTCACTTTATTTGGAAGATTTATTTTGGTTTTCTCTTCAATCATGGTCATTCGATTCACATCATAAGAAACGTCACTAGAAAAAATAAATCGATATGAGCCAAAAAGCACTAATGGCACTAGACAAATACAACCAACAATTAAATTCTTTTTATACCCTTGGTTATTCTTTTTGAGTTGTATTCCAATGAGAATTGATAAAACACAAATAGGAATAAAAAGCCACATTACCCACGTGTATTTTAACATTCCCGCCATTCCAAAGATTTCTACTTCCCCTATTCTACTTGATAAAATAAAAGACACCATAGGAGATAAAAGCGCTAATACGAACAAAATGTTTCCCAATGTTTTTCTTTTTTTATCCTTCATTATTTATTTCTCCTTTTTAATTTAAATTTAAGTAGCATCTAAGCACTCTCATACTTTATCAATTAGAATTAATATACGTTGTAAAGTACTTAATAGCTGTTTTATACACTCTTCTTTGAGAGAAACCAAAAAGAAGAAAGTTATAACACCTATTTGTTGAAAGTGTAATTGTTAAGTAATGAATTTCAAGGAAAAGGATTTTTCCACTCTCCTCTCTCATTTCTTTTATGTCTTTAAACTGAAAACAAATTTTCTTTCGTATTTTATTTATCCCCTTACAATCTGGATTAAATTTGGCTTTACTGATGATAATTCTATCATCTTCAATAACTATTTTTTCTGAACATAAACGAGCAAAGAAAACAACAAAGAGATATAAGTTAATTAGTCCTAAAAATAAACTAGAGAAAACTAAATGTGCTCCCACAGCCGCATAATATATTAAAAAAGAAAGAAAACCATTAAAGAACAAAATAGGGAAAGCATATCCGTAAGCAAAATATTTTTTCTTTTTCATACTTTCTCCTTTCTATTTAAATCCACAAATGAACAAAGCATTCTTCAAATTTCATTTTAGAAAGATCAATATTGAAGAATTCCTCCGGATGATTTTTTTTATAATTTTCAAAATATAATTTTAGTGTTTTTCTAAGATTTTTGTAAGTTCCTTCTGTAAGCTCAATTTCATATTTTTTTCCGTTCTTTTTAATGAGAATTATGGAAAAAGTAAATATTCTAGCTTCTAATCGATGTACGCAATTTACATATGCTAAATCTTTAAAAGGAAAAGAATAGACACCTTTTTTTCTTATTTCATCCTCAAATTCTATTACTTTATAACCTGTGCCAATTTGCAACTCATTTTCAGATATTTGAATTCTTACAAAAAACAAGTCGATGAAAAAATAAATAGTAACTAACACTCCAAACATTCCTGTTAAAAAAAGGCTTTTTAATTGTTTTGGATAAAGAATAACAAGTTCAACAATCATAGCGATTCCGAGCATCAAACCTATTGGTACAATATAATTTTTAAATGTCTTTTTTCTCATTTTCTCACCTTATTTCATAATTTTCTAATATATCTTACATTCTAAAAGTTAATATAATAAATCTATTTTCATTAATCGTCCTTTTTATTTCCTTTCTAAAATATTTTACAATTTTTTCTTTAAAAAGAGTATCCATTAAAAAATTAACAATTGCGGAGATAAAAATATATGATATCATTGCTAACATCGAACCAGGAAAAGCCATTGATATGAACTGCGAGATATCAAAAATTGCTCTTTATATAATGCTTTTTAAATATATTTTTTCATTTTATACTTTTCCTCATCTTCTTATTTTTGCACCAATTATCAATGGTATTAATTATCATTTAATTTTTCAAAGCCTTCTGACCATGCGTTAAAATCATCAATTTTCACATCTAAAATTTCAAAATTGTCTGGATACTTTTTTCCTATTCTATTATGTTTTTTTAAATATTCAACACATTCTTTTGCTTTTTCAAAGGTAGAAAAGTAATCAAATATATTCCAATATGTAAATCCATTTGATAGATTATCATACTCATGAGTAACACAATACAAAATAACATTGGATTTATCTTTAATGTCCGTGTCAAAATCAACACCAAATTTAATGATTTTAAAATGATCTACACTATATGCATTGAAGCCAGTTAATCCAGTAGATATTTCAATCTTTTTCTTTGCCAATTTTAGATTTGAAAAAACACCTAAATCGAAAAAAGATTTATTATCATCACGAACAAAATATTCAAATTTTACTAAATAAAAATATTTAATCATAATACCACTCTCTATAGTATCTGAAATACCTTTCTATCCATTTAATAATTACTAAAGTTGATTTAACCTTAAGATATTAGGGAAATCCACTTCATCTAGAAATTGTATTTTTTTATAAAATAAGGAAGGCATACTAAGCAAATTCTTTAAGGGGATTTTTATACGTATTACTTCAGACATTCTTACCATTTTTTTCGTGGCAATGTACAAAATTCCCATAGTAAGAGATGGTGTATGCGCTAATCTAAAGTAATTTTTCAATGACCATTTTGCATAGAACATAGTATAAATATCCTTTATATCAATTTGAAGTTCATGGTTGTTTTTATTTAAAATAATTTTATCATTATCAAATTTAATATTTTCAATTTTATATGTCACTTAATATCTCCTTTACACAAAATTCTGTATTTTGTTTAAATCTTCTAGTCCTAGGAGCATGAAGTACAACTCCGTGTTTTGTTGTTCCTTTTTCAGTCTCATCTAAATAATAAACATCTATATTATAACAAAATATAACTCAATTACCTTGTACATAATTTTTTTAACATTGAAGTCATAGAATCCGTATTTATATAAGTATTTATCAATATTTCCTATATTTAATTAATTCATCTGCACTTTTTAATATTAATATATTGGGCACTCTTTTTATAATTTCTTTTTCTATCTTTTTCCATTTTTTATGTGAATATTTTCCAATTGCAACTCTATGAATATGGTTATCGTTTGTTGTAAT
>ULNH01044691.1_pt1 | contig 17130 bp, 26 predicted proteins | sample 1951871 | NCBI WGS metagenome assembly ULNH01 (sample SAMEA4835572, study PRJEB28245) | human gut metagenome | biome: gut microbiome; material: fecal sample | place: Denmark | collected 2008 | reverse complement strand
ATTAGTGGAAATTTAACAAAGGACATGGATGTAAAGGTATTAGCTAACGAAACAATAGTTGGTAATTTTACAGTAGCTAATCAAGTAGGATTTGGTGATAAGGCAAAGACTAATTTTGTACCTGTTACAATGTTTGGTCAAAGAGTAGAAAGTTTAGAAAAATATTTAGTAACTGGTGTTAAAGTTTTAATAGAGGGTGAAATTGATTATAAATCAGTTCAAGATGATAAAGGAAACTGGAAGAACTACTTTTCAGTAATTGTTCATAATATTGAAATTATTAAATTCAAAGAAGAAAATGTATTTGAAGAAGATAATAAAAATAAGAGAAATAACAGAAAAGGTGGTAGAAGATAATGGAATCAATTAAAGCTCATTTATATAGTTTATTAGACGAAGTTACTCAAACTTTAGAATTAGCAAAAAGAGTTAAAGCAAACGACAAAAAGGAAGTAAATAAATTATTAAAGTTAGCAAGTTCAGATAATGAATTTATTGATATGGATAAATTAACAGTTCAAGTAGACGAATTAACAGATAAAATTGTTAAAGAAGAAAAAGAAATATATGTAATGAAGAAAATAGTATATAGAATTAATAAAGCAATAGAATTTGCAAATGGTGAAGAAGTAGAATAATAAATTAAGGGTGAACAATTTGTTCACCTTTTATTATTTTAAGTCGTATATAATAATTGTAGTTTATAATACGTTGAATAATAATGTTGCAAAAACGTACCAAGGTGAAGAGCCTGTTTTTGTAAGGTCGAAAGTGGTATTTCCGTTATTAACATTTATAAATTGCATTTTATTGAGTACCCAACGCACTGCAAGGTGTATATTGGGTATTCTATTAAGAATTAATAAATTAAAAGGAGGAAAAACTATGGCATTTGAAAATTTAGAACAAGCTAACGAATATCAAGAAAAAGCTGAAAAAGAAATATCAGATTTAAAACAACAATTGGAAAGTCAAAAATCAGTTTTATCAGAAAAAGATGAAACAATTAAATCATATGATGAACAAGTTAAAAAATTAAAAATTAAAAATTATGAATTATTTGAGCAAGTATCAAGCAATCCTGAACAAAATAAGCCTAAATCTCAAGATAACAAACTCAAAATGAGTTATCAAGAGTTTTTAAATAAAGTATTATAGGAGAGTGATTATATTATGGCATTGGACAATGTTACGTTTGCAAGTATGGTTAGTGAATTAGCAAGTCAAGAATATAAAGATAGAGTTCCAGTAGCAACTCAAGACAATATAGGAAATATTGAGGAAATTATATCTACTTATCCATCTGCAAAAAATGAATTTATTAGTGTTTTAACAAATCAAGTTGCAAAACAATTATTTTTTAGTAAAGCATATGAAAATCCATATAAGTTATTTAACAGGGGTATGTTACCATTTGGTAAGTCAATTGAATCAATTTTTGTTGATATTATTAAAGGTAAACAAAGAACTCACGAAACAAATACAACTAATTTGGCAAGTGATTTATTAGCAAGGGAAGTACCTAATGTAAAAGTTGAATACTATTCTGAAAATTTTAGGCATCAGTATAAAACAACTATTACTGATGAAGAATTAAAAGGGGCATTCAGAGCAGAAAATGGATTAAGTTCTATGACAGGAAGAATATTACAAGCTCCACTAACTTCAATTGAGTATGATATGCAAGAAATGGTATTACAAGCTTTACCTGAATTAAAGGGTGGAAAAGCAACTATTGCTAAGACTGCATATAATGCAATGACAGAGGAAGAAAAAGCAAAAATATTAGTTAAGACAATTAAATCTCAAGTTATTAAAATGGGCTTTTTAAATAATAAACATAACGGTCAAGGTGTAATGACATTCTCTAAACCTCAAGATTTAGTTGTATTTTTGGATCCAGATATGATGGCAAACATAGATGTTGAATTATTAGCTCAAGCATTCAATATTTCTAAGGCAGAAGTTCCATTACATGTATTACCAGTACCTCAATTCACAAAGAGAACAGGAACAGGAAGCACAGCAACTTATGCGGAAGACTCTGATTGTTTAGCAATAATTGTTGATAAAGATGCTATTCAAATTTATGAAACATTAAACAGTTCTGAATCATTTAGAAACCCTCAAGGTATTTATACTAACATATTCTTTAATAGATGGGGTATAATGTCAGCATGTAATTTTGCTAATGTTTGCAGAATAGTAAAAGCATAAAATAGGGAGGTATACTTACCTCCTTTTTTGTCGTATATGAAAAAGGAAAGGGAGTGAATTTATGGCGAGACAAAGTACAATTTATTTATTCAATTGCTGGTTTTTAGATGTTAACCATAATCATACAGTAAATTTTGATAATGAAACAAATCAATTTAATTTCTTTATGAAATATTTACAATTTAAAATTGATAACTGCACATATTTACGAAAAGAAAGAACTTTAAAAGTTCCTAAATATATTGATGAACTTATGTTATGCAATTATTGTGCGTTTCAAAACTCTGTTAATGGTAAGATGGAATACTTTTTTATTTTAAATAAATCTTATTTATCTGAAAATGTAACAGAACTTACTTTAAAATTAGATGTAATACAGACTTATTGGTTTCAAATGAATTTTACAAAAATTAAATCTCATATAGACAGACAACATTTATGGAGATGGAATCAAGATGGAACAGTTGCAGATTATAACATGTTAGAAAATGAAGATTTTGAAATCGGAGAATATATTTTACAGGATAGAAAAGCACTTTATGATTATGAAAATAAAGGTGGTTATATTGTAACTAGTTCTGATAAGTTAAGTATAAAATATAGTGGTAGTGGTGGAGGTACTAGCGACCCATCAATAGGTAGTCCGTCTACATTGTATAAAGAGGGTTATGTTAGTATGTATGGATTATGGTTTATTAAACAAGGTGAGGGCTTCTCTGCAACTCCTTACAATTTAGGTGATGGAACTTATACAATAGGTTACGGTACTACATCAGAATACGACCCCGACCATTATGCACAACTAGCCCCCGAATGTACAGAGCAACAAGCTTCTGAAGTATTAGGTGATAGTTTATATAATAATTACTCTAAGCAAGTATATAATACTTTTGTTAATTATGGTTATAATATGGACAATATGAAACAAAATGAATTTGATGCATTTTGTAGTTTCTATTATAATACGGGTCAATTATCAAGTAAGACAATATTCACTAAATATATAAATGGAGATAGTAAGGAGAGTATAGCTGAAGTATGGAAAGAAACAGTAATAATGGCAGGAACTCAATTTGAACAAGGTTTAAGAAATAGAAGAAAAGCTGAAGCAAACGTATTTTTAAATGCAGATTATAATTATAAACCAATAGAAAATTTAAATGGTGGTACTATAACAGACAACAATGGTATGGGTTATATACCTGCCCCATATAATAGAGTAGAACAATCAACAAGTACAATAAGAGAAAATATAATTGCAAGTGCATTAAAATTAATTGGTAAACCTTATGTATATGGCGGAAATTATCCACCATTAGGTAATAGTAGCGGAACGGATTGTTCAGGTTTATGTCAATGGGCATACAATGATAACGGAATTTCAATATCAAGAACAACATATACACAAATTAACGAGGGAAAAGAAATTACGTTAGAAGAATGTAAACCAGGTGATTTAGTATTTACTCGTGGTAATTCTGATAATGGCCATGTAGTTATGTTTTATAGATTCAATGATGACGGGTCAATACATGTAATTGAAGCAAAACAAACAGGTACAAATATAATGGAAAATGACAGAACACCTAATAGTGATTATCGTTATAGAAATTTATTAGGAGATTAAGGAGGGAATTTATATGGCAACAACTTCAAAAAATGAGCCTGATTCTACTGTAATAAATAACATTGCAGTTGGGTTATATTATTACTATATTCCTAAAAACGGAGCAAGTGAAGCAACTTATTTAGGATTCGTAAATACAATTGAAAGTGTAACGTATAATCCTTTCATAGATGAAGCTGATATATCAGACATAAGAAAAGCAATATTCGATACTGCACATTATGGTAGCCCGGACGGTCAAATTCCTTATGTAAAAAGAATATGTTCATTTGATAAAATTAATTATCAGTTAGGTGATACTCAACAAATTTATCCTAATAAATCACAATATAGTTATGACTTTGAGCCTAGAGTATTATGTTATCCTTTTAGATATTTTTTAATTACTGATTATTCTTCAAACCCTATGCTAATTAAACCCGAAAGAATAGAAGATAATGGAACAAACCAATTTAAAGTTATGGTAAAAACGACTGCTATTAGTTCAGAAAGTAAGTATAATATTTATGTTGAAAATTATAAATATGATGATGAGGGTAATTTAGAGGGTATGTGTAATAGCACCGCATTAATGTTACCTGTAACATCATCAGCTTATAGTCAATTTTTAGCAACTTCCGCTAGTTCATTTAATCAATCAGTTACTAATGCGTTATTGGAAAATGATTTAACATTAAAACATAATACTCAATCAAATAATTTAAATTTTGCACAAAATACTGTAAATAATGCCCTATCAGCGTTTGGTAATTTACTAAGTTTAAATTTTGGTGGATTAGCAGGTAATGCTAGTAATTTAGCTTTTGGTTATATGCAAAACCAATTAGCTAATACTCAAGCAAATGAAAATTCACAATTAAACGAGCATAATATTATAAGCATGAAAAATGCGAAAGTTAATGATATGCTAACAACTCCGAACTCTATAAAAACCGCAGGAAATGACACTTTATTCAACTTAATAAATAGTAATCAAAGAGTTGATTTATTGGAATATAGATGTAATGTACAACAAATGTCTAAGGCTCAAGAATACTTTAAGCGATATGGATATAAAGTCAATGGTTATGATTATATAAATTTAACATGTAGAAAACATTATAATTATGTAAAAACTAATGTTTGTAACATTGTTGGGGCAAGAATACCTCATGAATATTTAGATGAAATAAAAAATATTTTTAATAATGGTATAACTGTTTGGCATATGGATAATGAGGGAACAACAATGTATGAATATGATAACAATGTGGAGGTGTATTAAAATGGGAATGACACATAAACAAAAACAAGCTTTTATGCAAGAAAGCAAAATCCAACATTTTAATTTATTATATAATAAATATAAATTATTAGCTTTAAATATGTTTACATGGGAAAATTTACCCGAAACAATTAAACCAAGATATATAGAAAAATCATTGTTTCATTTCGGAAAAGCCATATTTGTTGATGATGATAATTTAGGTTTAATATGTGTACCATGTGAATTTGCTGAAGAAATGAATGTAAATTTTGAACACACAAAAGTAATTACTAGCGGTTATAATTATATTAAAACTATTCCTTATTTACATTCCAATTGGAAAGATAAATGCCAACTTATTCTTAATAACGACCTCGGTTTTGGTACAGAGGATTATGTAATAGATTATGCAAAAAAAATGATGGAGGTTGAAAGATGTATTAGGGCAAATATTAATCATCAAAAATTCCCGTGGTTTATCGAAACAACTCCGAACAATAAATTAACTTTGCAAAAATTATTTGAACAAGTGGACAATTTAGAGCCAGTAATTTTCGGAAATAAAGATTTAAATATAGAAAATTCAAATGCAATATTGACTACTACTCCATATGTTGCAGATAAACTTAATCAATATAAATATGAGCTTGAAAGAGAAATCTTAACATTTTTTGGGTTAAATAATTCATTTGAGAAAAAGGAAAGGTTATTGGTTGACGAGGTCAATTCTAATAATGATTATATAAATAGAAATGTCGATATAATGTATAGTAATAGAAAGAGTGCATGTGAAGAACTTAATAAAAAGTTTGGACTTAATGTTAAAGTTGTTAAAAATAATAATTTTGAAAATAGTTATGACCAAGACGGAGAAAAGGAGGACAATTTAAATGAGTAAATATACAATAGAAATAAATCAGTTAGTAAATGATTTAGATTTTAACCTATTTGATTTTGAATATAATCTTTATGATGATGAATTAAAATCAGATTTTGAGAAAAAATTCATTGACCATTTTTATTTTTACGAAATTGGATTAACTCCTATAGCTAGATTTAAAAAAGCTTTACAAATTAAATTAAATGATATATTTCCATATTATAAACAACTTTATCAAACAGAATTAAGAAGTGCAGATATTGATTTTATGTTAAACAAAGATTTAAAAGAAGAATATACAAGACAGTTAACAGGAAACAGTTCAGTAAATCAAAATTCTACAACTATATCAAATGACACTAGCTTAAATATTAATAATGATACTCCACAAAATAAGATTGACGACCTTGACCAATTTATGACTAGTGCATCAAAAAATACTGATAATTCAACAATGAATAGTAATGGAACAAATACTGCTGAAAATAACTCAACTGAAACATATAGCTTAATTTCACAGGGTAATATTGGGGTTACATCATCAGCTGAATTATTAGAAAAGTGGAGAAATGTATTAATTAATATTGACCAAATGATTTTTGAAGAATGTAATGATTTATTTATGTTAATTTATTAGGGCTTGTTTACTCAAGTCCTTTTTTGTCGTTGTATTAAATTAGGAGGTGTATGTGCATGAGTATTGATAAGATAAGGAATATTGGACTTGATAAATTAGTAACGCAAGTCTATGATTTTGATAGTTTAACAACTGACGAATTAATGTGCAAATTTGCACAAAAAATAAATATTATAATTGAACATTTAAATTATATAGATGATAGATGTTATAATAGTGATAAAGCTTTAGAGGAAAAATTAAAATATTTATTAGGGCAAGGATTAGATGAACAAGTTGCAAAAAGGTTATTAGAATTGATAAAAGATGGGACAATAGGAAAATTAATTAATGAAACTTTACTAAAAGAAATTAACGAACAATTGGATAATAATGCGAAGTATAAAGGAATATTATTAAATGCTATAGAAATAGGTTGCGACAATACTGGAGCTATTGCTTGTACTGATATTATACAAGCTAAAATTGACGAAGGTTATTCTATATTATTCCCTAAAGGTACTTTTAAGTGTAATTTAATAATGAAACCAAAAATTACTATAGAAGGGGCAGGTATAGGTGTTACAACTCTTATACCGGAAAATTTAGAAAATCCAGTTATAAAAGCAGATAAGTCTTGCTATGAGTATACAATTAAAAATTTATCTATTGATGGACAAAATAATATGGGGACAGGTAGCGCCAATATAATTGGAATACATTTATCTAGTGAGGGTACTTTAGCACAACAAGACTTAGAGCCACATATAGAAAATGTTAAAATTATTAACACTAAAGTAGGATTACAAATTGATGAGGGTATAAGAGGTGGGTTGTTTAAAAACGTTAAATCAGGTGCTTGCACTATAGGTATTAAACATTTATCAACTGACTGTATTTTTACAGAGTGTATAACTGCTCAAACACAACAACATGGTATTTATATTTATCAAGGTAATAATATTTTAATAAATTGTAAAGTTTTCATAGCTGGGTTAAGTAAAACTATTGGTGCGGGAATAAAACTACAAGGAAGTTTTAACAGATTAATAGGTTGTGAGTGTCAACAAAATGTATTTGAAAATTTACATTTACAAAACGCTAACAACAATACTATTCAAGGTATGATTTTAGACGGTGCAGGTTACCAATCTAAAGCAAATTTCCCTTCTCTTCAATATGCTGAAGAGGGTGGTAATGTTCCTATTTCTTCATTAAGATTATTTAATTCACAGGGAAATATTATTGATGCAACAATAATTAATGGTAGATTAGACAGTTATTGTAAATGTGCTTTATATAATCAATATGTGGGAAATGACAATAGCAATGATATTAGATTAACAGTAAAAGACACAGACACCGCAACAAGCAAACCATTTGTTAATTATATATTAGATGATGATAACAAATATTTCAAGAACAACAATATTATAATAAATGGTACTTTAATGCAAAATAGAACATGGACAATCCCAACTGTTCCATCTGATACTGGAACATATGTAACTGGTGGATATATTGTAAAAAACGGTATATGTTATATAAATATGAAAGTTACCGCAACACAAACAACTACTTGGGACACTACTATAGTAACCGGTTTACCTGTTCCTGCAATGTCAGAATACCAATTATCAAATAGTAAAGCAGACAAAGCCTTAAGAGTTGAAAATAATGCAGTAATTGTTAGTGGTGGAACAACTGCGGAAGTAACTTATAAATTCAGCGGAAGTTATTTAATTAAATAATTCGCAATTGGGTGATATTGTTTATATGTTAGAAAGGAAGTGAATTATAATGGCAAGTAAAGAGAATATTTATTCTTCAATACAAAATCTTTATAATATGGATAAAAACACATGGCAAGAAGTTCTTGCCGAATTATATAATTTAGTTTATCAATGTCAAGAGACATGTGAGAATTTAAATAATACAATTAACCTTATGTTACCATATAATAAAATTGTTTTAATAGCACCAAATAATAAACAATATAAATTAATAGTTGATGATGACGGAAATCTATCAACAGAATTATATGAATAGGGGGTTACTATGGAAGATATAACAAATTTAATTACAAATGTTGGTTTCCCTATAGCTTGTTGTGTTGTATTATTTTGGAATAATTCAAATTTTACGAAAACATTAAACGAATTAAACGTTACTCTTAAAGGTATTATGGTAAGATTGGAAAATATTGAAGATAAAGTAGAGGGCAAAAAATAATGTGGTGGGAAATGTATGTTGATATATCAATCAAATTTATATTTCTATTAATTATTATTTTATATGCAAAAATAGGGAGGTGCCACAAATGAGTTATTCACAAATTAATATAAGTAGTGGGCATAGTATTAATTGTCAAGGTGCAAGTAATATAATAAACGAAGTTGCCGAAGCGAGAAAAGTAGTAGATAGAATTTATGAACTATGTAAAGCTATGGGTATCGAGGTATACAAGTATCATGATACATCAAGTTCAAGTTCTCAAAATTTAGTTAATATTGTAAATTGGCATAATCATTTTAAAGATGGAATAGATATATCAATTCACTTCAATGCTTATCAACACACATCAAACAGTATGGGAACAGAGGTTTGTTATTATTCTCAATCACAGTTAGCAAGTCAAGTTTCATCAGCAATTAGTAAAGCAAGTGGATTAAAAGATAGAGGAGGAAAAGAAAGAAAGGGGCTTTATGTATTAAAGAATACAAATAAACCAATGATACTTATTGAAGTTTGTTTTTGTGATTCTTCATATGATGTTGAAAAATATAGAGAAAACTTTGACAATATTTGTTTAGCAATTATACAAGCTTTAACTGGAAAAACTGCTCAAATTAATAATACGAATAATAATTCAAATAATGATAAGATTTTTCGTGTACAAGTTGGAGCATATAAAATTAAATCAAATGCAGAAGAAATGCAACAAAAATTAAAGAAATTAGGTATTGACAGTATAATTGTATAAAAATTAGCCCTTGCAACTAGATGTAAGGGCTTTAATTTAAATGAAAGGAAGTGTTTTGTTCGTGGCTTGGTATAATTATGATAGAATTAATAGCTATAATGCTACTTTAAATTTTATTTTAACTAATAGAGGATTTGGTAAAACTTTTGGAGCAAAGTGTAATGTAATAAAAAAGTTTATTAAAAAGGGTGAACAATTCGTTTATGTAAGAAGATATAAAACTGAACTTAATGATATTCATAAATTTTTTGATTCACCTGATTTAAGAAAAAAGTTTAAAACTCATACATTTGAAGTAAAGGGAAAAACATTTTATATAGATGGAAAAATTGCAGGATATGCAATTGCTTTATCTACATCTCAAAAATTAAAATCAGTAGATTATCCTTTCGTTACTACAATTATATTTGATGAGTTTATAGTTGATAAAGGTTGTATAAGATATTTAACAAATGAGGTTGATGTATTTTTGGATTTATTTGAAACAATAGCAAGAAAAAGAAATAATGTTAAAGCTTATTTACTAGCTAATAATGTTTCAATAGTAAATCCATATTTTACTTATTTTGATGTAACTCCAAAAAAGACAGAAAGATTTACAATTGCTCGTGATGGTGAATTAGTTATTGAAATGTGTACAGATACTGTATTTATTAATGAAAAACTAGAAACAAAATTCGGTAAACTTATTAAGGGAACAAAATATGCAGATTATTCAATTTATAATAATTCATTGAGAGATAGCGAAGTATTTATTGAGAAGAGACCAAAACGAAATACTTCCCCTGTTATGAGTATAACTTATAATGGTGAAGCTGTGATGATATGGCTTGATTATAAAACTGGTATATTTTACTGTGATGATAAATACATGAAAACTTGCAACGAATATGTTTTAAGCTGTGAAGACCATAATCCAAATACATTATTAAATGCAAGTGGAATTAATCTAAATATGTTAAAACAATTAATTTCTTATTTCCAAGTTGGAAGAGTAAGATTTTCTAACCAAAATATTAAGCACTTAATGTATGATATATTCAGAAGTTTAGGCGTAAAATAAAAGGAGGGTATAACCCTCCAAATATTATATTATTTCTCTTATTTCTTTTTCGTGTTCTCTTAATCTCTTCCTTATCCTTGATAAAATTGTTTTTGTACCATTATATTTTGCTCCGAATTTTTTGCTTATTTCTTCAATAGTATAACCTTGACAATACATTTTAAAATATTCTTTATGCCTTTCGTTTTTAATAAATTCACAAACCTTAACTATCGTTTCATTTACATCTTCATAATTATCTTCACATTGAATAACGTTATATAAACTCATATCATTATCATTATCGTTAACTTCTTTATCTAAAAATACCCTATTATCATAAACTTTTCTTTTTTCTCTTCTTTCAATTTTTAAAACATCATAAACTCCATTCTTTATTACTTTTGCTATAAATGTGTTTAGTCCTGCAATATCTTCATCATATTCATTTATAGCAAATGCAACTTTTGCTTCGCATATTTGTAATACATCTTCAAATTCTAGCCTATCATGATATTTTACTAAAATACTATTATAATATCTATAGGTCATACCTCTTAAATATTTATCGCCATATTTTTCAATATATTCTTCATAACTCATAAATCCTTACCTCCTAAAATAAATAATAACTATTTGAAATTTTATAAGGTTGCTCCTGAATAAGAGTGCCACCTTTTATAATTTTTGATTTTTTAGATTTAATTAACCCTACTATTTTCTTTGTACATTCTTTGTCGTAATAGTAATATACATCATTTTCTTTTGTGTACAATTTCATGTTTTTTATCTCTTTTGTTGTATGTGGACAATTATCAAATACTTCAATATCATCAACTTGTTTCATTATACTATCTGTTAATCCGCAGCATTTAATTTCCCATTTATGAGTTGTTGAATCTTTTTCTGCATAACGTTTACTACCAATATATTTAAAATCTTCAAAACACATTTCATTGTCCCAATAACCGTATATTTTCGCCCCAATATTAACTCCTTTAACTTCTTCTACTGTTCCGTATAAGTGTAATGAATCAGTATCACAATATAAAAATCTTTCATAATTTGCATTAATTGCTTGAACTAAATATTGTTTTGCATAACTAGTGATAAAAGTTGCCATAGGCAAATAAATATTGTCTGATACATATTCATCATGTAAATGTTTAATACTAAAAACTCCATCTAAATTTTCAAATTCTGTGATCTCATTGCTACCACTCATACCAAATTTACCATATAATCCATTTTGTCTAAGTTTTGCAATAGCTCTATTTGCTCCTGTACTATTCTTTTTCACTTCGCTCCAAAAATCTATATAATTTTTAAATAAATCATGACTACCAGCAAATGCCATATGCCCACCGAGTTCATAAGAATAAACATTGTAACATTCAAATAATAATTCTAATAATGGATTACATAATCTAAAAGTTAATGTTACTTTTTCACCGTCTTTTATATTATTTTTTAAAATTTCTCTTCCGTTAAAATTTGGATTATCCTTAACTTGTAAGAAAGCCATTTTATTTTCCTTTACTTCAAAATCATAGATAGTAATTTCTTGAATATAAAGAGGAAAACACTTTTTATAACTTTCATTCATTTTACAATATGGTAAATCTTTATAATTTGCTTGACCATATGGTAATAATCTATCACTCATAATATAAGGATAAAGTGAATTAACATCTAAAACTATACCATTATGATTTTTATATTTTTTAAATTTTTCTACGTTTTCAAAACATACTGTACTTAATCCACCATAGTAACTATGCCTTTGCCATGAATCAGTAAAATAACTTTGTTTTGGAAATAAACACTCAAAAATTATTTGTTTCTTCAATGATGGCTTATCAGTTTGAAAAAATTTTGATCTCATTAATCCATTATCTACATAGTCATATAAATCTTGATTTTTAAACATATTTTGTTTTAAAGAATAATCTTCAAGAATTGTTTCTTTATAATCTTCTAATGATTGACCACTATTAGTTAATTTAGTATAAACCACATGTTTTCCGTAAATATCGAGTCCGTTAATTTTTAACATTTTTACTAAATAGCTTAATCCGTAAACATCATTATAAATATAGCTTAATTCTTCCTTAGTTAAAATATCATTGCTGCTTCTTTCCTTTTCATAATCTAATCCATCTTTTGGTAAATGTAATTTAAGAAAATCATCACAACATTTTTGTAAACTATAGGGAGCGATTTTAAAAGTATCATAAAAATTAATAGTTACATCATCACCTTGTAAAGTTAATTTATAAAATACACCATCTTTCATTATTAAATTATATTCAAAAGGTTTTAATTTTGTTTTATTCTTACCAGTAAATTTTAGTTTCTCTTTTTTCTTATTGTAAAAATCATAACATTGTTTTTCATAATATTCGTCAAGCCTTTGCTTTGCTCCATCTTGTTCTGTAAACCATAAAATAAATGGTTTAATATCATATAAAGCATTGTGTGCAAATAAATTAATTGTTTTCTTTTTAATGGATAATAAATCTTTCATAAATGTATCTACTGTTCTATAATGATAACAAATATCAGAATTATTATCACATGACATTAATGCAATAGAATAAGTTAACATTTCATTCTTTTCTTTTAAATAACATGCTTCTATATCAAACGCAAAATTTTGAACATTAGCATAATCAGGAATATTTCTATATGAATAATAATTATCTAAATTATCTGTTATAATTTTTAGCCTTTCATTTAAATTCATTAATTTCACCTCTTATTTAAAACTATCTAGTTGTCTATATTCATTAATAGTTCTGTCTATTCTCGCATACGAATTTTCTGAAGCTTTATCTATTTCATCTGCTCCAATATCTAAATATTTATCTCTCAAATTATTAAGTTCGCCTTTTATAAATAATTCTTTTTGAAGTGGTGAAAGTGCATGCCATTGTTTCCATATAGCCTGTTTTTCATAATCTTTCATGTTTTGAATAAAATCTAAACTCATAAAATCAGCAAACCATTTATTTTGAATAGTATCATTATTTATTCTATCGTAAACTGCTTGAATTGTTATCTTTTTATAATCATTCTTTAATTTGTTCAACATTACTAATTTTCTTTCATCATCAGAAACAACTAAATCGCCTATTTTCTTTAATACAACTCCATCAGCTCTGAAACTTTTATTTCTTCTTGATGGAAAAAATATATCTTTACCACTTAAATAATCAATTTGTTGTTCTGTAAGCCCCATAGCTTTTAATGCATTTATTGATGATTCAACTTGTCTGTTATATCTTTTTATATAATTATTAAGTCTAACATCAATTGACAATTGCCTTTTTGGTTTATTGTTTGAACTTTCTTTTTTAATTTGTGATTCAAACCCACGTTCAATTTTATTAATTTGTGATTTTAATTGCCTATCATTAATTTGCCCATTTTTTAAATAAGTTGGAATTTTATAACCTAATGTTTGCAACTTTTTAACTAAATAATCTACCTTTTGTTTAGTTGACTTTTTCTCCCAATTTACTCTTTTTAAACCTGATAACTGCCTTTTTGCATTCATGGCTTACCCTCCCATTATTTATATACTTATATTATATGTATTAGGGTGAAATTGTTCACCCTTATTATTAATTATTCATTAATTCGTTGTATCTTGTAACTTTAGATATATAAATACTATCAAAATCTTCAGGTACTATTTCAAGCTTTTCATTTAACTTTTCTAAACAAATATAAACATCAACCATTTCCTCTAATACCATACTATCAATTTCTTCTTTACTTGCTCTTAATGTTACATCACCGCTGATCCAACGATTTAATTTTGATAGAGCTTGTATAAGTTCAGAACATTCTTCTATTGTAATTGAATTTACATCTTGTAAACTTTCCTTAATCATTTTAATAACTCCCTTCTCCAATCATTATTTTCAAATAAAAAATTAACTAAATACTCATAATCTTTACGAGATTTGCAACCGCCGTTTATATAATCATATGCTATCCAAAATATATCATCAGGATAAAGTTCCCTATAACCGAGAACTTTTCCGCATTTATCAGCTAATAATTTAAATGCTACATATCTATCACTCATATACAATACAACTCCCTTATTACTTTTGCTTTTAAATCTTTTTCTGTTTTATAATTCTTCGGTACGATAGTAAACATTTCGTCAGTCATTTCATTTGTGATTTGATTTTTTCTTTTATACTTTACTTCTAATACTTTGTAATCTGAATCGAACTCCATTGATATTTGTTCGCAACCCTTAGATTCTAAAACTTTATAAATTTCATAAGCATAATTCATTTTTATTCCTCCTCATTAAATCCAAATTTCTCTATAAACATATTATTCAAAAATTCATACATTGATAATAAATCATCATAAGGTAGTTGCTCAAGGTGCTTAACAGATTTCATTATTTCATCATCAGTCATTTTTGATAAATCAAAATCTGTAAAAGCACCAACATAGCTAAGAATATAGTAACACAAAATTCTTTTATCATTTTTCACTTTTATTCCTCTTTTCAAATTCTATTAATCTATCAATATATTCCTTTGCTTTTTCTAAATCTTCAATACCATTTTTCTTTTTATATCTTGTTACATATTTTATAACATTACCTTGCATAAAAGTTAAATTATTCCTCAAACAAAACTCTATTACATCTATACCAGTACCGTAGTATGATGGCTTAATTTTAGAATTATTAGGCTCGAACTTATCAAAATCATTACACATGGATTTATTTTTACATGTACTAACTTCGTTAGTAATAATATTATACTTACAATTATAACAGCTTATACCCATTGACATATATCACACACTCCATCATTTTTATAATATTCGTAACTATCTATTTGTCGTCCACATTTTGAACAACAATAATAGAAATGTTTAATTCTATAATTATTTTTAATTCTCTTTATCATATTCATCTAACTCCTTTATTAACATTTTTGAGATAACGCATAATTCGTCATGTTTATATACTATTTGTTCTTTTATATTTTTATCAGTTTGTTGTTCGTATAACTTTTGTAAATGTAATTGATGATAACTAATTGACTCAATTAATAATTCTAGTTGATGTTTAGTCATTTTATTCACCCCCAATACATTCTTCAATAAATTTTATTATTAAACCAAATAATATTAATAAAACAATAAACCCTAAAATTATTATATTGTCTAAATAATTACAAACTAAGAAAATAATTATAGTATATATTGTAATATACATTATTAATTCAGAAAATGTTAACATTTAATCACTTCTTAATCATCATAATAAACTTTATAATTATATAATATTACTATCTTTTCACTAGTGTTACAAATAAAATTATCATCTTCATCATATAGTGCATAATGATAAGCTCCTCTTTTGTCCATTTTTGCTACAACGTAAGCACCTTTAGAATAATCATAATTGTGTTTTGGAGCATAACGTAGTTTTGAACAGTTTGTTTTGTTCTTTCTGCATACCCCATCTTTCCAGTAGAAACAAGTTGAAAATGTACATTTCATTTTATCACCTCTTATAATTCCATAAATATACCAATTCCTGTGCCAATTGCGAATATAAATACAACTAACCACACCCAAGCAACAATTTTAGCTAAAGTTTTAAATATTTTCCAACCTGTTAAAACATAAAGTAAAAATATAACTAATAAAAATACTAACATAAAATCAATCCCCTTTTAAAAATATGATACTGTTATTATTAAATCATTATATATATTAAAGTGTGGAAATACATTTACCTCTGTACCATCTGATAATTTTCTTATATTCATTTCGTTAAATTTAAAATCATTAAAAGGATAAGCCTTTATCATATTAGCAATTTCTTGCTCTGAAAATTCTGTTTCTAAAATAACATCCATATCTACATAAATTCTCAATTCCATATTTATTTTCATATTATCAATCTCCTTTTTATTACTTTCTCTTTCTATAGCTTCTTCAGCATAATGTATATCTGCTTCTTGAAATAAATCATCTGTTAAATTTTCAACTTCTTCTACTTCTTCAGCTTCTTCTAATTCTTTAGATTCTTCTATTTCTTCAGCTTCTATTGTTTCAAATCTGATTATAAATTTCTTTTCGTTATTTTGGAATCTTACCATTTTTTCAACTAATTCGTCATCACTATAACCTTTCATTCCGATAACCCAACAATAAGCTCTATATTCAACAACTTCTACTTGACCGTTTGCAAATACAACTTTAAAAGATTTTCTTTCACTTATTAAATATTTAACCCATTCTCTAACTTCTCTTTTTAACATACTTTTCATTCTCCTTTTCGACATTATTTTCATTTATTTCTGTTCCCTTTCTATGATTTAATTATATAACATTTGGAAAGAAAATGCAATAGTTTTTGATAAATATTTGAAAAAAAATATGGATAATATTCGACAAAATAATGATGTAGTTATTGATACTATGTGATAAATATTTATGTGAAAATTATATGGTGCTGTGTGATATATT
>ULNH01038807.1_pt1 | contig 17257 bp, 18 predicted proteins | sample 1951871 | NCBI WGS metagenome assembly ULNH01 (sample SAMEA4835572, study PRJEB28245) | human gut metagenome | biome: gut microbiome; material: fecal sample | place: Denmark | collected 2008 | reverse complement strand
GTTAAATATGCGCTAATTTAATTCCGCCAACGGGTTAAGGTATATAGTTTTAATTAAGTATTATTGGTATTTTGAGGGGATAAAATGGTCTTCTCATACAAATTTATTTATAAAATAAAAAAGCCATTGTATATATTATACAACAGCTTTTTTGTTAAATTTATAAGACTATTAAGATTGATCCTTGATTAATAGTTTTGCTTCATAGGTTCAAAGTAAGCTTGTGGATGCAAACATGCCGGACATTTCAGCGGAGCTTTCTTGGCGCTCAATACGAAACCACAGTTACGGCATTGCCACAAAATTTCTTCGTCTCTTTCAAATACTTTTTCAGCTTCTACACGAGCTAACAGTGTGCGATAGCGTTTTTCGTGTTCTGCTTCTACTTTGGCAATCATACGGAAAGCAACGGCTACTTCCGGGAAACCTTCTTCGTCGGCTACTTTAGCAAATTCTGGGTATAAATCAGACCATTCTTCGTTTTCGCCGGCTGCTGCTGCTGCCAAGTTTTCTTTGGTAGTACTGATGATGCCAGCTGGATATGAAGCAGTGATTTCAACCATGCCACCTTCCAGGAATTTGAAGAATCGTTTTGCGTGTTCTTTTTCCTGTTCAGCTGTTTCCATGAAGACTGCAGCTATTTGTTCAAAACCTTCTTTCTTGGCTACGCTGGCAAAATAAGTATAGCGACTTCTTGCCTGTGATTCACCTGCGAATGATTTCAATAAATTCTGTTCTGTACGTGTTCCTTTAATACTCTTTCCCATACTATTTACTTTTTTATTGGTTATTAATTTATTTGTTCGCTTTATCTTTACAACAGACAAAGGTAGGGTTTAGTTTTGGTTTGGAAGAATTTATTTAAGTGGTAATTTTTATGGTTGGATAGACAGAATCTATCAGCCTGAAAAAGTGTAGATAGTTTCCTTTTTATTATGTCTTGTATTTTCATCAAAAGCCGGCGTATTTTTGTCAATTTACGCCGGCTTTTCACTAAAATACGCCGGCTTTTGAAGTAGTGAAAATATCCTTTGAAATTAAAACTGACGAGAATTGAAAATAAAACTGATGGGAATTGAAAATGATTCTCGTTTGTTTTGTCCGGGTTTTTCTGTATAAAAGAAAAACGCCTGCTATCTGTTGATAACAAGCGTTTTTCGAATTGTGAGTTGTCTCACGAGGATTCGAACCTCGACAGACAGAACCAAAAACTGTAGTGCTACCATTACACCATGAGACAATCCGATGCTTTCTCAAAAGCACTGCAAAGGTAAATACTATTTTTTACCTTTGCAAGTATTTTCTCATTATTTTACAATAATCAAGTAATAATTTTTCTTGCCACGTTGTACAAGAAGGTATTTTTCGTCTAATAAATGACTGGTATTAACTACCATATCAGTATCAGATACCTTTTCTTTATTGATGCTTACACCTCCGCTTTGGATCAGTTTACGCATTTCACCTTTTGACGGGAATACATTTGCTTTTTCTGTACACAGATCGATCAGCTTGATTCCGGCTGCAACGTCATCACGTGATACTTCAAACTGAGGAACACCGTTAAATACATCAAGCAAGGTCTCTTCGTCCAGTTTCTTTAATGCCTCAGATGTTGCATTGCCGAACAAGATATTAGAAGCTTCAACAGCTGCATCGTAATCTTCTTGCGAATGTACCATAATGGTAACTTCTTTGGCCAATCGTTTTTGTAACGGACGTAAGTGAGGTGCTGCTTCTTGTTCTGCAATCAGAGCCTCGATTTCTTCTTTGGGAAGAGCCGTAAAGATCTTAATGTATTTAGCTGCATCGGCATCACTTACATTCAACCAGAACTGATAGAATTTATAAGGAGAAGTATAACGACGATCCAACCAGATATTACCTGATTCTGTCTTACCGAACTTACCGCCGTCGGCTTTCGTGATAAGCGGGCAGGTTAATGCAAATACTTCACCTCCGTTTGTACGGCGGATCAGTTCAGCACCTGTAGTAATGTTTCCCCATTGGTCTGAACCACCCATCTGAAGTTTGCAGTTCTTATGTTCGTAAAGATACAGGAAGTCGTATCCTTGTAATAACTGGTAAGTAAATTCGGTGAAAGAAAGACCGTCGCGGGCTTCACCGTTCAGACGTTTCTGAACAGAATCTTTTGCCATCATGTAGTTGACGGTAATGTGCTTTCCTACTGTCCGGGCAAAATCCAGGAAAGTAAAGTCTTTCATCCAGTCGTAGTTGTTTACCAATTCTGCTTTGTTGGGAGCATCTGATTCAAAGTCTAGAAATTTGCTCAACTGCTTTTTGATACATTCCTGATTATGACGTAATGTTTCCTCGTCTAACAGATTTCGTTCTGCTGATTTACCAGACGGGTCTCCAATCATACCTGTTGCACCACCTACCAAAGCCAACGGTTTGTGACCGCAACGTTGGAAATGTTTTAAGATCATCACGCTCACCAAATGGCCGATATGCAAAGAATCGGCAGTCGGATCAATACCGACATAAGCGGTAACCATTTCTTTTTCCAACAATTCTTCAGTACCCGGCATCATGGTATGAACCATTCCACGCCATCTTAATTCTTCTACAAAATTCATCGTATTAGTTCATTATAAATATGTTTAGTGTGGGCAAAGATACGATTATTAATTGATTTAAGTCGGCGAAGCGCTACTTTTTTGTTTTATCGATAGAAATAGGGGATTTGTCGATAGAAAAAACGGGTCTTTCTATATTAATTGTCTAGGAAATGAGAGGCTTGTACTTTTGCTTTCGTAAAAAGGAAACAGATATGATGCGGACATTAGTTATAGGATTATCAATCGGGTTGTTGACAGCGAGTGTACAAGCTCAGGAACAACCGGTAGAATGGACGCTCCGTTCATGTTTGGATTATGCGTTAGCAAATAATATCCAAATTAAAAAGAGTCGGGTGAATGAATTGTCAGGATTGGAAGATACAGAGTTGGCAAAGGCTCAGTTGTTCCCTTCCTTATCAGCTTCGGTGACACAAGGATTCGTAAACTATCCTTCTTCGGATGCTGAGAGTAATAATAGTTATAGTGGTAATTATGCGGTGAATGCCAACTGGACTCTCTTCGATGGAGGTCAGCGTAATAAAACCATTAAACAACAGAAGTTACAGAATGAAGTGGATAAGCTTTCGACAGAACAAAGCGAAGATGATATCCAAATAGCCATTGTGCAGACATACCTTCAGGTAATGTATGCCATGGAAGCCGTGGAGATTAACGAAAATACCGTTGAAACGTCGAAGGCCGAACGGGATCGGGCTGAAGAACTGTATAAAGCTGGCTCAATTTCCGCAGTTGATCTGGCTCAGTTGGAAAGTCAGTACAGCACAGATAAATATCAGCTGGTGGTTGCTCAGACGAACTTAGATAATTATAAGCTGCAGCTGAAGCAATTGCTTGAACTGGATATTACAGAAGATATTTCATTGAATATGCCGGATGTGGATGAATCGGAAGTAGTGACTCCTTTACCGGATAAAGAATCTATCTATCAGACGTCGCTGGCCGTTATGCCACAGATCCGGAGCAGTGAGCTTTCTATTGAAGTAGCTGAATTGGAAAAGCAAAAGGCAAAAGCAGCTTATTGGCCTACCTTATCCATGAATGCGGGTATCGGAACAGGACATCTTTCTGGCACAAACTACACTTTTGGTAGTCAAATATGGAATAAATTCAACGAGAGTGTTGGATTAACAATTAATATTCCTATATTTGCGAATCGGGAAAAGAAGACAGCATATAATAAAGCAAAACTAGCGATTACTACCAGTCAACTAGACTTGTTGAACGCTCAGAAAGATCTGTTGCAGACTGTTGAAGGGATTTATTTGGACGCCACGTCTGCACAGAGCCAATATATGTCGGCAGTTGAAAGATTATCGTATATACAACAAAGCTTCGAGTTAACTGAAGAACAGTTTTTCTTGGGGATGAAGAATACGTTAGAGATGTTGACAGAAAAGAACAATCTGCTGAATGCACAGCAGGAAGTACTTCAGTCGAAATACATGGCAATCATGAGTATACAACTTTTAAACATTTATCAGAAGAAGCCCGTCGATATCAATATTTAGACGGGATATTCACTCCACTCTCTTTTATGGGGTTTCCTGCGACGTGAGTCGCGGGAACCTTTTTACCAAAATAAGTTTATAAGTTGATGTTAGGTGTAGATTTTTGAGTTGACAAACGAATTGTCGGACTTAGAAATAAGCCTGAATTTCGGATAAAAAAGTAATCAAATAATATGAATAAGAAAAAAGTTATGATCGGCCTGGCCGGAATTGTAATCATTGCAGGAGGATTTTTCCTCTTTTCCGGAAAAAAGGCTGGAGGAAGAATGGTTTTAGAGACGGAAAAGGTTGGCCGCACTTCCATTACGAATGTTGTGACCGCCACGGGAACTGTCGAGCCGGTAACGGAAGTAGATGTCGGTACGCAGGTCTCAGGTATTATTGACAAGCTGTATGTAGATTATAATGATGTGGTGACTGCCGGGCAGTTGATTGCAGAAATGGATAAGGTGACATTGGAGGCTGAGTTGCAATCAGCTACCGCGCAGTTGGATAAAAGCAAGTCGGAGTACGAATATCAGCAGAAGAATTATGCACGTAGTAAGGTATTGTTCGAGAAGAAGTTGATCAGTGACACGGAGTATGAAACGGCAACCTACAATTACGAGCAGGCGAAAGCTAATTATGAAGAGAGCCAGGCCTCAATGGTTAAGGTTCGGCGAAACCTGGAGTATGCTACGATCACAAGCCCTATTAATGGTGTGGTGATCAATAAGGCGGTTGAAGAAGGGCAGACCGTAGCAGCCGGTTTCGAAACTCCGACCTTGTTTACAATTGCCGCTGATTTGACAAAGATGCAGATCATAGCTGATGTGGATGAGGCTGATATAGGTAGTGTGCAGGATGGACAACGGGTTTCATTTACAGTAGATGCATATCCGAATGATGTTTTCGAAGGGAAAGTGGAACAGATCCGTCTGGGTGAAAGTAGTGACAGCAGCACATCGTCCTCAAGTTCATCATCTTCTTCAACGGTTGTTACGTACGAAGTTGTGATCTCAGCCGATAATCCGGATTTGAAATTGAAACCGCGTCTGACGGCAAACATCACGATTTATACAATGGAACGGAATGATGTACTGTCGATACCGAATAAAGCTTTACGTTTTATTGCTGATGCCAGCATGCTGGAGCCGTTAGGACTGACAGTAGAGAACCCGACGATGCAGGCTCCCGAAGGAAAACGGTTGGTATGGGTTGAAGAAGGAACTCAGTTGAAGCCGAAAGCCATTACTGTAGGTTCGAGCAATAATAATGTTACAGAAGTAGTGGATGGCTTACAGGAAGGTGAGATTGTAGCGGTTGACTTATCGGTTTCGACTCCTGTAGAAGTATCGCCGGCTGCCGGACAAGAACGTAGCCCGTTTATGCCGGGACCGCCAGATAGTAAGAAAGGTAAAAAATGATTCCTCTGTGGAGTATAAAATATAAGTATGTACGTCATGAAAGAGATTATAAGACTGGAAAACATAAAACGCAATTTTATCGTAGGTGATGAAGTGGTCCATGCGTTACGAGGCGTTAGTTTTACGATTTATGAAGGTGAATTTGTTACCATTATGGGAACTTCCGGATCAGGCAAAAGTACATTGTTAAATACATTAGGTTGTCTGGATACGCCGACTAGCGGAGAATATTATTTGGATGGTGTATCTGTTCGTACGATGGGGAAAAGTGCGAGAGCCACACTTCGTAACCGGAAAATTGGGTTTGTTTTCCAGAATTATAATCTGCTACCTAAAACAACGGCTATCGAGAATGTGGAACTTCCGCTCATGTATAATCCGGCCTATAATGCGGCACAACGGAGAGAGAAAGCCATTAAAGCTTTGATTGCTGTAGGTTTGGGAGAACGTTTGAATCATAAGAGTAATCAGATGTCGGGCGGACAGATGCAACGTGTGGCGATTGCCCGGGCTTTGGTGAATGATCCGGCTGTGATTCTGGCGGACGAGGCTACCGGAAACCTGGATACACGTACCAGCTTTGAGATATTGGTATTGTTTCAGCAGCTTCATGCCCAAGGACGTACGATTATCTTCGTAACTCATAATCCGGAGATTGCCCAATACAGTAGCCGGAATATCATGTTGCGTGACGGACATATTACATCGGATGTGAAGAATGAGAATATATTGGATGCAGCCGAAGCTTTGGCCAAATTGCCAAAGACAGACGACTGATAACAGATAGCTTATACAGATATGAATCTTACGAATTTATTCAAAATAGCACTTCGGGCTTTGGCCAACAACAAGATGCGTGGATTCCTCACGATGTTGGGTATTATTATCGGTGTGGCTTCGGTAATTACGATGCTGGCTATCGGGCAAGGTTCCAAGAGAAGTATTCAGGCGGAGATCAGCGAGATGGGATCAAATATGATTATGATCCAACCGGGTGGTGATATCCGGGGTGGTGTACGTCAGGAAGCTTCGAGCATGGAAACACTGAAGCTCGAAGATTATCAGAACATCGTAGACGAGACACGCTACGTGGCGGCTGTTTCTCCTTCGGTCAATAGTAGTGGACAGGTTATTTACGGAGCCAACAACGCGCCGACTACGATTTATGGTATCAGTCCGGATTATATGGAAATCCGTCGTTATAAAGTAGAAGGCGGAGAGATGTTCTCTGATCAAGACATCGCTGTTGCAGCCAAAGTATGTGTTGTTGGAAAGACAGTGGTGAATAATTTGTTCCCCGGTGGAGAAAATCCGGTCGGGAAGGTGATCCGTTTCCAGAAGCTGCCCTTCAAAATCGTGGGAGTATTGGAAAGCAAAGGATATAATAGTATGGGAATGGACCAGGACGACTTGATTTTAGCTCCATATACAACAATACAAAAGAAAGTCTTGGCCATTACCCATTTGCAAGGCATTACCTGCTCGGCTCTGAAAGAGGAATATACCGAACAGGCCATTGATGAGATTACAGAAATACTGCGTCGCAACCATAAGCTGAAGGCGGATGAAGAGGATGATTTTACAATCCGTAGTCAGCAGGAGTTGAGTTCGATGTTGACGAGTACTACGGACATGATGACCGTTTTGCTTGCGGCTGTGGCGGGTATTTCATTATTGGTAGGTGGTATCGGTATTATGAATATCATGTATGTTTCGGTTACGGAGCGTACCCGCGAGATTGGTCTGCGTATGAGTATTGGTGCTAAAGGAATCGATATCTTGTCGCAATTCCTGATAGAATCTATTCTGATTAGTGTGACGGGAGGATTGATTGGTGTGATTTTCGGAGTAGGTTCGGCCATTGTAGTCAATCAAGTGGCGCATTTTCCGATTTACATTCAGCCTTGGAGCGTACTTCTATCGTTTATCGTCTGTACGGCGACGGGTATTTTCTTCGGATGGTATCCGGCCAAGAAGGCAGCGCAGCTCGACCCGATCGAAGCCATCCGGTATGAATAAGAAAACGGAAGGAAAAGGTTGTTGGTGCACGCCGGCAGTCGAGAATAGGGAAAAATAAAGGTGGGTAGGTCTCCGTTTACTAGGAAATATCGATATTTGGAACTGTTGGGGACGCCGATTTGTTAAAAATATTGATAAGTTGTAGTAATCGGCGTCCGTTTAATAAGAAATATCGATATTTATGACCGTCCGTGATGCCTGACAGCTTAAAATATCGATATGTAAGACTAATCGGCGGTCGATTGGTGGAAAATATTGATATTTCTTCCTGTCGGGCGTCGTTTACAACGGGTTTTAGGAATGATTGGATTCAATCGGAAGGTAAGACAACAGAAAAAACTGAATTATGCAGGGAAAAATGAAAAAAGAAGAACTGCCGGTCTATCGAACACCCAACGGATTGGGCAAGATTATCCACATGGCAGCGTGGGGAATCTTGTTTGGTATTCCATTCTTTTTTACCGGGCGGGAGGAAGAAACGGTCACGGTCGAAAGTTATATGCGTTTTGTTATCGTACCTATTTCATTTATGTTCGTATTCTATGTCAATTATTTTTTCCTGGTTCCGAAATATCTTTTTACTCGTCGTTTGCCTGAATTCTTTGTGGCCAATGTATTGTTGATTGTCTTTACAATGGTGGCTGTTCATCTCTTGATGGATTTATTGCCTGATTCGCCTCATGAACATCCACATCGGAAACCTCCTATGCGAGGAGAACCTCCACTTCGGAATATTGTCGGATTCTTTTTAGGTAATGCCGTGCTATATATGTTGGTGTCAGGTTTAAGTGTGGCTATCCGGGTAACGAGAAACTGGTATCGGATCGAAACGATGCGACGTGATTTGGAACAAAGCCGTGTGGAAGCCGAATTGCAGAATCTGAAGAGCCAGTTGAATCCGCATTTCCTATTTAATACATTAAATAATATCTATTGTTTGATAGCCTTCAGTCCCGATCGTGCACAAGGTGTCGTACATGATTTGAGCCGGTTGCTTCGTTATGTCTTGTATGACAGTAACCAGAAGTTCGTTCCGTTGGGGAAAGAACTGGATTTCATCCGTAATTATGTTGAACTGATGCGTATCCGTCTTCCTGAGCATGTATCACTCGACTTACAAATAAGCGGACAGGAAAACGAAGGGGGAATGATTGCTCCTTTACTTTTCATCTCGTTGATTGAAAATGCATTCAAGCATGGAATAAGCAATAACCTGCCATCATTTATCCGTATCTGTATCACGTATGATAAAACGGAAGTACATTGTCGGATTGAGAATAGTTACTTTCCTAAGAACGGACAAGACAAGAGTGGTTCGGGCATTGGATTAGTCAATTTGGAGAAACGTCTGGAATTGATTTATCCGGAATCTTATTCTTTCCGACATGAACAGGATGGTGATACCTATATTGCCGATTTACAAATACAAACTGGAGTGAAATGAAATTAACCTGTGCTATTATTGATGATGAACCTTTGGCAGCAAGTCTGCTGGAGAGTTACGCCTTGAAAACACCTTTTCTGGAGTTGAAAGGGAAGTATAACAGTGCTCTGAATGCCATGGATGCTTTGCATAACGAACCGGTGCAAGTCTTGTTCCTGGATATCCAGATGCCCGAGTTAAGTGGTATGGAATTCTCAAAAATGCTTCCTCCGGAAACAAAGGTTATCTTTACGACAGCCTTCGAACAATATGCTGTCGACAGTTATCGGGTCAATGCCTTGGATTATCTGTTGAAACCCATCAGTTATTCCGATTTCCTGAAGGCTGCACAGAAAGCCTGCGACTGGTTTGAATCGCATCAGCGGAAAACGGAAGAGCCTGTTACGGGAACAGCTAACGAGAATGAAGTGGAACGGATCTTTGTCAAGACCGAATACAAGTTAGTGCAAATTGAATTGAACCAGATCTTGTATATCGAAGGCTTGAAAGATTATGTCAAGATTTATCTCGAAGGCGAAGCACGTCCTATTCTTTCCCTGATCAGTATGAAGATGGTAGAAGATATGCTTCCGTCGAACCGTTTCATCCGTGTACACCGTTCATTCATTGTCCAGCCGGAGAAGATTAAAGTTATCGAGCGCAATCGCATTGTGTTTGGAAAGGAATATATTCCGATTTCTGATAATTATAAGCAGAAATTCTTCGATTTCCTGGCGCAGCATAGTATCTTATTGGCCAAATAGTCCGATCAGGACTTGCTCAAGTCTGCGGTTGATAGTCCAGCTGCTCAAGGAATAATTGTTGGTGAGTAAGACGACGCTATATGTCTTTCCCTGATTTTTTACGTATCCGGCATAACATCTCACGCCGCTCATACTGCCGCTTTTGAGGAATGCTTTTCCTGAAAGAGATGATTCTTTCAGGAAATTGCGTACAGATCCTTCTACTCCGGCTTGCGGTAATGAGGACATAAACGCTTCGGCATGTTTGGATTTTACCATATAGGTTAGTAAGTCGTTGAGGAAACGGGCTGTCACCTTATTCGTAGGAGCCAGGCCGCTTCCGTCGGTAATACGAAGAGATGAAACATCCAGTCCTTTGCCTTTCCAATAACTTTTCATGACTTCTATTCCTTTCCCGAAAGAAGAAATGACATGTTTCTGCGGATTCTTATAGCGCAAACCGATGGTTTTCAGCAAGGCGTCGGCAAAGAGATTATGACTTACATGATTGGTTTTTTCCACGATTTGTTGTAGAGTCGGGGAATAAGTCGTAATAATTTCCGTCCGTTTCCCCGGTTTCCAGGCATTCTTTTCGTACAGAAGTCGATAACAGGTTGCTTCCTTCTGCACAGAAATACCATCTTTTTCCAATTCTTTCTGTATATATTGGGCTAAAAAGAGAGCCGGATCAGGTATGTCGCCTTTCAATCGGTAGGATTGCCGGTTTGCCGGAACGATTCCATATAAATATCGTTCGTTGGAGAAAGGCATACCAACGATAAAGCTACTGTCGCTTTTGGTAGCGGCTGCTTTCAGATAATTATGGAAATCCAGATCCATTTCCGGTTCTGTCCGAACCAAGGTAGGGCGTGTTCCTGTGGCGCCACTATTCAAATACAGCGAATACAGATTATCATGGAATGAAAGTCCGTAGCTTCCTGCCCCGTAATAACTGCCTAAATCTTCACGAAGCCATTTCATGGATATGCCTTCGCTGTCGAAAATACTCTCATCAGCAATAATGGCTCCCTTGATTTCCCGAATGCCTTGCTGACGAATGGCGTCTTTCCATTCTTTGATGAATGTCTCTGATTCTGGTGCGAAATGAGATGAACCCAAAGTCGGATCTCCATGCCCTTGAATATAGATATTCCCATTCAGTACCCCATTGGCTATTGTTCCATCATAACTGATTGTCGTTGGGAAACGATAGGTTTCGCCTAATAATTCCAATGCGGTAGCGGTAGTCAGTAGTTTTAATACGGAAGCAGGTGTGAGTTGTACATCCGGCTGGTATTTCCCGATGGTTTTTCCTGTGGATGTTTCGGTTACCAGACAGCTAAACGAAGCGTGTTCCATACCCGGTTGGCCGAGAAATCGGTCGATTACACCTGTTTTTTGTCCGAATCCAAGTTGGAAGCATAAAATAAATGCTGTCAATAAAAATATTTTGGAATGTCTCATTATGAAGTTTTAACCTTTATGTTACCTTTGCGAAAAACAAAGATAGAAATAATTATGGATTCCATGTTTGATAAACCGTTTACTTTCGATCGCGTTGTCCGCATCGGAATAGGTGTTTTACTGATCGGTGCATTGCTTTATTTGATCGTTGTCTTGAGAAATGCACTTTTACCATTCTTGATTGCCTGGCTGATGGCTTATATGTGTCAGCCCTTTGTGAAGTTTTTCCAATATAAATTGAAACTGAAAAGCCGAATCTTGTCTATTCTGGCTGTTCTCATATCTATCTGTCTGATTATCGCCTTGGTTACGGTGATGGTTGTACCTTCTATTTCGGAAGAGAGTGAGCGTCTGTTACAGCTTTTAAGTAATCGGCAGGCTACTCCGGGTTATATCCCGTTGATACCGAACAGTTGGGTGGAGTATTTGGAAAATAGCATTGATCCGGAAGCTTTGCGTGATTTCGTCAACAAGGAAAATATCTTGCAGGCAATCAAACAGATCGCTCCGAAAGCCTGGCATTTATTGAGTAGTACCTTCTCTGTTTTGGTCAGTGTAACGATTGTCTTTGTCATCTTCTTGTACTTTATTTTCATCTTGTTGGATTATGAGAAGATAGCCAGTGGTTGGCTACGACTGATACCGGAACGCTATCGTCCGTTTATCAGTCAGTTGGCAGATGATGTAGAACTTAGTATGAATCGGTATTTCCGCGGACAGTCGTTGATTGCCTTATGTGTAGGTGTTTTACTGGCGATCGGATTTAAGATCATCAATTTCCCTTTGGCAGTTACTTTGGGATTGTTTATCGGCTGTTTGAACTTGATCCCTTATTTACAGACTATCGGATTGATTCCAATGGCGTTGCTCAGTCTGCTCCGTTCGGCTGAGACAGGAGAGAATTTCTGGATTTTATTTGGCTTATCATTATTGGTATTGGGTATTGTGCAGGCTATACAGGATTTGTATCTGACGCCTCGTATCATGGGAAAAGCCATGGGACTGAATCCTGCCATTATTTTACTTTCCTTATCTATTTGGGGAACATTGCTCGGATTCATCGGATTGATTATTGCCTTACCGCTGACAACACTTTGCCTGTCGTATTATAAGCGGTTTGTTTTGATGGAAAGTTTAGATATATCTCCACAAAATGAGGTTACTGATCCCGAAAATAAGGCCGAAAAGCCTGTTCATACGAAAGAAATAGAAGAAAAATAGGGGAGAAGAAGAAAAAACTTCTCTAAAAACTTGCAGGGTCAAAAATTATCACTACCTTTGCACTCGCAATCGGGAAACGATGCATTAGAGGTTTGATTCGCTAGCTCAGCAGGTAGAGCACAACACTTTTAATGTTGGGGTCCTGGGTTCGAGCCCCAGGCGGATCACCAAAATAAGCTCTTTAATCCATTCGGGTTAAAGAGCTTATTTTTTATATATGTCTTAAGTCCTGATAAAACAATGTTACGAGCTTGAATCACCTCATCTTACAGTATTACAAAAAGATAGATAAAAAGTGAAAGATGATTTTTTAAACTGAATGTTTGATTTGGTACGGAAATAAAACAAACGAGAATCAAAAACGGAAGTAACGAGGTTCGTTTTTGATCTTCGTTACTTCCGTTTTAATTCATCCTACCTTTTGATAAAAAAACGGCGTATTTTCACCAAAAGGTAGGCATGAATTGATCAAAAGATAGGCACCTTTATAATACGATGTTGAACAGGTAACCTAAGAATATGATAAACAGCGTGATCACTCCAAAGAAGATAGCGATCAGGCGCCAAGTCATGACTTTCTTGAGAAGTGTCGCTTCGGGCAGTGACAATCCTACTACCGCCATCATGAAGGCTAGTGCTGTCCCGATAGGAATACCTTTGGAAACGAAGACTTCAATGACAGGAACGATGCCGGCAGCATTGGCATACATCGGAATGGCCAACAAGACAGAAATAGGAACTGCCAACCAGTTGTCTTTCGCCATGTAATGCTCGAAGAATCCTTCGGGTACATATCCGTGTATGAAGGCTCCGATCCCAATTCCGATCAGAATATATACCAGCACACCTTTAACGATGTTCCAGGCTTCCCGGATAATAGACGGCAAACGATGGAAAAAGGGAGTATGTTCTTTTTCCCACAGATTGGATTCGTTTGTGGCCCCTTGCTGGATTTGCTTTACCCAATCACTCAGATACGGTTCCAGTTTCATCTTGCCTAAAACATATCCACCGATCATTCCCAGTAAAATACCGCTGACAACATAAATGACTGTGATCCGCAGTCCGAATGTCCCGATAAACATCGCAACGGCTACTTCATTGACCAGCGGCGAAGTAATCAGATAGGCGAAAGTCACGCCCAGCGGAATACCGCCTTTTACGAATCCGATGAACAACGGGATAGAAGAACAGGAACAAAACGGGGTAATGGCTCCGAATAGAGAAGCCAGGAAATATTGTAACCCATAAAGCCGGTGGGATGTCAGATAATGACGCAGACGTTCGATCGGAAAGTATGCGTTGATGATTCCCATGATGATACTGATGAAGAATAACAGGATCAGAATCTTGATCGTATCATAAAAGAAAAAGTTGACGGCTGTTCCCAGTGCGCTGTCTGCCCGAAGTCCCATAACACCATAAACCAGCCAGTCGGCAAAAGTCTGTATCATGATTATATGTGGATTAATGGTTAGATTGCTGACATGAACAAGTTGGGATATGCAACTTCTTGATTTCGGTCAGATAGAAAGCAAAGAACGCATTTTTAATCTCTTTCCGGACACGGATAAATTCACTTTTGATCCATTCATCCGTACCTTGTGCTTCCGAAGGATCATCGAAGCCAATATGCAATTGCTTCTTTACATTTCCCTGAAATATCGGACAAGTCTCATGGGCATGATCACAAACGGTAATCACATAGTCCCAGGATTCGTTGATATATTCAGATACATTCGTCGGTATGTGATGACTAATGTCTATGCCGGCTTCTTGCATAACTTCTACAGCCATGGGATTAACTTTTTCTGCCGGATGGGTTCCAGCTGAAAATACATCTAAACTCGGGTCAAACGATTGAAGGAAACCATGCGCCATCTGACTGCGGCAACTGTTTCCCGTACATAAAATCAAAATCTTCATATAATGTTCCAATTAATAAGTCCGTAATAAATACCGATAAGAATAAATGTCAGTGCTACGACCCGGTTGAACCATTTCTGGAATACCTGAATGCGGTTGTAGAATTTTCCGATACCAGCCACACTGTATGCCAGTACCCAAGCTATCAGAACGATCGGGAATCCGGTAGCGAAAGCATATACTACGGGTAATAAATATCCGCCACTTTCCATGGCTGACATAGGTATTAACATACCGAAGTAGAATAATCCGCTGGTAGGACAGAAAGCTAAGGCAAACAGTAGTCCCAATGCCATACTGCCCCAGTTACCCCGAAGTCTTTCGGTTTTCTCGGTTGCCGAAAATCCCCATCGGGGCAAGGCTAGTTTATCTCCGAACAACATGAACAGGCCGATCAAGATCAGTGCCGGAGCAAGTAATAACTCGCTCCATCGGCTGATCGCCTTTTGTATAAAGAACATTTCGGAACCGTTCCGCAATAAAGTAATTAGTATGGCTCCTAAGACGGAATAAGAGAGAATACGGCCCAAGGTGTAAAAGATACCGTTCAGAAAAATCTGGTTCCGGTTGTTTACATCTTTGCTGATAAATCCGATCGCTGTTATATGAGTAGCCAGCGGACAAGGACTGATGGTCGTGAGTAAACCCAACAGAAGAGCCGTGATAACAGGTATTTCACTGCTATCCAAAAGAGTCTGTAAGTAGTCCATTCTTAAAGTAACTGATTTATTTTCTTGCGAATCTCTTGTTTGAAATGATTTGTCTTATTCTTGGCATATTGAAAGCCCAGACGTGTCATATCGTTCCGTTGTTCTTTTCCATCTTTCCATTGATTGATATACAATGAAGACCAACTGACCTGATAAGCATTGGCCAGTTCTTCTCCTTCAGGCGTGGATATGTCTATTTCCTTGAAACGGACTTTCCCTTGTTTGGCCAAGTCTGCAAAGTCGGTAAAAACGACTTCACGGGTATACTTTTCGATTGATTTACAAGTGATGCACCGTTGTTTCCCATGGAAGTACAAAACTTCCACGTATGAATCTGTTTGTGCTTGCAGTTCGCCGGCTATCCAAAACAAACTGCTGATAAGGAAGAATAGAATCCGTTTCATAATCATTGGTTTGAAGCGATTAATTCCTTTACTTCATTGGCATTGATCCGACCTTTGGCTACAACTTTGCCATTGATTACCAAAGCCGGTAAAGTCATGACATTGTATTCCATGATTTTCATCAGATCTTCCTCTTTGATGATCTCAGCCTGAATACCTAACTCGTTGACAACTTTCTCGACGGTTGCGTACAATGCCTTGCAATTGGCGCAACCTGTTCCTAAAACTTTAATTTCCATTGTATCGTATATTATATATGTAATTCGCAAAACAACGAACAATAAAGAGAAAAAAAGGGACTGTTATTCACAGCAACCCTTTGATTTGCATATAGCCTGGCCGAAGAAATCGGCAAAGAGCCGGCTTGCCAGTTTCCAGTTTTCCTGATTGATACAATATTTTACTTTCGGTGTTTCCACTTCTCCCTGTATCAAACCAGCATCTTTCAACTCTTTCAGGTGTTGGGAAACGGTCGCTTTGGCTATAGGTAATTCTTCATGAATGTCGCCAAAGTAGCAAGTTTCCTGCTTGGCCAGAAAGTGCATGATGGCAATTCTTGCCGGATGTCCCAATGCTTTGGCAAAGCGTGCCAGCTGTTCTTGGGTTGCTGTATATTCCTTTTTCTCTTCCATATCCTTGTTTGTTGTTCGCAAAAGTACGAATAACTGGGTATATTTCCAACTTTTCTGCCTGATTTTTGGATGGATTAGTTAAATGTGGTTAAAATTGGCCGATTTTAGAAGAAAAAGTATTGACGAGCTATGTTACATAACATAAAATGTCTATATTTGCATCGTGTTTTTCATGGTATTAGATTTAAGGTTAACAATGGAAATTGGCTGTCTGTGAAGATAGCCTTTTTTTGTACCCTTTACTCACCTGAGAAGAGCAGAGAAAAGTTCTGTTCGATTTGTTCCATTAACATTTCTGTTGGAACGGATAAGGCTGCCGCTGCCTTTTCGTATATCTCCTGTATGTCCAGTTTTGATTCATCGGTTTCCAGAAAAAGATGGGTTGGCCAGGCTATTTGCAGGGCTGCCGATTGGAATTGTTCACCGAACGAAAGATAGATGTTTTCTTTCAGCAGCTGTTCGGCTAATTCTCTTTTTCCACGGAAACCGTGAATGAGCCAGGGTGAAAGCGGGCGGATTTTCTTCCGTAAGGCAAGCAGTTCACTCCAGGCTTTTACGCAATGGACGATAAGTGGCTTGTGGAGTTCTTCAGCCAGCAAGGCTTGTTGTTCAAACAGATAAAGTTGTCGTTCGAGTGGTGTTTCGTGAAGTTTGTCAAGTCCGGCTTCACCGATCATCCAGACTTCCGGTTGCTTGGCTTTTTCCCACAGCTGTTCGAGAAGCTGGTCATTACTTTTGTCGGAATGGATAAACCACGGATGGATTCCAACCGAAAACATTTCTATATGGGATAAATCACCCAGGGTCTCTTGTCCGATGATCCGGTTGTAAAAAGAGATTCGGTTTTCCTGGGTTTTGGGAATCACTGTATGCGTATGAATATCGATGTATTTCATCTTCTTCTTGTTTGAATGGAACAAAAGTACTAATATTGTGTGCAAGTTAAACGGAGAAATTTAGAAAACACAAAAACAAATTACATGAAACTGAATTACAAGAAATGGGGCATGGTGGCCCTTTCAGCTTTTTTATGGATGGCGGATGCCTCGGCTCAATTGACATTAGTGAAAGACGGGAAGGCGGTTTCGCGGATTGTCTTGAGCGAGAAGAGTGAAATAAACCGTCAGGCAGCTGATTTGTTACAAGACTTTGTGCAGCGGATCAGCGGGGCTTCGTTGCCGATTGTGGAAGGAAAAGC
>ULNH01027770.1_pt1 | contig 17345 bp, 14 predicted proteins | sample 1951871 | NCBI WGS metagenome assembly ULNH01 (sample SAMEA4835572, study PRJEB28245) | human gut metagenome | biome: gut microbiome; material: fecal sample | place: Denmark | collected 2008 | reverse complement strand
ATCTAAACCAACACCCTTACGGGTGTTATTTTTTTCCCGAAACACGCCCAAAAGGCGTGGTTCTAAAAAAGAGTCCCGCCTTTCGGCAGGACTCTTTAATTTGCTTTATGGTATCAGTTTTGTTGTATCGGTTGTGAGTTTTTTGTACTATTTTGCTGTGACCTTTTGTCTTTTTTCACAATCATGGCTCGCATGGAATTCAAAATTGCAATCATGCACACGCCAACGTCGGCAAGTATTGCGACAATCATTCCAAACCCGATTTTGTCCAGCAATCCCACTGCCGAAAGTACCAAAACCGCAACTTTAACGGCAATGGAAAAAACAATATTTTGTTTGACAATTCCAAGCGTCTTTTTGGCAATCTTTTTAGCCGTGGGAATGGCAGTGGGGTTGTCCTGCATAAGCACGATGTCCGCTGCCTCTATGGCGGCGTCGCTCCCCATGGCACCCATTGCGATGCCTACGCTGGCGGTAGCCAGCACGGGGGCGTCGTTTATGCCGTCGCCTACAAATGCAACGGTGTTGCCTTCCTTTACAAGTTGCGAAACTTTTTCCGCCTTGTCCTGTGGAAGCAGTTGTGCAAAGCGTTTGTCTATGTGCAGTTTGTCGGCTACGGCCTGCGCCGTTTTCTCATTGTCGCCTGTGAGCATTACCGTCTGACACTTCATTTCTTTCAGTTGACGGACGGCTTGCGCCGAATCTTCCTTTATTTGGTCGGCAATTACAATAGCACCGATGTATTGGCCGTTTTCGGCAACGTACACGACGGTACCTTCACTGTCGTCCACCGGTACAAAAAGAACACCCTTTTCCGTCATCAGTTTGGCGTTTCCGCACAGCACCGTGCTGTTTGCACCCTTTGCGCAAATGCCCTGACCGGCAATTTCCTCAACAACGCAACGGAAAGGTTCGTACTGCGTTTCGTTGCAGATGGAAACGGCAATGGGGTGGTTGCTGTGCTGTTCGGCAAGGCAGGCTGTTTGCAGCACCTTTTCACGTTGTGCCTCGGGGTAAACTTTCGTAACGGCGAAGTTGCCGTGAGTCAGCGTTCCCGTTTTGTCAAAGGCAACGACGTTGGCTTTTGCAAGCACTTCCAGGTAGTTGCTTCCCTTAACAAGTATCCCTTTTTTGCTGGCGGCGGCAATTCCTCCGAAAAATCCCATCGGCACGGAAATTACCAAAGCACAGGGGCAGGAAACAAACAAAAACATCATTGCACGTCTCAGCCACACAACCCATTCGCCGTTGAACAACGGAGGAACAACGCCGATAACTACTGCAAGCAGCGTTACAACGGGCGTGTAGTATTTTGAAAACTTGGTAATAAAGTTTTCCGCAGGTGCCTTTTGGTTGGTGGCGTTTTCCACAAGGTCAAGAATTTTTGCAACGGTGGTGTTGTCGTAGGTGGAAATTGCCTGTACCAAAATAACTCCGTCCTTATTTATACAGCCGGAAAACACGTTGTCGCCTGCTTTTACGCTACGAGGCAAACTTTCGCCGGTAATTGCGCTGGTGTCCAAATTGCATTTTCCTTCCGTAACAATGCCGTCGAGAGGCAATTTTTCCCCTGCTTTCACCACAAAAATTTCACCGACGGAAATTTCCGAAGGGTGAACTTCCGTTTCTTTGCCGTCACGCAAAACAGTCGCCGTTTCGGGGCGTATGTCCAAAAGCGACGCAATGCTTTTTCTGCTTTTTCCCACTGCGTAGTGCTGGAAAAGCTCGCCTATTTGGTACAGCAGCATTACTGCCACTGCGTCGTGGTATTCGCCTATTGCAAAAGCGCCTATCGTTGCAATGGTCATCAAAAAATTTTCGTCGAAAAGTTTGCCGTGAGCAATGTTTTTTACTGCACGCCACAACACGTCCCAACCTATTGCAAGAAAAATCACGGCAAATGCAACGGGTTCTATCCATTCGTAGGGCATTGCAACGGTGTTCACCACAATCAGCGTCGCTGCGTACAGCGCCGCACACACACAGATGCGCACCAAACTTCTTCTGTTTGTCATTGCAACCTCTCTAGACCATCAGTGTACAGGCGGAATCTATCTTTTTGCACGCTTTTTTTGCTTCCGAAACAATGGTGTCAAAGTTGTCGTCGTCAGCGTCCAAAATCATTTTTTGCATCATAAAATTGATGTTGACGCTGCGCACGCCCTCTATTTTTTTGATTGCCTCTTCCATTTTGTGTGCGCAATTTGCACAGTCGAGATTTTCCATTTTTACTACTTTTTTCATTGTTTACTCCTTTGCATGTTCCAATGCCAGATTTATTATGGAAGAAACGTGGTCGTCGTCCAGACTGTAATAGACTTCTTTGCCGCTGCGTCTGTTTTTGACAAGTTTTGTCTGTCGCAAAATTCGCAGTTGGTGTGAAACAGCGGATTTTGTCATGTTGAGCAGGGAACAAATGTCGCACACGCACAGTTCTTCAATGAGCAGTACCGACAAAATACGTATTCTTGTGGAATCCCCAAAAACTTTGAAAAGTTCCGAAACGTCGTACAGCAGTTCCTCATCGGGAATTTTGTTTTTTACGCTTTGCACTTTGTTGTCGTGAACACAGGTGTTTTCACAGCAAAATTCCTCTTTCATTTTTCCTCCGTTTTGTAATTTGAAATTCAGTCGGCAAACTCTTAAACTTGCAGTAAACTTCATCAAATTTTTGCAAGGTGGTGGCTTTTGCCCTGTTTACGTGTCGTTTTGTCCGCCTTCACTGTCTTTTCAGGCGTTAAAACGCACCGAAAAAACAAACAGTTGAATACTTGTTCAACTGTTTATATATTATGCCTGTTGTTTGCAAAAGTCAAGCGTTTTTTCAAAAAAATAATTATTTTTCGTCAAAATTTTAATCAAGAAAAACACACCGCAGTGGCTGTACGCTTTGAAGTGAGCCTGTTTTGCGAGTAGTGTAGTGCAGATTTTTTCACTGCATTGTGCGTTGCAAATGCTTGCACTGTGTATTTGTGAAAATTTTTTGAATATTACAAAACAATATGCACAACGGTGATGGTATGGCGTAAAGTTGACAATCCTTCCGTTGTTGCAAACGGCAGTTTAGTTGCTGTAACTGTAAAATAGTGTTGACGTTTTGTTTTGCCCCGCATGCACGGGGTGTAAAAGTCTGACCTTTTCAAAATGTGGACAAAATGCATTTGACGCTTGCATTCAACAAAAATATGTGCTACAATACTACTACCATAAAGAGTGCGCTAGGGACAGCCCCTTTGATCGCACGGCAACCTGCTTTTGCAAGGTGCCAAAGGCTGAACGATGGGAAAAACAGATTTACAGCCCATCGGACGATGGGCTTTTTTACTGCCTCTTTGTGGAATACACTTGGAGGTTTTTTTTATGAAACAAATCACAGTCAAAGTAGAAAATCAACAGCAACTTGCCAATCTTCTGGGCATTTTACGTTCAAAGAGGTACAAAAACGTACAACGGCTCAGCAAAAGGTACTCTTTTCCTGTTGTGGTGGTGGACTTGGACAAAAAACAGTTTTTCGGGACAAACACAACATGTATGGCTGCGTTGGCGTCGCAGGGAAAAATGTGCGTCATTACGGTGGAGCAATTACTTGCACAGCGATTTTTCCCCGCCACATTGTGAGGCAAAGTCGTGATGCAGGTTTTGTCGGCGTCGAAGTATATGTAAGTTTGTCGCAACTGTGTTCCGATTTGTGCAGGTAAGTTCGGCGCAACGGTTTTTCAATTCGGTGCAACGGTTATCAATCGGCACAACTGTTTTTCAATATATTGTTTTCTTACAATATATTAGATAAAGCAATACCGTTAAACACATTGAAAACTGACGGACCGTTTGTAGAAATCTGTTCGGTGGTGAAAGTCGTTTGTTCTGTTAAACAAAGGTGATGCGACACAATTTGCCTGCAACAGTAACACAAAAGGCTTAAAAACCGTAGTATGTAAAGGGCCTTGAAAAGGACTCAATATGTACAAGGAGAACAGAACTATGGATTGCACACATTTAGACATTTGTCATCGTAAAAATTGCGACAGCAACAAAATTGTAATTATCGAGCGCGGACCACGTGGACCGAGAGGATTTTCCGGTCCGCAGGGCATACCCGGCGCAACGGGCCCGCAGGGACCGCAAGGACCCCAAGGTCCGCAAGGTGAAGTCGGTCCGCAGGGGCCGCAAGGGCCAAAGGGCGACACAGGTGCGACAGGAGCAACAGGTCCGCAAGGCGCAACAGGCGCAACAGGAGCCACGGGTGCTACGGGACCGCAAGGTCCGAAGGGCGATACAGGTGCAACGGGGGCGACGGGTGCTACCGGTCCTCAGGGACCGCAGGGGCCGCAAGGTGCAACAGGACCTCAGGGACCTGCAGGTGAAAACGGTTTGGCGTCCTACGGCGGACTGTATTCCACCGACATTTCGTCCGTGGCACTGACTCCCACAAACACAACGCTTTCATTGGCGTCGACAATGCCTTCCAAAAATGTAACCTACGGCACAAATTCCATCACTGTGCAAAACAGTGGCGACTACGAACTTAACTACGGGCTTATCGGCAGTGTAAACCCTGCATCCACGTTGACCTTGTCGGTAGCAAACAACGGCACGGCAATACCTTCTTCAACGGTAACCCGTGTGTACGATCAGGATCAAAACATTTCGCAGACAGGCAGTACAATTGTTGCGTTGAACAGTGGCGACGTGCTGACGTTGCAGGCGTCTTCCTCCGTCGATACCACGAAATTCACTCCCAACAACAACGTACACGCCTATCTCACAGTAAAGCAACTCAACACAACGGAAGATGACACTACTACTGCGTAATGCCTTTTTCCGACACTCAAAGGCACGGTTTTCCGTGCCTTTACTATTTGGTTTCACTATATTTTGTTGTTTTGCAGTAAGTTGAAATGTACTGTAAACAAGTTTTTGCTACAAAAAAACGGCAGAGTCCTGCCGTTTTACAATGGGTTGCTATTCGGGTTTTACGTTTGCAGCACGCAACTTGCCCTTTTTCGACACTCAAAGGCACGGTTTTCCGTGCCTTTACTATTGGGTATTACAAGGTTTTGTCGCTTTGCAGTAAAGTTGAAATGTACTGTAAACAAATTTTTGCCACAAAAAAACGGCAGAGTCCTGCCGTTTTACAATGCGTTTGTTATTCGGGTTTTACGTTTGCAGCACGCAACTTGCCGTTTTCGGGGTCTGTTACCACATCGAACGTAACTGTTTGCCCGTCCTTCAAAGTTTTGAAACCTTCCGTCTGAATTGCCGAGAAGTGCACAAACACGTCTTCGCCACCGTCTTCTCCGGCAATAAATCCGTAACCCTTGCCTGCGTTAAACCATTTTACAGTTCCTTTCATTTTTGGTGCCTCCAAAGTTATTTGTAATCTGTGTAGGAGTTTCGTGTAGACTGTTTTGTAACTTTAATACGTCAAAATCTCCCGTTACTATATTACAGTATAGATAATTAAGTGAAAAAAGTCAACGTTATTTTCAAAAATAAAACAGAAGCAACAATTTTTGCATTTGAAAAATGTAAAAATATCACTGTTGCAAACGAGAAATCGTGGCAACGACGGTATTAAAAATAAAAAAAGAACAGTAGTGCAGTACTGTTCTTTTAGTGTTTGCAAATGTAGTTGTTAAGTGAAGCGTCAAAAACTTTCGGCGCTTTTTCAAAACTTACGGTGGACGTGCAAAACGACGCTGTGTACAATTTTTTTAATACGGTGTTGTATTTTTGCGACAATCTAGCATTGTCTTTCCATTCGTGCGGTGCAAGCGCAGATTTTCTTTCCCATTTGCACAAATTTGCTTTCGTATTCGGTAACGATGTTTTCCGTCTGTTCCGAGTGCAGGTCGTAGGTGATGTCGCTCACAGTGAAACCGCATTTTCTGTACTGTTCCAAAGAAAATTCAAAAAAGTCGATGTCGTCGGTTTTTTGGCGTATAAATCCGTTTTCCGTCAGTAACAGTTTGTATTTTTCCAAAAAAGCGGCGTGCGTAAGACGCCTGTTGGCGTAAGTCTTTTTGGGAAAGGGACAGGAAAAATTGAGAACAATTTCGCTTATGCTGTGCTGAGGCAAAAAACAAAGTAAATTTTCCGCCGAGCAGTTGAGAAAACGCAGGTTTTCCGTTTTTGACGCAATGGCTTGCTCGCATGCCACGACAATGACGTTACTTAGTTTTTCCACGGCAACAAAATTTAATTGCGGAAAGCGTTTGGCGCATGTAATGGCGAAGTTACCTTTGCCGCAGCCTATTTCCAGCACAACGGGGTTGTCGTTTCCGAAAGTTGCTTTCAAATCGGCAATAAAGTTGCGCTGTTGGGCATTCAAAGAGTAAAAATCCTCTTTTTCTCTGTCTAAAAGCACGCTTTTGCACCTTTCCAGACGTTCGTCCAGATGTTTTTTGTGGCGCATTCTCATTTTACCACCCCGTTTTCACCTGACGAAGGTTTTCCAGCCAACTGTCGCAGCAGGCGTCGGAAGGCATGCGGAAATTGTTTTTGGAAAGGTCCACTGTACCGACCTTAACCCCGTCGGGCTGGCAGGAACGTTTGAATTGCTGTGAGAAAAATCTTCTGATAAACTTTTCCAGCCACTTGTAAATTGTCTGTTGGTCGTAAATTCCGTTGAAGGAAAGTTTTGCAAGTTCAAACACTTTTGAGGGTGAAAAGCCCTTGCGCAAAAGCATAAACAAAAAGTAGTCGTGCAGTTGGTAAGGTCCCACAATGTCTTCCGTAACCTGTGCAATTTCCCCGTCTTTTAGGGGCAATAGTTCCGGACTTATGGGCGTGTCCAGCACGTCGTTGAGTATTTTTCTTATTTTCGCCGACGAATTTGCCGCCTCGTGGGCAATCAACGCACGCACAAACGTTTTGGGAATACCGCCGTTTACGTTGTACATAGACATGTGGTCGCCGTTGAATGTAGACCAGCCCAACGCTCCTTCGGACAAATCTCCAGTGCCTACCACAATACCGTTGACTTTGTTGGCAACGTCCATAAGTACCTGGGTGCGTTCCCGTGCCTGGGCGTTTTCGTAGGCTGTGTCGGTAACGGACAAGTCGTGCGAGATGTCCTGCAAGTGTTGTTTTACCGCTGCGGAAATGTCAATTTTGCGTAAAGTTGCACCGAATGCCTTTGCCAAAGCCAGCGAATTGTCCAGCGTGCGTTGCGACGTGCCGAAGCAGGGCATTGTTACGGCAATTATGTCATCCGCCTTTCTTCCGCACAGTTCCAGGGCATGTTTGCACACAATCAATGCCAGCGTGCTGTCGCTTCCGCCCGACACGCCCAGCACAAGTTTGTCGGCATGTGTGTGAAGCAGACGTTTTTTCAATCCGTGGGACTGAATATTCAACGCCAGGGCGCATCTTTCTGCAAGTTGCTGTTTGTCTTTGGGCACAAATGGGTTTCTGTCGTACACACGAGTGGGTTTGTCGTTGACGGGAAGGTTGTATTTCACGGTAACGTAGTGTGAATAAAATTTGTTTTGCGAAATACGAGCTCGCTCGTTTTCGATGAAACCGAAATCGGCTTCGGCAATGGCGTACCCTCCTTCAAAGGGTTTGCTTTCGGCAATCACAAATCCGTTTTCGCAAATAATATTGTGTGCGGAAAACACCACGTCGGAGGTTGATTCGCCGTCGCCCGACGAGCAGTAGGCGTACACGGTACCCGTTTTGGCAGATTGAATTTCCACCATCTTTTTGCGGTAGTCGCTTTTGGTAACAAGTTCGTTGCTTGCCGACAAGTTGAGAATAAGCGTTGCGCCCGCCCCTGTGTGTCGTGAAGAGGGCGAGTTTGCCACCCACAGGTCCTCACAAATTTCCACGGCAAAACGCACGTCGGGATGCGCCGTGTTTTCAAAAATTATGTCCGTCCCGAAAGGCACGTTTTTGCCGTCAATTTCCACAAAGGAATTTTCCTCTATTGCAGGGGAAAAGAAGCGTTTTTCGTAAAATTCGTTGTAGTTGGGCAGGTTGGTTTTGGGCACAATTCCCAAAATGTCCCCGTGAAAAAGCACTGCGGCAACATTGAAAAGTTTGCCCGTGTTGTTGACGAGAGGCAAACCGACTACAACAACTGCGTCCGTTTTTGCCGTTTTTTGGCAAACAATGCGCAGTCCGTCAATAGCGGATTGCCTCAACGTGCGCTGAAAAAACAAGTCGCCGCATGTGTAGGCTGTAATGCTCAATTCGGGGAAAAGCACGATTTTTGCTCCGTCTTTCACCGCCTTGTTTACGCCTTCCACAATTTTTTCCGCATTGTAAACGCAATCTGCGACACGCACTTGCGGCGAAACGCAGGCAATTTTCACCAGACCCAAGTAGTGCGTTTCCACAACCGTCGGGGTGTCGGATATTTGTTGGTTGCTTTCGTTGCCCAACAGATATTCGGTGGTAACGTCAAGCGCTTTTGCAAGTTTCTGCAACTTGTCCATCTTTATGTCCAAAAGCGCACCGCTCATAATTTTATTTACGGTGCCCACCGTCAACTGACTTTTTTCCGCAAGTTTCTGCAAAGTCAGTCCACGCTGTTTTTTTGCGATATTAAGTCTTTCCACAATTCCGCTGTTTTTCATCTTTTTTTGACCTCTGCAAGGTATTTTACCACTTTTTCTAAATAATACCAAACGATTTGTGCCGTACAATAAACAAACAACAAATAATTTTTTTTATTTTTGATAAGTTATTATAAAATCCGCTTCAAGGTACCGCAATGTTTTTGTGGCGGAGTCGGTACGTCGGACAAAAAATTTTCTAATTATTTTTTGCCACAAAAATGTTACGTTAAATTGAAATTTTTATTGAATGCACCGACAGCCCGTCAAAATAACTATTGACACCGATTTTGCTATGTATTAAAATTGAAAAAAAACAATGAAACGATTTGTTCCTTTTTGACGGAAAATATCGTTTGCGGGTGCAGGTTACCCGCCGAAAAAGAGGGGTGCTTATGGTAGGCAAAGCATTTGACCGTGTGTTGGCAATAAAGGATCTTGCCACAAAAACGGAACGGAAACTTATCGACGGTTTGTTGAAAATCGACAAAGGAGAGTTGATTTATCTTTCCATAACGGAACTTTCCGCACGTCTTAAAATTGCCGAAGCCACGGTGGTGCGTTTTTGCAAGAAGTTGGGGTACAACGGCTTTCAGGATTTCAAACTCAGTCTTAGTCAGGAATTGGGCATGGTGGACAGCACCGCCGTAAACAGTGTGGTCAAGCGTGTCGCCTTGCAAATGACGGACGCAATAACGGAAACTTCCCGCAGTCTGAGTTACGACCGTTGCCTGGAAATTGCACAACTCATGATAAACGCAAACAAGATAGGCGCTTTCGGCGTGGGCAATTCCGCAATAACGGCAATGGAAGTCAGCAACGTGCTTGCCCGCATCGGAATAAGCGTAACGGCAACGCCCGACTCTCACTTGCAGGCAATGATTGCCAGCAACATGACGGAAAGGGACGTGGTAATTCTCATCAGTGTTTCGGGAAGTACAAAGGACATCATCGACGTGGCGGAAATTGCCAAGAAAAACGGGGTGAAAATTGTGGTAATAACATGTTACGACCATTCGCCTCTTGCAAAATATGCCGATTACGTGCTGTTTTCCACCCGACGTGAAGCCGCCTATGAGGGAGGTTCCGTTTCTACGATAGTTTCCATTTCTTACATAGTAAACGTTCTGTACAACGCCATCTACGAAAAACTCGGTCCCGACGCTTACGAACGTACCATGAGGGCGGCGAGTTCCGTTGCCAACAAATCCATGTAACGGAGGTAAATATGTTGCAGGGTAAGCAGACAGACCGTCTTGTAAGCAAGGTTTCCCGTCTTTGTGAGGTGTATTTTCCATTTGTTTTCACAAGGTTACCGCAACGGGTGTTTTTTGAACAAAAGGGCAACGTGCGTGAGGTGCGCAAAGGCTTCCGTTGGGGAAAAGATTTCGCCACGGGCAATTTCCTATTCACCGTAAGCGGAGTGGAGCAGGGCAAAAAATACTGCATTTATGCCGACACCGGCGCAACGGAACACCTTGTGTGCGTAAACGGCGAAAAGGCGGGAATGTTGGATTTTGTGGCGCATGCTGCAGACGCACCAAGTCGTATTCACCGATACTTTTTGCCTTCAACGCTCAACAACGGCGACAGGGTAACGTTAGAGGCATATTATTCCCACCCGATACCGGGAACAATGCCCTACGACGGCACATCCACGTTTTCCCTTGACGGATTGTATCCCGACAGACCTTTTGAGGAGGCGGGCATTGCGGAAATGTATCTGCCGCTGTACGATTTTTGCCAAAAACTTGCACTTTTCAACAGTCGGTACCAATCGGAGAAAGACGGTTTCCGTATTGCGGAAATGCAAAAGGTGTATTTGCGCCTTTTTGAAGTGCTTTCGATGAAACAGCAACGCCCGAATGAAACGGACATACAAAAAGCAACGGAAATACTTGACGGCTACTTCGGCGAAGCCGACAAACTTCCCTTTGTGGGCATCATCGGGCACAGTCATCTCGATACGGCATGGCTTTGGCCTGTCGAAGAAACACGACGCAAACTTATGCGCACACTTTCCAACGCCGTAACTTTGTTGGAAAGGCATCCCGACTACAAATTTTTTCTTTCCACCGTACTGTATCTCAAATGGGTGGAGGAGGACGACCCCGTCTTGTTTGAAAAGGTCAAAAAATTTGTCGCCGAAGGAAGGTTGGAAACAAACGGTTCCACTTGGGTGGAATGCGACGGAAATCTCACCGGTGCGGAGGCGTTTTGCCGTCAGTTTTTGCGTGGCAAGTTGTATCTGCGGGAAAAATTTCACTACCAATCGGATACGTTTTGGCTACCCGATACTTTCGGCTATTCAGCAGCGTTACCGCAAATAATGAAACTTGCCGACGTTTCCTACTTTCTCACCACAAAACTCAGTTGGAACGACACCAACCGTTTTCCCTACGAATCTTTTTTGTGGAAGGGCATCAACGGCAGCACGGTAACTGTTCACTTCAACACAATACACACATGGGTGGACGACAAAGCGGTGCAAAAGCGTCTTGACGACGTTGCGGACAAAAGCGAAAGCCGTTGTTTGCTTATGGCGTACGGGTTTGGCGACGGCGGCGGAGGCCCCTCCGAAGAAATGGTAAAACGTGCCATTCACACGCAGTACAACTGCAAAAAAGCCGAGGTAAGACACACAACTGTTTCGGATTTTATGAAAAAACTGTCGGAACAGCAGTTGCCGACCTATTTCGGAGAACTGTACTTGGAATTGCACCGTGGCACGTACACGACAAATCACAGTCTAAAACAGTGCAACAGACGTTTGGAAGAGGCGTTGCACGATGCCGAGGCGGTGTCTGTTTTTGCCGACGACAAACAGGCAAAAAATCTCACCGACGGTTGGTACGACGTGCTGATGCTCAACCAATTTCACGACATTCTTCCCGGCACAGCCATTGCGCAGGCAAGCGACGTCGCTCTTGCGCAGTTGAAAAAAGCGTTGAAAGAGGCAAAAGAATACATGTCGGGAAAGGGTGCAAAACACTATTTCAACACACTTCCTTTCAAAAGACGTGAAGTTTTGCCTTCCGCCACAGGACAAAGTTACATCGACTTGTTCGGGAAAAAACGAACCGTTGCGTCCTATCAATTTGCACCATACGGCTACGGTAAAAAGGTGGCGGATAAAGGCGGATTTTGCTTTGACGGAGAAAATGTAACAACGCCGCAACTGACAGCCAAATTGAAAAACGGCGTGCTGGTTTCGTTGGTGTACAAAGACAGAGAGTACGTCAAAAAGGGCTTCAACGTTGTACGTTGCGCCGAGGACGTCCCCTACATCTACGACAACTGGGACATTGACGCCGACTACGTGCTGAAGGAAAAAGACGCACAATTTCTGCGTCAGGACGTTGTTTCCGTGGGAGCAACCTTGCTTGTGGTGCGTGCGGTGTACCGTCTGACGGAAAAATCTCTTTTGTACACCGACATCAAATTCCGAGCCGACACGCCTTTGGTGGAGTTTGAAAACAGGCTTTGTTTCTACGACACGCACACCGTTGTTCGCACCTATTTCGACACAACGCTTTTTGCGCAACGTTACAGATGCGAAACACAGTTCGGTTTTGTGGAAAGAAACTGCTTTCCGCAAGACAAAAGCGACATTGCAAAGTTTGAAGTGTGCTCGCACAAGTGGACGGATTTGTCGGAAAAAAACTGCGGACTTTCCCTTCTCAGCGACAGCAAATACGGCGTTTCCTGCAACGGCGGAAAAATGGGGCTCACTCTTCACAAAAGCGGCACTCATCCCGACTCACGTGGCGACGTGGGGGAAAGCACTTTCCGTTACGCACTGTTGCCTCACACGGGCGATTTAACAATGGAAACGGTTTGTCATGCCTACTGTTTCAGTCATTTGCCGATATCCACAGCACGTCAGAATCTGCATCCGCCGTTTGAAGTGGTGTCCGACGGTTCGGTAGTTACGGAAACTATCAAGTTCGGCGAAAAGCAAGGCACCGTTTTGCGCCTGTACGAGTGTCTTGGCGGAAGTGCCTCCGCAACGGTAAGGGCTGCGGGAAAACAAATTGTTTCCTGCAATATTATGGAAGATACCCTTGCCGTATTGGGCGAAGATTGCGCACAGTTGCAGTTTTCTCCTTTTGAAATAAAAACAGTAATTTTGAAATAACATTCGCAGGTTTACAGGCAAACCGTGTTTTTCGGTTTGCCTTTTGTTTTTACGTTTTTCGTGCAAAGGCACACATTGTCTTTTGGGTGCAAATTTTTTTGAAACACCACCGCAAAAATCAGCAATGCACTTTAATGCACGAAACTCTCGTTGCAAGCGGTGCAGGCAAGAACAGTTACAACAATTTGTTTTAGCGGTACTTTTTATGGGTGCAAACTTTTTCGAAACGCCACCGAAAAAATCAGCAATACACTTTAATGTACGAAACTTTCGTTGCAAGCGGTGCAGGCAAGAACAGTTGCAACAATTTGTTTTGGCGGTACTTTAATTTGAGTTTTTGTGTCGTGAACATTTTAGTTTTTACGTTATTTTCACTTTTTTGTGCTGTGAAAAAAGTTTTCAAAATTACCATAATTTTTTGAAAACCATATTGACATCGCATATTTGCGCAAGTATAATAATTGTGTAAGAGTGTAATTTCATCGGCAAATACATTAAAGAGTAGTGTGAGAGGAGTATTATGAGCGTATTGAAACGAGGATTGATTGTATCTTGTCAGGCAGTCGAGGGAGAACCGCTGTACGGATACGGAATCATGCATTTGTTTGCCAAGGCAGCCAAAGAGGGCGGAGCGTGCGGCATACGTGCGCTGTGCGACGATGTGGAAAGCATCAAAAAGGAAGTTTCCCTTCCGATAATAGGTCTTGTGAAAAAATGCTATCCCGACAGTGAAATTTACATCACGCCCACCAAAGCCGATGTAGACAGGTTGTTGAAAGTGCCTTGCGACGTAATTTGCATGGATGCAACGTTGCGTTTGCGTCCCAACGGAGAAAGTCTGGAAGAACTGTACCGTTACGCCAGGCAAAATTGCGGAAACAGGGAACTTATGGCGGACGTAGCCACGGTAGAAGATGCCATAAATGCCGAAAAACTGGGTTTCGACTACGTTTCAACAACAATGAGAGGTTACACGGCAGAAACGAAAAATGCCCTTCTTCCCGATTTTGACTTTATGCGGGAGTGTAAAAAATGTCTTTCAAAAGCCAAGTTGATTGCCGAAGGGGGAATTTTTGAAAGCGGACACATGAAAATTATTTCGCAAATCAATCCTTATTCGGTGGTGGTCGGTTCGGCAATAACCAGACCAAAAGTAATCACACAGCGACTTAACGGAGCGTTGAAACTGCAATGAAAACATTGTCCGTAGCCTACCTTCCTCTTGACGAAAGACCGTGCAACTACTGTTTTGCACAACGAATAGCCAAAGGCAGTCCTGTCAGATTCATCAAACCGACCCCCGACGTTCTGGGCGAAAAAAAGAAGCCTGCGGATTTTTCCAAGGTGGAAAAATTTTTGTCGGACAGTGCGGCAAAAGCGCAGTACTTGATTTTGTCGTTGGATATGCTTTTGTACGGCGGAATTGTGCCTTCACGGTTGCACAATCTTTCGGAGGAACAACTGACAAAACGGTTGGACGTGCTGAATAAGATAAAATGTATCAATCCTTCCCTGAAAATTTACGCATTTGCCTTGATAATGCGCTGTCCCGGTTATTCCAGCGACGACGAGGAACCTTCCTACTACAAAACTTGCGGACGGGAAATTTTTCTGACGGGGCAGGCGTTGCACAAAAAGCAGTTGGGAATACTGACGCCGCAAGAGGAAATTTTGCTGGAAGAATACCAAAACAAAACGGCGCAATATATTGACGACTATCTCAAAAGACGTGCCGTCAACAGAAAAATGCTTGTTAAAGCAATAGGGCAACTGCACAAGACAATAGACTTTTTGGTCATTCCGCAGGACGATTCCGCCGCGTACGGATTCACCACCATGGACAGGGAATTTATCAAAGCAGAAATAGCGAAAAATTGCTTTGACGACGTGGCAATGTACCCGGGTGCCGACGAAGTGGGGATGACTCTTCTTGCAAGAGCGGTAGTCAATCACATGGGCGTAACGCCCAAGTTTCGCTGTTTCTACGCCCACCCCAACAATCCGGAAATTGTACCTCTGTACGAAGACAGACCGCTCAAAGACACATTGCCTTTGCAAATTGCAACTGCGGGCGGAGTAATGACGGAGGGCGACGGCGACATAAATTTGTTTTTGAACTATCCTGCATCTCAGCCGGTGGAGGCTACGGAAATTCCTTCCGAAGGCTATGCACGCAGAAATCTTCCGTTGTTTTGCAGTGAAATAGTAAAAAGCGTGCAGGAAAAAAAGGTCACTGCGCTTGCCGACGGGGCATATTGCAACGGAGGCGATTTGCAGTTGTTGCAAATGCTAACGGAAAAAACAGACTTTTTCGACCTTTCCGCTTACGCAGGTTGGAACACTTCGTCAAACACGTTGGGCACGGTAATTTGTCAAGCTGTGTTTGTGTGGCTTTTCGAAAAAAACAGGTGGCAAAACCTGTTTCTGGCAGAAAGACTTTTCGAGGATGTCGGCTATTGCGGTTACGTAAGAAAAGAGGTTACGGCAAGTCTTAAAGGCAGGTACAACTACTTCAATGCAGGCGGAAAAAACGGACAGGTGGCAAAAACGGTAAAAGATCGGTTGCAACTGTTTGTTGGCAAAAACTTTCCCCAAGTTGCAAAAAAGTACAAAATCGCACGGTGTCGGATGCCCTGGAAGCGTATGTTCGAGGTGGATTTGACAGCGAGGGAAAACAATGAAAAGTAGAAGAGTTGTGGCAATTTTTGCCCTTTTGATTTTGTTATTTTCGGGAGTGCTTATGCAAAATCTCAAAACACATCAACAGGCAGTTGCTTCCGCCTCAGTCGCAGACAATGCCGTCCACGCAAGAGGCGTGTGGCACCGTCCCAACGTTTCCGGAAAGGAAACCACTCTGCAAGGTTTGTGCGAAGTATTGGACACATTTGCCGACGCAGGCATCAACATGGTGTTTCTGGAAACTTTCTATCACGGAATGACGGTGTTCAAAACAAACCGTGTGCAGTACTACAAAGGATTTGAGCAGTTTCAATACGGCGACTACCCCGACTACCTGACGGCGTTTGCCTCCGAAGCGGAACAACGTGGAATAGAAGTTCACGCCTGGGTTCAGGACTTTTACATAGGCGTCAGCGACGAAAACAATTTTGTCAGGTACTATCCCGATTGGTTGCTTACGGCACAAAACGGCGGTTACCGCCAGACGGAGGGCAAGGAAAGCGGAGGCTACATATTTTTGGACCCTGCCAATGCCGAAGTAAGGCAGTTTTTGGTGGAGTTCTACGATGAATTGCTGACAAAAGTTCCGCAGGTAAAGGGACTCAATCTGGATTACATTCGTTATCCCGTTTCTTCCGTTGGCGACGACACAGGCTTCACGGAAACGGCAATGCAGCAGTTTTCTTCTCGATACGGGCTGAATTTGCCGCAAAACTGCACAATCAATCAATTTATAAGTTTGCTAAACAGCAACAATCTTCAAAACGACTGGACAAAGTTCCGTGCGGAAATTGTTACCGGATTTGTCCAACAGGTGTTTGACATGGTGAATGAAAAACACCCCACGGCAATGTTGTCCACGGCGATTTTCCCCGATTTTCAGGTAACCTACAACACAAAAAAACAGGACATATCCACCTGGTTGGAAAATGACTTTATCGACATTGTAACGCCTATGGTGTACTACTACGAGGCGTCGCAGGTGCAATCCGCCGTTTCCGACATGATGGAAAAGTGCAAAAACTGTTTTTGCTACACGGGGCTGTACGCCACCTATCACAATCAAAGTCAGGAAGAGTTGCTGGCGCAAATAAACGCAAGCGACGTTGCCGGAGCCGACGGATTTGTACTGTTCGATTCGGCAAAGACGTTTTTCCAAAACGACTATTCCGATGTTTTGCAAAGCAATTTCGGCAGTGTGCATTCCACCCTTCCCCATTGCGTTACCGATTTTACCGTCAAAACAGTGCTGACGGAATTGACGCAACGGTTTTCCGCCCTTGCCGAGGAGGGAAAGGAAAATGCCGACAAAGTAAAACTTTTCCAAAAGGAAGCGGAAGCAATTTGCGGCGGACAGTCTGCCGACGAAATAAAAGGAGCACTCAATCGGCTTGTCGAGTACAATCTGACGCAGTATGTATCTGCAAATAATGCGCAAGCGGCACTGCAGATTTTGTGTCCGTTGCAACGCTGCGTCGAGGTGAGGTGCGGAAGAGATGCCGTCAAAGGTGTTGAAACTTTCTACACGTCAACTTCCGACGACGGCAACGAAACACCGCCAAGCGGCGGAAACAGCCAGACTCCCCCCGACAATCCGCCGACCGACGACGGTAACGACATTCTGCCCTTGGTGGGAATTGCACTTTGTATTTTGTTTGTCGGCGTAGCGGCAGGTTTTGTTTTGGCGAAAGCCTTGAAAAAAAGAGGTAAACAATGAAAAAAGTTTTCACAGCATCATTGATAATATGTTTTGTTCTGTTGGCGTCCTCTGTTTTCGGACTTGTGGCAGTGTATTCCACCGCCTATGCCGAGGGCGAGTACATCAGGGACGTTACTGTCAGGGACATTTCCGTAACGGCAGGCGACAAAACAATAAACTACATCTATTCCGACCCTGTGGACTACTACGAGGATTCGGCGTCGGGCTACCTTAACGCTTATGAGATACGGTACGAAAACGTCGGCGC
>ULNH01051531.1_pt1 | contig 17752 bp, 16 predicted proteins | sample 1951871 | NCBI WGS metagenome assembly ULNH01 (sample SAMEA4835572, study PRJEB28245) | human gut metagenome | biome: gut microbiome; material: fecal sample | place: Denmark | collected 2008 | reverse complement strand
AGTTCGTGCAGCATCTATGGCTAAAACAGCCGCTGCAAAATCTAAATTAAATAATAAATACAGCCGCTCTATATATGTAGCAGCTAAATCTGGTGTTCCTGATCCTGAACTAAACTTAGCTTTAAAACACGAAATTGAAAAAGCCAAAAGAGAACAAGTAAATGCCGACACTATTAAACGAGCAATTGAAAAAGCTAAAGGCGGCAGTATGGAATCTTACGTTCCTGTTCGTTATGAAGGTTTTGGACCAAATAACAGTATGCTAATCATTGAATGTTTAACAGATAATGAAAACCGTACTTTAACAGCCGTTAAAACAGCATTAAGCCGTTGTGGCTGCAAACTAGGAGTTGCGGGATGCGTTAGACATATGTTTAACTACTACGCTGTTTTCTCTTTTGAAGGCTTGTCAGATGAAGAAGCATTAGAAGCTGTTATGGCTGCTGATTGTGATGTTGTTGATATTTTTAATGAAGATGGAGTAACAACCGTTTATGCTGATAGCAGCAATTATCAAGAAGTAAAACAAGCACTACTAAATGCTAAAGCCGATTTAGTTTTCTTGGAAGACACTACTACTTACGTTCCACAAACAACTGTTGAATTAACAGATGAGAAAGAAGTAGCCCAATTCAACCGCTTACGTGATATGTTAGATGAAATTGACGATGTTCAAGATTTATTCCATAACATTGTTAATTTACCTGACGAAGAGGAAGAATAATGTATATAGCAGTGCAGATTTATCTGTTACTGCTTTTATTTAAATTTTTAGGAGGTATTATTAATGAATAATAATCAAGATTATTTAGTTAAAGCCATCGCTTTTAATGATAGCGTTCGTATTTACGCTGTAACTTGTAAAAACGCTCTTAATACCATCGGTGATAGATTAGGTTACTATCCTAGTGCCCTAGCGGCAGTAGGACGAGTAATGAGCGTCGGTTTGATGATGGGAGCAATGCTTAAACTTGATGAAACCGTAACAATTAAAGTTGAGGGCAATGGCCCAATTGGTCTTATTCTAGTTGATGCTGATGCAAAAGGAAATGTTAGAGCTTATTGTTCTAACCCCCATTGTCACTATGAATATGCTGACAAACAAAAACTAAATGTAAAAGCAACTGTTGGTGATAGTGGTTTTATAAATGTTATTAAAGATTTAAAATTAAAAGAACCTTTTATCGGTTCTACTCCTATCATCAGTGGTGAATTAGCTGAAGACTTTGCATATTATTTTTCTGTAAGTGAACAAGTTCCATCAGTTGTTTCTCTTGGAGTTCTTGTTGATGAAGATTCTAGAGCTAAAACAGCTGGTGGATTCATAATTCAACTTCTCCCTAATACTGAAGAAGAAGTTATCGATAAATTAGAAGCAGAAATGAAAGATTTCCCTACTATGTCTACATTATTATCTAGCGGTAAGACACCTGAGGATATTATAAGTTTAATAGCTGGTAATGATGTTAAAATATTAGAAACTATGCCAGTTAATTTTAAATGTAATTGTAGTAGAGAACGTTTTGAAAACGGCCTTATCTCACTCGGAAAAGATGAAATAAAAGAAATGATCGAAACCGATGGGGCAGCTCATACTGTATGTCACTTCTGCGGAAATGAATATAATTTTGATAAAAATGATCTAATAAAGATCCTTCACACGATTGAGGAAAAAGAATCTAAAAAAAGTGAATAATTAAATAATAAAAAATCTCCAAGAATAATCTTGGAGGTTTTTTCATTTAACTAATTTTTTTGATAAAACTTCTTCTTTTTTTATGCTGCACTGCATCAAAGTTTTTCCATTGATTTAAAATGCTATAGTTTGTCTCAAGATTCAAATTAGTTTCAGCATGATCAAGTTCAGGATTTTGAAGCATTTTCATTATCTCTACGATTAATGCTGTGCTTATACCTTTCATTTGATATTTTGGAAGAGCGCCGATTAAAGCTAAATCAAGTACTTTAGGGTGTTTTAAAGCATGTAAGATTCTTGCCACTGCTATAGGTGTCAAGTGGCCATTCGATTTTTTGACAGCTTCTCCAATTGATGGAAAACATAATCCAAAGCACACGAGATTTTCATTTTCATCTAAAATAGCTGCTACATATTTGATATTAATGATTAATTTAAAATTAGAAATCATCATTTTTTTCATTCCTTCAGTGAAAGGAACTGTACCATAAAGATCTTTATATGTTTCATCAAGAACATCAAAGAAACTATCTGAATATTTTTTCAAGAATTGTTTTGTATTTTTAAATTGTCCTAAATGCAAATTATTCTTTTTTAACATATATGAACTAATTCTTTCTAACCGTTCATCTATTACTTCTTTATTACGTAATTTACTTTCTAGCCAGTCTACTTCTTTTTCATATCCACAGTTTTCAATTAATTTTTGATAATAAGGGTAATTATATTGTTCCTCAAAAGTAGACATTTGGTCAAATCCTTCTATCAGTAAACCTTCTCTTTCAAGATCTGAAAAACCAAGTGGTCCTACTACTTCTTCCATTCCTTCTTCTAATGCCCATTTTTCTATTTTTTCAAATAGCATAGTAGCAACTTCTTGATCATCTATCGCATCAAAACGTGTAAATCTAACTCTTTTTTGATTCCATTTTTCATTGCTGGCTTTTTGAAGAATACCTGAAATTCTTCCTACCATTTCACCATCTTTATAGGCATTATAATAAACTGCTTTAGCTTGATCATAATACACATAACTATTTTTAAAGAGTTTCATTTCATCCACATATAGTGGTGGTACGAAATAAGGATTATCTTTATATAATTTTAACGGAAAGTTGATAAATTCTTTTTGTTGTTTTTTTGTTTTTACTTCTTTTATTTCAAGCATTTTTTATTCCTTATCGGTGTATAGCGTGGAAACATACGCCAACACCATCAGGCCCACAATGACTTCCTGCCGTTGGATTAACTAAAACATATTCAATGTTTAAGTCGTCACCAAGCTTCGCTTTAAGCATTTCTCCTATTTCATGAGCATTTTCTGCTGCATCACTATGTCCGATGATAACGCGATGATTCTTAATATCATCTTGGAGAGTTAAAACGTATTCTAACATCTTGTTTAGAGTATTTTGTTTGCCTTTAGCTTTCGCAATGGAGGTCATTTTACCTTCTTGATCCATATATATTATTGGTCTAATTCCTAATAAATTCCCCATTACAGCAGAGAAGTTTTTTACTCTTCCACTCTTTTGGAAAAATTTTAGATTATCAACATAAAAATATGTTGCGAACTTATCAACTTCTGTGGATGCCCATTCTAAGATTTCGGCGATAGTTTTTCCAGCTAGGTACATATCTCCTACTTCTCTTACAATATTGTAACTACAAATTGTTATTCCCTTTGTATCTATTAAATAAACGGTTCTTTCGGGATATTTTTCCTTTAATTCTTCTAAAGCTAAATTCATCGCATTAAAAGTTGAGCTCATAGCTTTAGAAAAATGAACATATAAAATATCCTTACCATCCTTTAAAAATGGTTCAAAATAATCAATATATGTAGTTGGTGATATTCCACATGTACTAGGTATTACACCTTTTCTTAATGTACTATAAAATGTCTTATAATCAAATTCCTGAAAATCTTCATATGGCTTAATTTCTTTGCCATCAATAACATATGGCATACTTATTAAATTATAACCATATTCTTTAGCAACTTCTGGGGTGATATCTGTATCGGTATCAGTAAATAATACAAACATTTTTTTCTTCCTTTCTTTTTTAGGGATGCTTTATTTTACCACTTTTTAACTATTATGTCAAATTGTTGAGCTAATGCCCTAGAATGTATGTTACTTTTTTTGACTAAATTTGTTTTTCGTGATAAAATATGTTATACCTAAGGAGGTGTTTTAATGATTAAGATTATTGTTGATGCATATGGAGGCGACAATAGCCCTCTAGTAAACGTTAAAGGTTGTGTAAAATGTTTAAACAATCTTAATGATGTTGAAATTATTCTTGTGGGAAAAGAAAACGAATTAACCGCTCTATTGAGCGATTATGAATATGACAAATCGCGTTTATCTATTTTAAATGCTGATGAAATTATTACATGTGATGATAAACCAACCGATGCGATTAAACATAAAAAAAATAGTTCTTTGGTTAAAGCTTTTGAACTACTTCGTGAAAGCGATGATATTAATGCGATGGTTAGCGTTGGTTCGACAGGGGCAATCCTAGCTGGTGCCGTTTTAAGAGTAGGAAGAATTAAAGGTGTAAAACGACCTGGTTTTTGTCCTATTTTACCAACGATGAATCATAAAATTGTTGGTGTTTGTGATAGTGGTGCTAATGTTGATTGTGATGCTCATCAATTACAACAATTTGCTATTATGGGAAGTGCTTATCTTGAGGCTGCCTATAACATCAAATCACCCCGTGTCGCTTTGTTAAATGTTGGCACAGAAAGTGAAAAAGGGGATTTACTTAGAAAAGAAACTTACGAACTTCTCTTAAAAACCCCTTCTATTAATTTTGTCGGTAACATGGAAAGCCGCGATTTACTAAGTGGCAAATACGACTTAATTGTTTGTGATGGTTTTAGTGGTAATGTTTTAATTAAATCTACTGAAGGTGCTTGCCTTGAAATGTTAAAATTATTAAAACATACTTTCACTAAAGGATTTAAAAATAAACTTGGCGCTTTATTATTAAAAAAAGATATCTATGAAATAAAAGATTTTATGGATTATAATAATTATGGTGGTGCTGTTTTATTAGGAACTACCAAAACTATCGTAAAAGGACATGGTAGCAGTAAAGAAGAAGCCATTTATCAATGCCTCGTTCAAGCATACAATATGGAAAAGAATAATCTTCGTGATAAAATAGCTGAAGAAGTTACGAAGTAAGAAGTAAATATTCTATCGCTTTTGCGACACCACTATGCTCTTGATCAAGCGTTATAAATGTTGCTTGTTCAAGTAGGATAGGATTAGCATTAGCCATAGCAATTTTGTATTTTGCATATTCCATCATCGATAGGTCGTTCTCTTCATCACCTATCGCTGCGATTTCTTTTTCATCCAATTTCAAATATTCAACTAATGCCTTTAAAGCTATGCCTTTATTAGCATTTTTTGGTAGGAATTCAAGAAAATTAGGAGTACTTCTAACGACATTATATTTATGGGACATATCAGCTTTTATCTTTTCTACACATTCTTTTATTCTTTCTTCAGTATCAGCTATGATTATTTTGTTAACGTGTGCTAATTTTGAAATTTCTTCTGGAGTTATTTTTTTAAAGTTTATGCCCTTAAAAACTAATTTTTCTCTTATCTCTTCTTTAATACCTAATGTATATATATCATCATCTATGTAGATAGTAAAATTTAGGTTATACTTATTTATTTCATTTACGATATCAATCGTTTCATTATTGTTTAAAAATTCTTTTTTAATTATGACAGTATTGCATCCATTGCTTACATAGCCACCATTGTAAGATATTACAAAATTTTTTTCATTGTCTATAACTAATTCTTTTAGAATTTGCGATACCCTAAAAAAAGGTCTTCCACTAGCTATAACTATTTTGATTCCTTTTTCTAAAGCTTTTTTAATTGCTGCTTTATTTTCATTTGTGATATCTTTTTTAGTATTTAAAAGGGTGTCATCGAGATCTATTGCGATTAACTTTACCATGTTTATAACTCCTTTTTATAAATAAGGCCTACATAAAGTTTTTCTTTTATGTAGGCTTTTGTTATTATTTATTTTTTTTAGCACCTCTAGTTAAGAATCCATAAATAAGTGCTGCTAATATTGCTCCGAGAATTGGTGCTAAAGTCCAAATCCACACTTGTGATAAAGATGTTGTATTTGATGCAAAAGCTTGAAGTAAAGCTGGACCAAAACTGCGAGCAGGGTTAACCGATGTTCCTGTAAAACTTATTCCTAACAAATGAACTAATGTTAGAGCTAAACCAATTATGATACCACCTAATTTTCCATCGTAGAAACGTTTATCAGTAGCACCTAATACCGCAAGCACAAAAACAAAAGTTAAAATAGTTTCACAGGCAAATGCAAGTACATAACTCCAAGCATCTAACTTTGATGCTGATGGTGCTAATAAGTTTTGTATTTCATTTCCTCCTAAAGCAGTAAAATCACATCTTAATAATAGAGCTAGGATTAAAGCCCCTACAATTCCTCCTAAAAATTGACTAACAATGTAGCCTGCTAAATCCTTTAAAGATAATTCTTTTCTTATAAATTTAGCGATTGAAACAGCTGGGTTAATGTGACATCCTGAAACATTACCTAGTGAGTAAGCAAGGGCCACTATCACTAACCCAAATGCTAGTGCTGTTACACCGATAGCAGCATTTGTTACTACTGCAACACCGCATCCTATGAGTGTTAATAGTGCTGTTCCAATAAATTCTGCAACATACTTTTTAAAACTTTTCATTTTTTCCTCCTTTTTATTTTTTATGATATGTTATTCGCGCAACTATTACTAACACGAAAATAATAACCGAAACAATTGTAGAAAAATATAATAAGAAACAAGGACTTCCTAATTTAAAAGCTGACACCATTGTAATTTTGAAGGCCTTATCTGTTTCTTTAAGTTCGATTTTTGATAGTGCTTCAAAAAATATTATCGCTATTAAATTGCAAGCAACTGCCGTGATACTTGGTATAAAGCCTTTCATATTCTTTTTATTTAAAGATGCACTAACAATTCCTTTTATGGCAAGATATATGTAACATAAAACAGGAAATGTTAGTAAAAGAAGTTGAAATACTAAGACAACTATCGCATAGAAAAAATTACTTCCTTTGGGATTTATGCTCTCTATCATCATTCTTAAATAATATATTAAAGTATATTTATCTGGACTATCCTTGATAATGGGAAAAGTTAAATACATGATAACTGTAAATATTGATAGTACTGATATTGTTATTTTTGTTTGTCTACTCATAGAGACTCCTAACTGATAAATTTGTGTAGTTCTTCTAATAGTCTTTTTACAGGTAATCCTACAACATTATCATAATCACCTTTTATCATCGTAATATATTTTGATGCTCCACCTTGGATTGCATATGAACCGGCTTTATCATAGACGTTTTCTGAATCAATATAAGCATATATTTCATCATCGCTCATTCTTTTAAAGGTTACATATGTTTTTTCAAAAAATGTTTTATATTTGTTTTCCATAACGAATGCAACACTTGTCATAACATAATGCGTTTGATTTGAAAGCTTTTTTAACATCATAAAAGCATCTAATCTATTTTTAGGTTTCCCTAAAATTTCATTATTTATTACAACAATCGTATCAGCGCCTATAACAACAACATCTTTTTGTTCAGCTTTTGTTTTATCTAAGGTATTGTATACTTCAAGAGCTTTATGATAGGCTACCATCATATTAGCTTCTTCTATCGATAAATTGTTTTGAAATTTTTCTGGGGAAGTTGCTGCTTTTTTAGTAAAGGAAACACCGTATTTTTGTAGTAATTCGCTTCTTCTTGGTGAAGATGATGCCAAAATTATTTTTTTATCACATGTTTTATTTTCATTATCTTTATTACACATTTATTTTTCTCCGTTTTTACAGGCTATAACTATATTTATTATATATACATTAGATATTTTATGCAAAAAAAAGGCTTAGGTTTTTCCTAAATATTAGGAATCACCTAAGTCCTTTTCTTTATCACTTAACAATTCATACATCAAAGCTGCATCGGCTTTTTTTGTAGATTCAGTTAAATTTGTCACCTTTACTTCTAAGATTCTTTTACCATATTTTATGGTAATAATATCTCCTATCACTAACTCTTTTGAGGGTTTAGCAGGTTTGTTATTTACATAAACTCGCTCATTTTCGCTTGCTTCTTTAGCAAGGGTACGTCTTTTAATGAGTCTTGATACTTTCAAATATTTATCAAGTCGCATTATTCTTTTGTTTCCTCACTAGGTGTATCTTCAGAAGTTTCGTTTTCTTTATGTTCTTCCTTAAATTGGGCTTCTATTTCAGCCATTTTAGCTTTTTTCTTTTCCCACCAATTTAAGCGACCTGTATTAACAAGTTCTTCGATATCTTCACGGGTAAGAGTTTCAATTTCAACTAGGTGTTTAGCGATTAAATCAAGCAAAGAACGATTTTCCTTGATTGTTTCTTCACCAACTTTATAACAATCATCAATGATGCGGCGAACTTCACGGTCTATTTCAAGCGCTACTTGGTCAGAGAAATTCTTATCTGTCATATAATCACGGCCTAAGAAAACTGAACCTGTTTGACGTTCATATTGAACAGGGCCTAATTCGCTCATACCATATTCCGTAACCATAGCTCTAGCTATCGCTGTAGCACGTTGGAAGTCATTATGAGCACCTGTTGACATTTGATTGAACACTAATACTTCCGCAATACGACCTGCGAGAAGTCCTGTAATTTCGGCTGTAAGTGTTTCTTTTGTTTGAAGGAATGTTTCTTCCTCTGGTGTCATTAGGTTGTATCCACCGGCTTGACCACGCGGAACAATTGTAACTTTTTGAACTATTTGAGCGTGTTTTAATTTTAAGCCAATAACAGCGTGACCTGCTTCATGGTATGCGACAAGCGCTTTTTCCATTTCTGTGTATTTTTTACTCTTTTTAGCAGGGCCCATTATAACTCTGTCGATTGCTTCATCAACATGATAAATTTTAATTTCTTTACAATTTTCACGAGCGGCTAAAAGAGCAGCTTCGTTCAATAAGTTTTCAAGATCAGCTCCACTAAATCCTGGTGTTCTTCTCGCAACATCCGTAAGATTGATTCGTGGTGATAATTTTTTATTTCGTGCATGAACAGCTAAGATTTGTTCACGGGCTAATAAATCAGGATTTCCAATTGTAATTTGACGGTCAAATCTTCCTGGTCTAAGTAGCGCTGGGTCTAAAATATCAACTCTATTAGTTGCGGCCATAACGATTATGCCAGAATTTCCTCCAAAACCATCCATTTCTACTAACAATTGGTTTAAAGTTTGTTCTCTTTCATCGTGGCCACCACCAAGACCGGCACCTCTTTGGCGTCCTACTGCATCTATTTCATCAATAAAAACGATACAAGGAGCGTTTTGTTTAGCTGTTTTAAACATATCACGAACTCTACTAGCTCCGACACCTACAAACATTTCAACAAAGTCAGAACCAGAAATACTATAAAATGGCACGTTGGCTTCACCTGCTGTAGCTCTCGCTAGAAGTGTTTTACCAGTACCAGGGGCACCAACTAATAGGATACCTTTAGGTATTCTTGCTCCCATTGAAAAATATTTTTGGGGATTTTTAAGAAAATCTACAACTTCAGCAACTTCTTCTTTTTCTTCATCTAATCCTGCAACATCTTTAAAAGTAGTTGTAGGTTTAACCGCAAGACGGGCACGGCTTTTAGCGAAATCAAAAGCCTTGTTATTGCTAGATGCAGTACTTCTAAACATTACGAAAATTAAGACACCGATAAGTATTGCTCCACCTACAATAGTAATGAGTGAGAACCAATCAAAAGTTGAAACATTTCTAGGTCCATCAAATGTAGGACGCTTAGCAGGATCTAAATTGGCAATTTTTTCATCTATTTTTGTAATATCTGTATCTGGCAAAATTACAATGTAACTTTCATATTTATTCGAATCACTATTAATATATTCATTTGTGTAGTCACCATAGAAAATCTTATTTCCACTATTGGCACTACCTTCAACACCTTTATACTTAATTGATTTAATTAAACCGGCTTCTAAGTTTTTATAAAATTCATCTCTCGTTAATTCCTCGCGAGTGTTAGTTCCTCTTACAGCGAAAATAATTACGCCGACAACAACACACAAGAATAACAAAATAACGAAAATATCACCGATATTAAAACGACGTTTACGCATTTTTTTGAACTCTGGCATTTTTTCCTCCTCATATTTTGTATCCTAATACCGCTAACACTTCTTCTTCTTGATTTAAAAGCAATAATACTTTATTTCTTTCAAGTTGTGAAATTTTGCGGTTAGTTAACAGATCATTAATTTTTTTAGTTCCACCTTTTGTATGAATTTTATCCCCATCTTTTCTACTTCTTACAATCAGCGGTAATCCTTGTATATTATAACACATTTGTTTTTCTCCCGTTAGAAAATTACAAATATTTTTATTTATAATAATTTTACCATTATATGGTAAATCATATGTTCCTTCTTTTTCTATTTTCATAAAAAATGAATCTTTATTAATGTCACTTGTGAAAATAATACTATTGTATTCTTTTACCATTAGCAATTTAGGATTTATTATATCTTCTATTTTATTCTTAGGGGACTCTATTTTTTTGATTATGTCTTTTATACATTTTAATGATAATTTTTCTTTTTTTAGTAATAAAAATAATACTTCTTCTTTCATATAAGAAGATAAATCTAAAAAAGCTGTTAGATTAATCATTATACTATTATTCTTTACCATAACATGTTCTTTTATAAATAAATTGACACTTGTTTTTAATAAAATGTCAGCATTATTTAAATTATCACTATAAATTTGTACGGCATTTATCCAATTAGGGTTTTCTTCTTTTATAAAAGGAACAAGATATTTTCTTATTCTATTTCTTGTATATACATCTGAGGCGTTACTCTCATCTTGAAAATATTTATAATTATTCATTATCAAATATTCCTCTAATGTTTTTTTTGAAACACCTAAAAGTGGTCTTACAACTTTTAAATTACCATATGTACTGATGCTACTAATTCCCGCATAGCCTTTTAAATTGGAACCTTTAATTAATCTCATTAAAATTGTTTCTAAATTATCATCGGCATGATGGGCCGTAAAAAGGTATTTAGCTGATGTATTTTCAGCAATCTCTTTAAAAAATTGGTATCTTTCTTCCCTAGCCCACTCTTGGAAGTTGTCTTTATCATAATGTGGAAGTTTTTTGATAAAACACATAATGTTTTTTTCATGACAAAAATTCTTAATATACTCTTCTTCTATTTCAGATTGCGCTCTTTTATTATGATTAACATGAGCAACTATTAAACGTTCATTTTCAAATGCTTCTATCGCAAGATGTAATAAAGCCATTGAATCGGCTCCTGTTGAACAAGCAATTATTATTTTACAATTATCATCTTTTAAATATTTTGTTAAGGGGTTGCGTTTTAGATACATTTCTAATTCTTGATGTGGGACTTTCATATTTTATTCCTCTTTATTATACTTTATAACTCAAATATCTATGTGATAAGTATTTGAAATTTTCTTGAAATATTTTTTACACATTTACCATAATAACATTTTTTTAAATAATTTTCAAGGTATCAAATAAGAAAACGTTTAATAATAGAAAAAAGCTATTTTAAAAATAGCTTTTTGTTTTTTATTTTTCCCGTTTTAAAAGGATAGCAGTAGATAATAGAATTGTTAACAAAAAGTAACCAACCGATATTCCAAACGCACAACCTCCATTAGAAGGGGTTTTAGCAGTATTAGCTTCAACATTTATTACTATCGAACTAGTAATTCCTTCTGCAGTTGTAACCGTTATCGTCGCTGTTCCTTCTTGTTTTAGATAAAGCATACCTGTTTCTGATACTTCTACCGTGTCTTAATCGCTCGATTCATACGTTAAACTAGTAACTGTACCTATTGGTTCATACTCAACTTTTAATTTAACTCTGTCATTAACTTTTAAATTTTCTTTATCTACTCTTAAATTGATTTTTTCTGGAAAAATAGCTTCACCAGTTTTAAAATTATAACGATATTCTAAGTATTTTACTTCTGCTGATACTGTTTTTAGAGTTTTTGTTATGATTAGTAATGTAATGATAATAAACGTCATTAGCATTTTTTTAATATTTTTCATTTATATATCCTCGCTTTTTGTCATTATACCAAGGAAATAAAAATAAAACTATCCTTGTGCGATTATTTTTTTGTCTTCATATTGAGTAAATTTAAAGCAATGCTGGTCTTCAGATCATGTTCTTTGTTTTGTTTATTAAACATCGCATCTTTAATTGTTAAATCAAATAGCGTTGGAATATCATATTCTTTTTCAAATAAGTAATATGCAAGACTACCAGGAATAGTATTTATTTCACATAAATATGTTTTATTTGTATCGATGTCATATAAATAATCAAAACGTACTATACCCATTAAATTTAAAGCATTATATATTTTCGTTACTTCTAACGCCATATCAACTCCAAACGATAACTGATCAAGAGGAATCACCTTTCTAGGGGAAGTTTCATCCGTTTTTTTGTTTTCACAATATTTATCTTCAAATGTATAAATATCACTTGTTCTTCTGATTTCTTCTACATTAGATATTTTTATATCATTTTTGTAACTAAAAGCAGCTATACTATATTCTTTAAAATTAGTTAAGCATGGTTCTATAATTACTTTATTGTCATAAATGAATGCTAGTTTTAGTTTTTCTTTTATTTCATTTTTTAATGATATGTTAGGATCATTATCATGAATTACACTTATTCCGATGCTAGAGCCTAAGTGAGCAGGTTTTATTATTACAGGATACTTAAATGTTTCTTTATATTCTTCTTTTTTTCTAATTACTTCATAAGGCAAGGTATCAACATTTAGACTATTTAAAACTAGTTTTGTTAATTCTTTATCTTGTAAAAGTGCTGCTGCAGCTATTGGTGATGTTACCGCAGTTACACCTAGAATATCGCACCAACCCTTGAATGTGCCATCTTCAACTCCAAAGCCATGCAAAATCGGGTAAATAAGGTCTATTTTTACGCGATGACTGCATTTTTTAAATGTTTTCAAGTAAACTATTGAATTTTGTTTAAAAAGCGTTGTTTTAAACGTTTTGTTTTTAAAAACTTGTATATCGTTTTCCATTTTGTATTCATAACTCTTAACATTATACATATCATTAAAAGTTATCATTTCATTATCTTTCGTAAGGTAAAGAGGAATTATTTGATATTTATCACTTTCTTTTAGAGCTTTCATAATAATTAAAGCACTTAAAATGCTGATATCGTGTTCAACACTTTTTCCCCCATAAACAACTAAAACATTAATTTTTGCCATAGCATCATCTCCTTAAAAAACTATCAGGCAAATCATTTTCAATTAAAATCGTCATAGAAGTGCTCGGATATGTTTTCTTTAAATATGCATAAGCTTCTTTAAAACTATCGAACACTAAATAGCGATGATAATCTGCTGTCTTTAATCCTAGCTCAATTATTTTTGAAGCCTCATTTTTAATTAAAAGAATTAAATCACAAGAATTCATTAAATCAATAATTAAACTACTATTTATTCTTTCTAAGTAACTACCGCCATCAACGATTCCAGGCGTTATTATAACTTTAAAATTAGTTTCTTTACGCAAAACTTCTAGAGCCCCTTTAAAACCCTTGACATTGGAATTAAAGGCATCATCGATGATACGATAACATCCATCATAATTAACTGATAAGCGATGTGGCACACTTTCTATTTTTTCTACTGCATCTTTTATATCTTTTGGATCTATCTTTAGGTATAATGCCACCGCAACACTTTCTAGTATATTCATCAAGTTGTGACGTCCTAATAGATTAATCGTAAGCATCATTAAAAATGCGCCATTATAATAAACTTTATAAGTGTTTTCGTCATAATGCTCCATATATAAATCAGCGTTTTTATTATCAGTACTTACTTTAATTATTTTTAAACCTGAGGCAATTTTTTCTTTTGAAATATACTTTTCATATTCTCTTATATATTTGTTGTCAATATTTAAAACTAAACATTTTAAATTCGCGCTTTCTACTATTTCAAATTTAGTATCTTGAATACAAGATAATGTCTTAAACGTTTCTAAATGTTGTGGACCTATTTCCGTTATAACAGCAATGCTTGGCGCTACAAAATCTGTTAATTCTTTAATTTCACCTTTTTTAGTCGCACCCATTTCACTGATAAAGACTTCGGTTAAATTATTAACGCTTGTGTTAATTGTTTTAGTTATTCCCATTAAAGTATTATACGAAGCGGGTGTTTTGACACTAATATATGCTTTATCTACTAAAGATGCAACAAAGTTTTTAACCGATGTTTTACCATAACTTCCTGTTATTCCTATTGTGATGGGGGAAGCTTCTTGCAGTTTCTTTTTGGCAGAATGCAAATAGTATTTTTTAATTAGTTCTTCTAGTGGCCATAGTAAATAATACATAAATAAGATTAAAAGCGGAACAGCAAATAAAAAAGTGTTGTAGACTAATATATTCCCTTTAAATAAAAGAAGCATTACGAAAAGAAGAATACTAAGAGTAATTATAACTCTAAAAGTTCTCTTAGTAAATTTCAGTTTTACCAAAAGGGGCTTAAGGAAATTAATAACACCGAGTTGCAAGAAAAGAATCATGACTCCATAATACCAAGCGCCACTTAAATTAAATAGTAACGTTGGTATAAAAAGTATTAAAGTAATGATGGTAGATATATTTGATATATAGTAATTTAATGTATGTTTTAAGTACTTTTTTACATTATAGTGCTCTTGTTGAAACAATCCAAACATAATGAAAAAATCATAATAAAGCAGTAAAATAAAACAAAAACTAATAATATATTTAATCAAAAATTTCCCTCCTTAGTTATTTGTTTCAAATATCCTTTAACAATTATACTAAACTTTTTAGCATCATCTAAATATGGAAAATGGCCACTATCATTAAATGGTATAATCGCAGATTTTTTTAGATACTTATGCATTATTTTCGCATCTTTATATGGTGTTGTTTTATCTTCTTTTCCCCAAATTATTAAAGTGTCGATATTTATATTTGGTAAGTATTTTCTTAAATCCTCCTTTATAACATTTCGCATTGTGTCCTTCATTATAACACTACTATTTTGATAATCCTCACTCCCACTTTTTGAGTATAGTTGTGATAGTTTTGCTTCTTTTTTAAATGTTTTATAATAGGCCTTTTTAATTTTATAATTAAGTATCTTTATCCTTACCTTCAATGGTGTTATATGTTTAATCCCGGCGCTATCTACTAAAATGAGTCCTTGAGGATTATTAATTTGATGTTTACCTAAATATTTAATCGCGACTCTTCCCCCAAAAGAATGAGCTACAATGGTATAATTCTTTATGTTTAATTCTGTAATAAAATAAATTAAAAATTTAACATAATCATCCAAACTAAAGGCTCTATTTATTTTGCTTTCACCAAAACCAGGGAAATCAACCGCATAGACATGAGAAGTATCATTTAACATTTTAAAAGTATATTTAAAAGTTTCTAAACTACTTCCCCATCCATGTAAAAAAATTACTGGATCTTTATTGTTGTTTTCATTATCATAATAGTTAATATCAATATCTTGATACTTTAATATCATCTAATCACTTCCAAAGAATTATATGTCATATACTGAAGGTTTATGAAATAACTTGTGTTCTTTTGTTAATCCTTTTTTAGCAGTATCCTTACTATTTGACACAAAAAATAAAAAATGATACAATATATCTAGATTATCAATAAGGAGTTAAAAATGAAAAAAGTATTTAATTATTTTAAAAGTTTTAGTGTTGCTTTTTTAGCGTTACTTGGTATGGTTTTACTTGTTGGTTGCCCTGCCACACCAACGCCAAGTGAACCTACAGAGTTAGATACCCCAACAGGACTAAAAGTTGTCGTTACAAACGATGAGTATGTTGTAAGTTTCAATGAAGTTGAAAATGCGGGAAGATATGCATTATCAATTACTAGAAATGGTGAATTATACAAAGAACTTGATATTAAAAATAATGCAAAACTTAATCTTGCTGATGCTGGTTTTTATGATATTAAAATTAAGGCTAAACCAAAAACAAGTAAGTTTTTACAATCAGCTTATTCCGAAACAGTTAGTTTTGTAAAGGCAACATCAGTTATTAATTTCAATTTTGAATTTGTAGATGAAAATAAGGATTGTTATAAAATAACATCCTATAAAGAGACACTTCCAAGTTATGTTATCGTTCCTACTACTTTTAATAATTTACCAATAACAGAAATCGCCCACGATGCTTTCAACAAAAGTTTAGTAAATGAAATGGTTATTTTAGATGGTATAACAAAAATTGGTAACGATGCTTTCAAAGATTCCTCATATTTAAAGAAAATTACTCTTCCTGACACAATTTCATCATTAGGAGACAGAGTATTTTCGGATTGTTACGCCCTAGAAGAAATTACAATTCCAGGCGGTGCTTTAGACACTATCCCTACTGAGGCTTTTAAAAATTGTGCTTCTTTAGAAGCAATTACAATTCCTAGTAACATCCATACCATCATGCCTTCTGCTTTTTCGGGATGTTCCGGCAATACAAAATATGTTAGTGGTACAAGAATTCTTGAATTATTAGAAGAAGATGGCGTAACTATGACAATTGAAGAATTAACTACATATTCTTCTGTCTTAGATCTTAACAATATGCTCAAAGATAAAAATATTACTTCTATTAAAGCTTTCACAAATATCACTGGTGATGAATCACTTGGAGCTTTACGTACTTTTGATATTGTTTTATCTGATGGTTTAAAAGAAATTAAATTAATTGATGAAAATACCCTTACAAGCCTTGGTAATGGCGCTTTTGATGATACGACATGGTACAAAAATCAAGAAGATGGCTTAGTTTATTTTGGTAAAATTCTTTACATATACAAAGGTCAACATGTTGGTGCGATTGATAACATTCGTGAAGATATTATCGGTATTACTGTCGAAGCTTTCTTTTTCCAAAGAAATTTGACTTCAATTACAATCCCTGGAACTGTGAAAGAAATCCCTCATGGTTGTTTTAGAGGTTGTGGACAATTACAAGAAATAACTTTAAACGAAGGTTTAGAACGCATTGATATTATGGCTTTTGATGGTTGTTATAATTTAAAGAGCATCATTATTCCTAGTACAGTAAAAGAAATTCAAGAACAAGCATTTATTAGTTGTAGTCGCCTAGAAGAAGTTACAATTAAAAGTGATTCAAAACTTACGCTAATTGGTGCTTCTGCTTTTAAAGGTGCATCAGCATTAAAAGAAATCTATATTCCAAAGAATGTTTCAATAATCGGTGATGAAGCATTTAGCGGCTGCAATAAATTAACTATTAAGATTGCTTTTTCTAGTATACCTGATACATGGGATAAATCATGGAACCCAAATAATTGTCCTGTATTATTTGTAGAATAAAAATCAAGCTTAACCAAAAAATAAGAGAATGATAGAAAATTAAAGTATACCTAATGTCAAAGATGCTTAAAAAAGTGAAAATCTAGACAAATATTCAAAAAGATGATTTCGGTATTGAACTGAAATCATCTTTTTTTAAATTTTATTGATATCTATAACTATTATAACAATCTATATAATCTTTTATTTCTTTTCTTTAATATATAAATTTGTTTGGGGTTAAGATATACCTTTAAATTAACTGGGGGTCAGATATGTGACCCCCAGTTAATTCAGAGACCAAAGCTACAGCCTTTCTCAAAGTAATGAATTACTTTTTAGAGATATTTCTAGTACATATGTATCTTCTATTTCTTGTATCCCCATACTACAGGGCGGTTATCCGGATTCCAGTTGGTATTCCAATTAGCAGGAACTGAAGCTACTTCACAATTTATAGTTAGATTAGTACATCCTTT
>ULNH01040553.1_pt1 | contig 17945 bp, 14 predicted proteins | sample 1951871 | NCBI WGS metagenome assembly ULNH01 (sample SAMEA4835572, study PRJEB28245) | human gut metagenome | biome: gut microbiome; material: fecal sample | place: Denmark | collected 2008 | reverse complement strand
TGATCTCCGCCGGACAGGGCGGCGTGGACCCTCAGTACATGGGGCTCGGTCCGGTCCCCGCTACAAACAGCGCGCTCAAAAAAGCCGGACTCAAACTCTCGGATATCGACATCATCGAACTCAATGAAGCCTTCTCGGCTCAGTCGCTGGGCGTAATACGTGAACTTTGCGGCGAACACGGCCTCGACGAAAAAGAATTCATGAAACGGGTAAACATCAACGGCGGAGCCATCGCCCTGGGTCACCCGGTAGGCGCAAGCGGCAACAGGATACTCGTAACTCTCATTCACGAGCTCCACCGCTATAATAAAAACTACGGACTCGCTTCTCTCTGTATCGGCGGAGGCATGGGTACGGCTCTGATCATCAAAAAAGTCTGATTCCGATACTTCAGACATGAGTTCCTCAGGCGTCCTTCCGGACGCCTTTTGATTTGTTCCGTGAGCAGACGCACAGGGGCACAAGCACTTTCGGAACGCAATAATAAAAGTGCTTTGTCTCAGCTTGACTTCGCTCCCGCATTGTGATAAACTGTCAACGCCGATAAAATCACGCTCCGGAGGTGTTTATGAATAAAGTAACCGTGGTCGGGCTCGGTCTCGACGAAAATGACATTACAATTTCCGGCGCCGAAGCCATTGCCGAAAGCGATTATGTTATAGTTAAAACCAAAAAATCCCGGACTTTCGGATATTTTGAAAAAAACGGAATAAAAACCGCCTCCTGCGATGCCCTTTACAACAACGCCGAAAACTTCGACGCTCTCAACGACGCCATTGCAGAACGGGTCGCCAAACGCGCTTCCACACATAAAAACGTCGTGTTCTGCGTAAACGGGTCCGGATACGATGACGCTTCTGTTGCCGCACTTAAAAAAAGAAACGACGTAGGTACGGAATTTATTCCGGGAGTGAGTAATGTTTCCGCCGCACTTTCGCTTTATCCCTGTTCGAGGTTCGCGTGCGCTTCGGCTTCGGAGATCAGCCTTCTCAAAACTGTCGACACCGACATACCTCTGATTATAACGGAAGTCTACGACAAAGATACGGCAAGCGAAGTAAAACTTGCACTATTTGCGTTTTACAAGGATGACCACCCCTGTTTTCTAGTCGACAAAAACGGCGCCCGGAAACTGCCTCTTCATGAAACAGACTTAAACGGCCTCTTTTCCTACGATACCGCCCTCCTGCTCCCGCCGCTGCCTCTCACCGAAAAAAAACGTTATACCTTTTCCGATCTCCTGACTATCCTGCGCGTCCTGAGAGGCGACAACGGTTGCGAATGGGATAAGGCTCAAACCCACGAATCAATTCGTCATAATGCCGTCGAGGAAGCCTACGAATTGTCCGCGGCTATTGACGAAAATGACCCTGAAAAAATTTCCGAAGAAGCGGGAGATCTTCTGCTTCAGGCTGTTTTCCATGCGGAAATTGCAAGAGAAACATGCGAATTCGACGTCAACGATATGCTCAGCGGTCTCTGCGCCAAGCTCATTTTCCGCCATACTCATATCTTCGGTCAGGATAAAGCCGCCAGCGCCGAAGAAGCACTGAAAATCTGGGAGAAAAACAAACTTAAAGAAAAAAGCGTCAAAACGGTGACACAGAATCTGACTGACGTACCTCGTTCCATGGCGGCACTTATGAGAGCTCAAAAAGTTCAGCACAGAGCCGCTAAAGCCGGTTTCGACTGGAAAGATAAACAAGGCGCCGTCGAAAAAATCTTCGAAGAAATAAAAGAGGTGACAGAAGCCGTTTCTCAAAATAACTCCGCCGAAACCGAAAAAGAACTCGGCGATTTGCTTTTTGCCCTTGTGAACGTATGCAGATTCGAGGGAGTGGATCCGGAAATCGCGCTTACCGGTACCACGGAAAGGTTCATAAAAAGATTTTCATATATAGAAAACGAACTCGCCGGATCAGGCAAAACACCCTATGAAAGCACCCTCGAAGAAATGGACGCTTTATGGAACGAAGCTAAAAAACATGAAAAAGATATTTGAAAATATACGGGTCACGCTTGCCCCGATGGCGGGTTACACGGATATCGGATTCAGGGCTTTATGCTTAAAATACGGTGCTCAGCTCACAGTTACGGAAATGGTCTCCGCAAAAGCGCTGACTTATAAAAATCACGTTACGGCCGACCTGCTGAGAACGCACCCCGATGAAAAAACGAAATGCGTACAGCTCTTCGGCAACGACCCGGAAGTTTTTGCGCGCGCCGTGCTCCTGCCCGAAATACAGGCCTTCGACATAATAGATATAAATATGGGGTGCCCGGCACGAAAAATCGTGGAAAACGGGGAAGGCTCCGCCCTGATGCGCAACATGCCTCTTGCGGCAAAAATAATCAGAGCGGTAAAGAGTTCGGGCAAAACGGTTACCGTAAAATTCAGGAAGGGCTTCGATGACAACTCCGTCAACGCCCCCGACTTTGCAAAAATGTGCCAGGACAACGGCGCCGACGCCCTGACTATCCACGGCAGGACCGCCGCGCAGCTCTATTCAGGCAAAGCAGACTGGAATATCATATCAAAAGCCGCTGCAGGAGTGAGTATCCCCGTCTACCTCAACGGAGACGTGAAAAATTATGAGGACGCTTCTCGCGCTATGAGTCTTGCCGGGATCCACGGGGTCGCCGTCGGGCGCGCAAGCTGCGGTAAACCGTGGCTTTTTGCCTCCTTGACCGGTTCTCCCGACGATCATGTCACATTCGACGACATTCTGTTCCATTACAACGCGCTGAGTTACCTTCCCGAAAGAGTAGCGGTAAACGAAATGAAAAAACATCTCGCTTGCTATCTCAAAGGCTTCCCGAACAGCAAAAAACTCCTGGTCTCCCTGACTAATACCGACTCCCTTTCCTTTACTCTCGCTTCCCTGGAAAAATTCTTTGCCTCACACGAAAACGAACTTCCGACCTGATCTTTCCGCAAAAAAGCTTACGCCTCGAAAATCCGGTTTTCCCGAACAAAAACGCGCTTTGCCACACCGCGCATATATCTCACAGTCAAATGTTTATTGCGCCGGACGGGAAGTTTTTACAAAGTTTTTCGATCACCTCGAAAATCCGGTCTTCCCGAACAAAAACGCGCTTTGCCACACCGCGCATATCTTGCACAGTTATTTTTGCAGAACCCTTAACATATACGATGAAGCTGTACAAAAGATATTTGTTTTTATTGTTTCCGCATTCCCCGCTCCCCCTTGACATTTAAGTCGGGGTGTGTTATAATTCTTGTTACTATCGGAAAAACCGACGGGAATCAATTTTCAGTTCAGAGGAAAAAATGGATATAACGGACGTCTGGCAAAATATTATTTCAGAAGTGCAGGTAAGCGTATCCGCACTTGTATATGATCTTTGGATAAAAACACTCACGCCTCTGTGCATCGTTTCCGAAAAACTTATTCTGCTTGCCGACAGCGTCGCAAACAGGAACCTTACAGAAAGACGTTTTCATTCCGTTATAGCCGCAGCCGCTAAAAAACAATATCCCGATATCGTTTCCGACATTCAGATAATCTCGCCCGACGAAGAAGAAATGTTCAGGGAGTTTGTTCTGGAACAAAACCTGGAACTAAAAGAACGTGAAAATAACGAACAATCCGCATTTATCCCTAAATATACTTTCGAAAACTTCGTTATAGGAAAATCAAACGAATTTGTAACGGCTGCCTGTAAAGCCGTCGCAGACAACCCCGGCAAACGTTATAATCCGCTTTTTATCTACGGAGGCGTCGGGCTGGGAAAAACGCATCTCATGCACGCAATAGGCAATAAAATAAGAAGCACTTCTCCCGAATTGAAATGCACCTATGTCAGCTGCGAGCACTTCACAAACAGTCTTATCGAAGCCCTGCGGGACAGCGATAAAACCGACAAAATGAAACGTTTCCGCGCACGCTACAGAAATATAGACGTGCTTATGATCGATGATATCCAGTTTATAGCCAAAACCGTGTCTACTCAGGAAGAACTCTTCCATACCTTCAACGACCTTTACTTCCTGGATAAACAGATAATCATTACAAGCGACCGTCCTCCGAAAGAGATCTCGCCTCTTGAGGAACGTCTGCGTACCCGTTTTGAAGGAGGCCTGATAGCCGACATTCAGACTCCCGACCTCGAAACGCGTATCGCAATTCTTCAGAAAAAAATCAAACAGGAAAAATACCATGTGCCTGACGGCGTTGTCAACATCATAGCCGAAAAAGTCACCACAAACGTGCGCGAAATGGAAGGTTTGCTGACAAAGGTCATCAGCTATGCAAGTCTTACGGGCAGATCCGCCGACGATCCGTATGTTATCAACGAAGCTTTCAAGGACTTCAGCGACGACAGAAGAGAAATGATCACCGTGGACAGGATCATAGAATGCGTTTGCGAGTTTTACAAAGTTACGCGGGAAGATCTCGTCGGAAAGAAAAAAAATAAGGAAATTGTCGAACCCAGACAGGTCTGCATATACCTTATCACCGAACTCCTCCCCATGCCGCTCACAGGTATCGGTCAGGTATTCGGCGGCAGAGATCATACCACAATCATGCACGCACGAGACAAAATAGCCGATCAGCTTCGTATCCCCGGATCAAAGCTTCAGCCGGAAGTCAGAGATATTAACGACATGCTGCTCAACAGATAACTTTTCGCTTGCTTTTCTGTCGGCTTTTTGTCCTGTCAGACCGGTCTGAGCTTTGCATTAAGCCATCACACGGGCCGGGTATCAAAGCAAAACTCGTGATTTATGTCGGCTTGAACTGTGTATTAACGCCATCACACGGGCGTCCGATTCAATACTGATCTTTCAGGCTGAGAATAAAACGTACATTGCCGTTCGCTTTCCGAACGGCTTTTGTTTTCAGCTGATCAGATACGCTTTTGCTTTTCTGCCCCCGCATTCTCAAAATTATCCTTATAAAACACCGGATCATACAACCGCACAGTATAGACTCCCGTAAAATATTCCGGCAAATTTGCATAAAAAACCGGGCGGAAAACATATGATCTCAGCCCGGGATATCTTTCCGTTCATATATTTCGAAAATTCAAGACCCGAATCAGGGTATGCAGATTCAGCTAAAATACTTTTATGACCCATCGATCGCGGGAAACCGAAGCGTCACCTCCATAAGTCATGATTCACGGCGGATATTACGATCCCGGAAGGATTTTTCATGCTCCGGAAGCTCATTCATCCGCATACCGCAAAACATGGATTTTTTATTTTTACCTTTACACTTTTTCGGCTTATTCTGCGTTATATAAATTTCGCGCACCCTTTACGCCGCTTTTTTCAGAAACCGTCCGCTTGGAAAACGATACATATCCGCCTTTCGAAAAACGATACATGTCCGCCTTTCGATATCAAAGCGAATATAAATTTTCCGATCAGGCGTCCTCATATACCGCTGCCCGATCCCGTATCATAATTCTTTTACGTATCTGCGAGTGATTATTGCGTTTCCGTCGATCATGTTAGCAATCTTATCCTGCAGGACGAAACCGTTTTTTTCCATAACTCTTGCAGATGCGTGATTATCGTCGTCACATGTGGCCAAAACGGAACTTATCCCCCTGCTCCTTGCTTTTTCTAACCCCAACCGAAGCATCAGCGTCCCGTAGCCCTTGTTCCACTCGGAAAAACGAACGCCGTATCCGATATGCCCGCCGTACCGCTCAAGTGCGCCGGTCAGTCTGTGCCTTATATTTATTTCTCCGATAAAATAATTTCTGTCTTCGTCGACCAACCAGTAAAAATCAGAGCCGACCCAACCGGGTTTTAAATTGCGTTCGTTTCTGAAATCATCGAATTTTTCAAAAATGTCATACTTTTCCGCGTCATAAAAAACATACCTTTTCACGCCGTTAAACACGTTCTCTTCGCCGGCTTCAATATACGACTGCAAATATTTTTCTTCCGGTACCGTAAGCACTATCATAATTAATTTTTGTTCCGAATTGTCTTCGTTTTCAGGATCATACGGCAAATTCTGACGCATTTAATATCACCGATCTTGATCGGGTACGCCTTCCGACCTGCAACACCGTATGACCGGATAAAAAAAAGAGAACCTTTATTGGAGCGGATGACGGGAATCGAACCCGCACCTACAGCTTGGGAAGCTGTCGTTCTACCACTAAACTACATCCGCATTTTATTCTCTCAGCTTGTATATTTTACCACACCGCTTCACTTTTGTCTAATGTTTGAAAGGCTTTTTTTATTTCCGCACGTAAAACAAACGCCTTTCATGACTGCTCCGGATCCCGACGAGTTCATATGCGTTACGGCTTGCTTTCAAGCACCGCTTTTTGCCGTCAGTATAACCTTTCGGTATTTGAACGCTTTCTGCTTTCCGTGTACGTTTCGGTTTAATAGAACACGCTTTTCGCTTCTCGTCGATTTTCGGTTTTTTACCCTTCCTTCGCTTTCCGTGTAATCTCGGTTTTTCAGAACGCTTTTATTTCCCGTGCGTTACGGCTTGCTTTCAAGCACCGCTTTTTGCCGTCAGTATAACCTTTCGGTATTTGAACGCTTTCTGCTTTCCGTACGGTTATTGCGCTTTCGTCTGTTCCGGCGTCTTTATTTCTTCCGCTATAAAGCTTTTTTATGTTTATATGTTTTTGACCGATATACCGCATCATACTTTTTTCTTGTTTACAAAGCAAGCAAAAAATTTCTTGACACCCTGCCTGCACAGGCATATAATGTATGCACATATGTATATTACAGTAATCATATTTTAATTGTGCGATGAAAATATCGTCTTCGCACGCAATAAAGGACTGACATGACAAAAAATATTTACGGATCATCAGTACAGCTCATCGGCCGCACGCCCCTGATTTCGTTATCCGAAACGCTCAAAGCATGGGGAGGAGAAGGCTTACTACTGGCAAAGGCGGAATTTATGAACCCTTACGGCTCTTCAAAAGACCGCGTCGCGCTCAATATGATAAGGCGCGCAGAAAAAAACGGAACACTCTCTGAAGGCGGCACCATCTTTGAACCGACAAGCGGCAATACCGGAATAGCGCTCGCGGCTATAGGAAGCGCTTTGGGGTATAAGGTAGTCATTGTTATGCCGGACAACATGTCGGAAGAAAGGGTCATGCTTATAAAAGCATACGGCGGAGAAGTCTTTCTGACTCCCGGCGAGGAAGGCATGACGGGAGCAATAAAAAAAGCACGCGAACTGTGCGAAAAAACGAAATCAGGCATAATCGCAGGACAGTTTGACAATCCCGCAAATCCCGAAGCTCATAAAAACGGCACCGCAGTTGAAATATGGCAGGACAGCGGAGAAAATACGGATGTTTTTATTGCGGGAGTCGGCACCGGCGGAAGCATAACGGGCATAGGCGAATTTCTCAAAGAAAAAAACAAAAACGTATATGTGGTAGCCGTTGAACCGGAAAGAAGCCCCGTGCTTTCCGGAGGCAAGGCGGGAGAGCATGCCATACAGGGCATAGGCGCCGGATTCATACCGTCTGTACTCAACACCGAAGTAATTGACGAAATTATCGCAGTTTCGGACGAAGACGCATATATTTGCGGAGCCGAGATCGGACGGAGAGAAGGTATCCTTACGGGGCCGAGCGGCGGAGCGGCCCTTTTCGCGGCGAAAAACATAATTCAAAGAAAAGAATTCCGGGGCAAAACGATCGTAGTCCTTTTGCCTGACGGAGGAATCAAATATCTTTCCTCTCCTCTTTTCCGGAAGTTCTTCACGGAGCAGCGGCAATGAAAAACCAATTGAAAAGAGTTTCCGCTCTTATCCATCTTGACTCCGCCGAAACAGGCGATTTTGAAAATATGCGCGTCCTTCTCGACGGCTTCCTGCTTTCGGCTAAAAAAACGCTCTGCCCGGAACTCTGCTCCCATAACACCGATCAGACTTATTACGAATTGCGAAAAGCTGTGGGAATGCTGATAAAAGCTGCCATGCCCGTTGTCACGCGACGCGAAGCCTTTGAAGCTGCCGCCTCGCTTACCGCAGCCCTTCCCGAAATAAGACGTTTGCTCATGACCGATATCACCGCCGCCTATGAAGGCGATCCCGCTGCTTCAAGCCGTATGGAAGTAATCCTTTGCTACCCCGCGATCGAAGCTCTTACGGCTTACAGGATCGCTCACCTTCTCTATTGCGTCAAACTGCCCGTTCTGCCCCGCTTCATAACCGAATTGGCTCACCGGTCGACAGGTATCGATATCCACCCGGGAGCAAAGATCGGTGAATACTTCTTCATTGACCACGGCACAGGCGTGGTGATTGGTGAAACTGCCGTCATAGGAAAAAGAGTCAAACTCTATCAGGGCGTCACCATCGGCGCGAAAAGCTTCCCCCCTGATGCCGACGGCAATCCCATAAAAGGCATAAAACGCCATCCCGATATCGGAGACAACGTCATTATCTACGCCGGCGCTACCGTGCTCGGCGGAAAAACCGTTATCGGCAACGGATGTATCATCGGCGGAAATGCCTGGGTCACGCGCTCCGTCCCCGATAATACCAATATCCCTTCAAATTATGTAGGTTAGATCATTTCCGGATATATCGCCTGTGAGCAAGCACTTTCCGTGAACCTTACGGTATAACGTATGTTCTTCAGCTGTCGCTTCAATACGATTATGCTGTTCTGAACGGCTGTACGTCCGGTTTGCGGCGTCATACCCCGTTCTTTGCCTCTTCCTTTATTTACTGGAACTCCCCTCAATAAAAGAACGTGCCTGTAATGCACGTTCTTTTATCTGCTTTTTTATCGGATTCCGGAAAGCTCGTTTTTATTATCCGTACATTTTCCCCACGATCCGATTATAAAACGAGGAAGGCAGTAATTTTGCCAGAAATACAAACAGTTTATATTTCGCCCCGACAGTATAAAGGGGTCTCAGTTTTTTCTTCTCCCCGAGTTTCAGAATCAACTTTGCGACTTTTTCGGGCGGCATACCGTTTTCCTCGTCCTTTTCCATGACGGCAACGCTTCTTTTCATCGACTTATATATTTCACTGCCTTTTTCGTTCTTTTTTCTTCCCGAAGTAAAGTCTGTTTTGATGTCTCCGGGCATCACTGCCGCCACCGATATCCCGAAAGGCCGTACTTCGTTCGCAAGAGCCTGACACAATACGTTTATACCGGCTTTTGTCGCTGAATAAAAGCTCTGATACGGTATTGCAAATACTGCCGCCACCGAACTGACGGCTATTATATTGCCGCCCTTTTCTCTCATCAGCGGCAACGCGTTCCGGATCACAGATAAATTACCGAAAAAATTCACGTCAAACTGAGACTTTGCCTCTTTTATTTCGGTAAACTCCACGGCTCCCGATATCCCGAAACCGGCGTTGCAAACCAATACATCTATACTTTCTTCTCTTGCCCCGATCTCGGCAAATGCCGCCGCAACGTCGCTCTCCGACGATATATCGCATCTTATATGAACACCGCCTTCCGCTCCGCCGTTGCGACTGAGCTCATATACCCGATACCCTTTTTTTATATACAGTTCGGCAGTCTTGGCTCCTATCCCGCGGGAACCGCCGCTTATCACCATCACCTTACCGCTCATATTGTCCGACGTTTTCATCTTTATCACCTTCCATTCCGGACGCACCCGAATTATAATCTTCGACAGTGATCACCCTGTCGCTCTCCACTCCCCACGATAACATGACCTCTTCACTCAGATAGTATCCCTTGAGTCTTTCGGCTACCACAAGCAAAAGATTGTTGCTCTCGGCTATTATACTGTCGTTTTCAGCTATGACGACGCCGTAAAGCCAGACCTCCTTAAGTGAATTACATAATACAAAACAGTTCGCTCCCAAAAGGACCTCCCCGCTCTCCACGTCCGGAAGCACTACCTTATATAGGGCCGAACATCCTTCAAAAGCATTTTCTCCTATATATATATTCTTGTCGTAACTTTTATCGGCTACGTCAAATAAAGCAAACCTCAGCCCGGTACAATCCTTGAACGCGCTTTTCCCGATATATACCGTATTCTCGCCGAAAAGCACGTATTTGAGCAATTCGAACCCGTAGAAATCCTTGTCTCCTATCATCAGGATATTTCCGCCGAAATAAATGTCAGTTATAGTGTAACTGTTGAAAGCCCTCGGCATGTACCCCACTATTCGGCTCTGCACTCCGTCAAGCGTCACAGAGGACGCTATATAAGCCTCGGTCCCGCCCCAGAATCCGGCTATTACACAATCCTCGTCCGTCGCACCGTACGACAGAAGCGAATTATAAAGCTGATCGTCTTTATCCGCTATATCCCCTAGCTTTATATACGCGTAATCCTTGACCATATAAGCGGAAAATATATTGAGCTCCGACCACACCGACGCAGATATATATAATTCGTACGCCGTCTCGTCCACAAAAAACCCGATGTCCTGATAATAGCCCGGCCAGCCTTCAAGCTGAGGGGGCGTTTTACACCCGAGTATCACCGCGTTCATGGCGTAACAGCGCGAAAATGCGTCCATATCCATATAAGTCACGCTTTCGGGAACGACCAGACACATTATATATTTATTACCGCAAAATGCATACTTCCCTATATTCTTGATCCCGCTCAGAACCTCATACTGAGTGTTCTGCTTTCCGCAAGGATATATGACCAGCGTGTCTTCTGAATAGAGTACCCCGTCAGAAGAATAATACTTGCCCCCGCTTTCTATCCTTATGGCCGATACCGACGAGCATCCGTAAAATACCCCCGTGCCTATCTCGCTGATACTGCCGGGCAGATCAAAACTTTTGAGTATCACACATCCGTAAAATGCCTCGTCGCCTATGCTCCTCAGCGATGATCCGCTCCCCAGAATCACTTCGGTCAGTCGAAGACACATCGCAAATGCCCTGTCTCCGATAGCTATGATAGTGGAAGGAAATACTACCGACACTATATTTTTGTTGTCGGCAAAAGCATTGTCGTAAACGTACGTTATCCCTTCCGATATCGTAAACCTCACGCTGCCGCCGTACTGAGGAGGTACTTTTATCAGAGTGTACATCAACGAGTCATATAAGACCCCGTCTATAGAAATATAATAATCGTTTTCCTCGTCGACCTCTATACTGCTCAGATTAGGCAACGCATCAAAAACCTGCTCCGAAATGCTTTTTATGTTTTTCGATATAAAAAGTCTCTGAACGCTATCGCTTTCACTCAATCCGTATATCCCTACTACCGGCACCCCGTTTATGGACTCGGGAATAACCAGCTCGGTATGATTGTTTTTCTCCGACCTGATCACTACCCAACCGTCTTCAGTCTTTGTCAGCCACAACCCGTCCTGCACGGCTATGTCATCAGACGGCATTTCATTTAAACTCGCAACGTACAGCAGTATGCAGGCTATGAGCATGACCAGCACCACAGAAAATGTTATGGTCTGAATTATCCTTATGCGCTTTCCCTGCTGCTTTTTGTCATTATCTGAAAACCTGTTCATCTTTTACCGCCTTTATATTTACGCCGGAATACCTCCCTGCCCTTTCCTCGTATATTTTACCGATATCTTTCAGCCCGTTCCTCGGGACCCGACGCCTGACCGACATTCCCGGATCATTTATGTCCTTTTCTGCGATCGTTCCTCAGTTATATACCCTCAGAACTTTTTCAACATTGCATTTTTTTATCGGTTTGCCTTTATGATTCCTCGATTCTATTCCTATATTTTCGCTGTTTACGACAAATGTCGGTTCATCCGAAAAAACCGCTATGTCATACGGCAGCGTTACGTAAGATGCAAATACCAGTTCTGTGCCGTTTACGCCGAATTCCGTTATTTTAACGCCTCTTCTTCCTCTGTTCATTCTTTCGAACTCGAAAGCGTTTACTCTCTTTCCGTAACCTTTGTTTGTGACGACTATAATCTCGCCGTCCTCGTTTATTATATCGGCGCATATCAGTCTGTCGTTTTCAGCAAGCATCATTCCTCTGACGCCCCCTGCCACTCTTCCCTGAAGCGGTATATCCTCTATCTTTACGTTCGTACACAAGCCGAGTGCAGACACCATCAGAATTCCGCATCCTTCATAGCTTTCCGATACCGCTATCAGACTGTCTCCTTCTTTGAGCTTCATCACGTTGAAAGAAGGCTGCTTAACCGGTACGCACTCGCTCCATGCCGTAACCTTCACGCTCCCTGCCGCCGTCACAAAAACAAGATTCTTTTCCGGAGGCGTTTCGAAGGCAAAAAGTCTTATACATTTTTCTTCTTTGCCCAATCCGAATACCGACGATATATTTCCTCCGCTCTCGCGGAATTTTGCTTCCGGGATCTCGGCAATGCTCTTTTTATAACAGTTGCCCGCATCGGTAAAGCAAAACACAAAATCGTTGCTTACTGCCGGCACGGCCTGTATTATAATATCCTGCACGGATACCGACGCCCCTATTCCGCGCGAACTCATATTGTAATTCTTCTGAGGCACTTTTTTTATCTTTCCGTCGCCTGAAAGAGTCAGTACGTAATTTTCCGCCGGAACTTCGTCTTCATCCGTAGTCACTCTTATATCCTCTGCCGACTTTACTATCACGCTCTTTCGTGGAACCCGATAATTTTTCTTTATCTCCAGCAGCTCGGTTTTTATTATGTCCATAAGAAGAGCTTTGTTCTTAAGTATCGCTTTCAGCCGCGCGATCTCCTTCAAAAGCTCCTGCTGTTCTTCCGCAAGCTTTTTCGTCTCAAGTTTATTTATCCTTGCAAGCTTAAGATCAAGTATCGCCTGAGCCTGAACATCGGTAAGAGAAAATGTCTGCATCAAACGCTTCTTCGCTTCGGGCGTATTGGCTGACGTCCGTATTATCGCTATGACCTCGTCTATATTATTGACCGCTATGACAAGACCCGCAACTATATGCTCCCTTTCCTGCGCGACTTTCAGATCGTAAGCCGTCCGCGCATATACCACCTTCTCCTGATACTGTGTATAATATCTTATTATATCGAGCAGACCCATGAGTCTCGGTTTGCCGTCGGCAATAGCCACCGTATTGACCGAAAAGCCCGTTTCGAGATCGGTGTACTTATACAGCATTTTCAGAACTTCATCCGCATCGGCTTCCTTTTTTAAACGTATCACCGCACGCATGCCTTCTTTATCCGATTCGTCCACTATTTCCGAAATCACAGAAAGCTGTTCTTTGAATTTTTCTCTCAGCGCCTGAACACTCTGCAGCCAAGCCGCTTTGTTGACCTGATAGGGAAGCTCCGTTATTATGAGGCTCTTGCGTTCGTTTTTTTCGCCGGCGACGTGTACCTTCCCTCTCAGTATGAGTTTTCCCTTACCCGTCTGATAAAGCGAAAGCAGATCCCCTGCTATCACATATGCGCCCGTAGGGAAGTCCGGACCCTTTATTATCCTGAGCATTTCGGGCAGGGTTATTTTCTCGTTGTCTATATAAGCCACCACACCGTCTATTACTTCGGCAAAATTATGCGGAGGAATGTTTGTCGCAAGTCCCACGGCGATCCCTCCCGCTCCGTTTACGAGAAGATTGGGGAACCTCCCCGGCAGCATATCCGGTTCAAGACGGCTGTCATCATAGTTCCTCGACCACTTTACGGTATTTTTGTCTATATCTCTCAACAACTCGAGCGCTACAGGCGACAATCTCGCTTCGGTATATCTCATCGCGGCGGCACTGTCTCCGTCTACGCTTCCGAAGTTGCCCTGACCGTCCGCAAGCTGCATATTCATACTGAAACTCTGCGCCATCCTGACCAGAGCCTGGTATATCGAACTGTCTCCGTGCGGGTGGTATTTTCCCATGCAATCGCCCACTATCCTCGCACTCTTTAAATACGGCTTGTCAGGCGTCACCCCGAGTTCATACATAGTGTAAAGTATCCTGCGCTGCACAGGCTTCAAGCCGTCTTCCACCCGGGGCAGCGCCCTGTCAAGAATTACATGCTCCGCATAAGGCAGCATGGACTCATGCATCACTTCCGACATATCTTTCAAAAGAAGATTCGTTCCGTCCTCCTGCCTTCCTACGTTTTCAGATCTAATTTTTCTTTTAGTCATGCGTTGCCTCCGCCTCTCGACTTGTATTTCTCTATCGCGGCATCCTTGTCCTTATTGAAATTCGCATACTGCGAAATATAATCCCGCCGCGCGTCGGCACTGTCGCCCATGAGCACGGTCACTAACCTGTCCGCTTCCGCGGCGTCCTCAAGCGTTACCCTGACCAGCGACCTCGTTTCGGGATTGAGGGTGGTATCCCAAAGCTGTGAAGGATTCATCTCTCCGAGCCCTTTGTACCTTTGCAGATTTCCGCTCCTGCCTGCCTGTGCCATGGCGTTATTCAGTTCGTTGTCGTCGTAGCAATAGATCACAGTGCTCCCCTTGGTCACCTTGTATAAAGGCGGCATCCCTATATACACATGCCCTTCAAGCAGAAGCTCCTTCATATACCTGAAGAAAAAGGTGAGCAAGATCGCTCTTATATGCGCTCCGTCCTGATCCGCATCGCTGAGTATGATGACCTTATCGTATTTCAGCGACTCCATGGCAAGCTCCTCTCCGACCCCTACTCCAAGCGCACTTACTATGCTTTTTATCTCGTCGTTTTCGAGTATGGTCTTAAGACGCCTTTTTTCGGTGTTGAGCGGTTTCCCTTTGAGCGGAAGCACCGCCTGAAATCTTCTGTCCCTTGCCTGCTTCGCACTGCCGCCTGCCGAATCTCCTTCCACTATATACAGCTCATTCCTCGAATAATCTTTTCCCGTACACGCGGAAAGCTTGCCGACCAGGAATCCGTTATCGAGATTGTTCTTTACTCTGAGCAATCGTTTTGCTTCGGCTTCTTCCATCCTCGCCTTGCCTGCAGCTATCGCCTTGCGGACTATTATCTCCCCTGTTTTCTTCTCTTTTTTGCCCTCAAAATATTTGCCGAGCGCTTCCGTGATCAACGTTTCTATCACCGGCCTTACTTCCTGATTACCCAGCTTGGTCTTTGTCTGACCCTCAAACTGCACATTTGCCAGCTTTACGGAAAGTACGGCAGTTATTCCCTCACGATAGTCTTCTCCGAGCAGATTATCGTCTTTGTCCTTAAGAAGTTTCGCTGCGCGCGCAAAATCGTTCATCACTCGGGTCAGAGCAGACTTGAATCCCGTTTCATGAGTACCGCCCTCCAGAGTCGGGATAGAGTTCACGTACGAATAAAGATTTTCCGTATAACCGTCGGTATACTGGAACGCCAGCTCTGCTTTGACTTTCGCCTCCGGGTTTTCGGCGGAAATATACACGGGCGGTCTGAACAGCGTTTCCTTGTTTTCATTGAGATATTCCACGTAATCCGAAATTCCGCCGTCGTATCTGAACTCGTTTTCCGTGCCATCTCTTTCGCTCTTTATATAAAAAACGACTCCGCTGTTCAGAAAAGCCAGTTCTCTTACCCTGTTTTCAACAGTTTCGTAATCAAATTCGGAATCCCCGAAAACATTGTTGTCAGGTAAAAATGTAACGCTTGTCCCGGCAGACTTCCTCTTATAAGGCTCGCATGAAAGCTCCGTTTCCTTCTCGCCGCTGTGCCATTTCCCCTTTTTATCGCAATAACTGTGAAAACGCATGGAGTACTTTTTATTGTCACGGTAAACGTCTACCTTGAGCCACTCGGAAAGAGCGTTGGTGACGCTTGCGCCCACGCCGTGAAGACCTCCGGAAGTCTTATATGCGTTGTTATTGAACTTTCCTCCCGCATGAAGCTGAGTAAATACCAGCTCGACGGCAGGCACTTTCTTCACGGGGTGTATGTCCACGGGTATACCTCTCCCGTCATCATTGACGGTTGCACTGCCGTCTGCATTGAGGATCACTTCGATCCTTTTTGCATAACCGTTTGCAGCTTCGTCCACCGCGTTGTCAATGATTTCCCATAGTATGTGATGGAGTCCCTTGGGTCCGGTGGTACCTATGTACATTCCCGGCCTCACTCTCACCGCCTCAAGCCCTTCAAGAACTTCTATGGAATCAGCTTTGTAACTTTGCGCCGCAAGCGCCGTATCCTTCTTTTTCGCCATCACTCTTTTTTAAGCTGTGCTTAAAACTCCTTCTGAGATATAAATTTGAGATGATCTGCGGCACGCTCGAGATTATTTACCGTATTTACGTATATGCCGCCGCTTTCGGGATTACATTCTCCCTTGTTCATCCTCTGATAATGATTTTCAAGATTTCTCGACCTGAGTTCGTCCACCTCGTCTTCAAGAGCGTCAATTTCTCTCTTGTGCTCGTTGCTCCTCTTTATGAAATCATCCATCGTGTACCCGTACATACTGTCTATTGCTTCGAACATGTCCTTTATTTCAGCGATTATCGCGTCCGAAAACGCAAGATTTTTACTTTCCGCATTTGAAGTATACCTCATTATGTTTGATGAAAGATCGGCTATACGCTCGAAATCACTTATAATATAATGCAAATTGCTTACTACTCTTTCGTCGCGGCCGCTGAGGTCGTAACCGCTGAGCTTGATAAGAAAACGGGTTATCTCCTCTACAAGAAAATTCACTTCTTCCTGAATATCCTTTACCTTTTGGCTTTTTGATGAGTCAAGCTTGAGAAACGACTCCACACTCAGCGATAACGACTGCCTTGTAAGCACAGCGATCCTTTCGGTCTCTTTGAGAAGCTGTTCAACGGCGATGGAAGGGGTAGCAAGGATCCTGTCGTCTATATACTGCAGAACAAACCTGCTTTTTTGTTTTTTGTCCTTGAATACAAGCTTGGATATCGAAACAAGATATTTCGCAAACGGAAACATGATGACAGTGCTTATAACATTGAACATAACATGGAAAGCCGCTACGATCAGACCGTGATTGTCACCGAAAAGCCCCACCATCACCCGGTCGTAAAAGCCCGGATAAAGCAACAGAAAAACAGTAAAAATTATCGAACCGATCACATTGAAAAGCAAGTGGATAAAAGACGCTCTTTTGCCGTTCGGAGAACTGCCTATGCCTGCAAGCATAGCCGTTACGCAGGTACCTATATTCGTACCTAAAATTATAAACAATACCGCGTTTCCGCCTGCACCGATCTGGATGCCCTGTCCTACCATAGTGATAACGATACCTGCCACTATTGCCGAGCTCTGTACCAGACCCGTGAACAAAGCGCCTATCACCAATAACAATATAGGGTTGGTCACGGACTTTATGAGTTCCTGAAAAGTAGGATCGGTCTGCATGAATTCCATAGAAATCGACATACATTTCAGCGCCACGAAGATGGTCCCCAAACCGGCAAGAAAAGTACCCCAGGTTTTTATTTTGTCGGTTTTGGCAATGATGCTTATTATGACCCCGACAAATGACAATACCATGAACAGATCCGTAACGGGAAAAGATTCTCCTGAATTCAGCGTGGGCAAAGCGGACAAAACGCCGGTTATCGTAGTACCGATATTTGCGCCCATGATAATATAAGTAGCCTGGATCAAAGTCATGATGCCGGCGTTCACCATACCGACTACCATAACGGTGGTCGCCGAGGAACTCTGAATAAGAGCCGTCACGCCTGCTCCTATGCCGACCCCCGCAAGCTTATTCCCGGAGACTTTATTCAACATATGTCTGAGTTTTGAGCTCGAAATCTTTTCCATGCTCTCGCTTGTCATATGTATGGCAACCATAAATATTCCCATACCGGCAAACAACAAAATAATATTGGATAAAACCTGATAATCCATATACACCCCTACATCAATACAGTATCATTTATCTCAAGTGAAAATCCCGACCCGAGATAATGCGCCGCCGACTGACACATATACATCCTGTTCAGGAATATTTTAAAATACTCTATCACGGAGCATATCTCGGTATCAATACTCAACTTTAAAATAATCTTTTTGTCCTCCACTTCCAGCCTGCTTTCGGTAACCGCATAATTCACCCTGTCATGGA
>ULNH01033254.1_pt1 | contig 17966 bp, 17 predicted proteins | sample 1951871 | NCBI WGS metagenome assembly ULNH01 (sample SAMEA4835572, study PRJEB28245) | human gut metagenome | biome: gut microbiome; material: fecal sample | place: Denmark | collected 2008 | reverse complement strand
CTCAGAGAGGATACTCAGTATGACTACAAATTCGTCTGCCTCTCTCACAACACCCTCAGGGGCGCTGCGGGCGGCGCCGTCCTTATGGCGGAGCAGCTCTGCGAGCAGGGTTACATTGAGTCAAAATTCTGATAAATCATACCGAAAGGATAATGCAGCATGAAACCCGTACTTTTTACCGGCGCAGGCGTCGCCATCATCACACCATTTAACGAGGATCAGAGCGTTAACTACGACCGTTTCGCTCAGCTTGTCGAGGATCAGGTCAAAAACGGCACGGACGCCATCGTGGTCTGCGGGACTACGGGCGAGGCAAAGACCCTCTCCACCGAGGAGCATATCAACGTCATCAAGCTCTGCGTTGAAGTCGCAAACCACCGTGTGCCCGTCATTGCGGGCGCCGGCAGCAACGACACCCACTACGCGGTAAAGCTCTCTAACGAAGCGGAGAAATGCGGCGTTGACGCCCTGCTCTCGGTCACTCCGTATTATAACAAGACCTCTCAGAGGGGCCTCATAGCTCATTACAATTATATCGCCGACAGGGTCAGCGCGCCTATGATACTCTATAACGTGCCGTCAAGGACGGGCGTTAACATCAAACCCGAAACCTATGCCGAGCTTGCAAAGCACCCGAGGATAATCGCCACCAAAGAGGCGAACGGAAACATCTCCGAGATAGCTCAGACCGCCGCCCTCTGCGGCGACGAGCTGACCATTTACTCAGGAAACGACGACCAGGCGACCGCAATCATGTCCCTCGGCGGCAAGGGCGTTATCTCCGTGCTCTCAAACGTAGTGCCCGGCGTAGCGCACGACATCGTTCAGAAATATCTCGACGGCGACTACATCGGCAGCCGTGAGCTTCAGCTCAAGTATCTTGACCTTTGCAACGCCCTCTTCATGGATGTCAACCCCATCCCCGTCAAAGAGGCCATGAACCTCATGGGTATGGACGTCGGCGAATGCAGGCTTCCGCTTGTCGGCCTAACCGACGAAGCGAGAGAGAAGCTCAAGGCTACCCTCAAGAAGCACGGTCTCGTCTGATCACACAACAACCGAGGTAATCTAAAATGACAGGAATTTTACTGAGCGGCTGCAACGGCAAGATGGGCAAGGTCATCACCGCGGCGGCTGCGAACACCGACGACATTGAGATAGTCGGCGGCATAGACCTTAACACCGAGGCAGGCGCAGGCTACCCGGTATTCGCCTCCCCTACCGAGGTCACACCCGAGGTGCTTGCCCGCACCGATGTGATAATTGATTTCTCCAATCCCTCGGCATTCGCCGGTCTTATTGAATTTGCGGTCAAGGCGGCAAAGCCCGCAGTCTTTGCGACCACGGGTCTGAATGAAGCTCAGCTCACGCTGCTTCACCACGCCGCCGACAAGATACCCGTATTCTTTGCGGCGAATATGTCGCTCGGCGTCAGCCTGATAAGCGAGCTTGCCCAAAAGGCCGCCAAGGTGCTCGGCGACGACTTCGATATCGAGATAGTCGAGATGCACCACAATCAGAAGGTGGACGCCCCCAGCGGCACGGCGCTGATGCTTGCCGACTCTATTAAAGAGGCTCTCGGCGAGGATATGCACTATGAATACGACCGCCATGCCAAGCGCGAGAAACGCGGCAAAAACGAGATAGGCATCCACTCAGTCAGGGGCGGCACGATAACCGGCGAGCACGAGATAATCTTTGCAGGTCACGACGAAATAATCAAAATATCCCACAGCGCCCGCAGCAAGGAGCTGTTTGCGACCGGTGCGATAAACGCCGCACGCTTCCTTTGCGGCAAGCCTGCGGGGCTTTACGGGATGAAAGAACTTATCGGTTGAGTTGTTAAAGCAGGAGGTATTGCAATGGGTCTTGTTGAAAATATTTATGTCACGGAGGACGTAACACTCTTCTCGCTCTGCGACGCTCCGGCGGATGTCGCCCACATGGCGGAGGTATTCGCAATGATAGCAAAATCGGGGATCGACGTCGATATGATATCACAGCTCCCGATAAGCGGCAGCTGCTCGGGATTCTCATTCACCGTCAGCGACGACGACTTCATCTCGGTGCTTTCGATAGCCTCCGAGCTTCGCAGCAGAAACCCCAAGACCAAGATAAGCGTCAGCAGCGGCAACTGCAAGCTGACCGTCAGCGGCGAGGCGATGAGGGGCACTCCCGGAGTCTCCGCCCGTGTATTCAAGGCGGCGGCAAGCGTCGGCGCGGATGTGCGCATGATAACGACCTCAGAGATCGAGATCGCACTGCTCGTTGTCAAATCCGACGTTGACACCGTTATCGACGCAATCAACAAAGAATTTGTCGAATGATCATATAAAGCAACTCTCCCCCGGCTTCGTCCGAGGGAGAGTTTTTGTTTGTGGTATCTTTTAATTGGCTTTCTGATCAAAAAGGCTGTAACGCTGCCTAATCACGCATTAGCAATTTTTTTGCGGGATGCCGAGGACGTCGCTCCCTACAATGTGAGATAAAGATTTGTGCCTGCCCTTGCCTCCCTCTGACGGGGGAGCCGACATAACTGCAAGACGGATCGTGAGTTTTCCGAGCCCTTCTCACCCTCTTTTTCTCGTCAGGCAAGCGCCGACAAGCGAAGCGACAAAGACAAACGGAGCGAGTCTCACAAAGGCAAATTCAAACACATGGAAAGCCGCGCCGAAAACCGCGGTTTCGGGGTCGGCATAATTCCAGCCGAGATACGGGCTTTTGAGCGCAGCCAACGCCGCAAAGCCGACAACAGTAACGACAGATAATATCAGAAAAAACAGGTGAAGCGCTTTCCTGCGTGCGAGCTTCCTGCGGGCAAGCTGCAAATTGATGACCTCCAGCTTCTCCGAGACTGCTTTAAGGTCGTCGGGCTTCGCTTCGGGCGCATTCTCGTCGAGCAGAGTGCTCACGGGCGTTTCAAGCGCCTCAGATATCGAGATGAGCATATCGGCGTCGGGCACCGACAGCCCCTGCTCCCACTTTGAGATCGTTTGCCGCACCACATTCAGCTTGACGGCAAGCTCCTCTTGAGAAAGACCTTTTGATTTGCGGATCGTTTTGATGTTTTCACTTAACATTCGGGCAACCTCCTTTTTGGGTGACCGTCGATGATCGCAGTCACTCAGCCGTACCGATATTATACGGTCGGCAGTCCGTTGCCGCAAGCAACGCATATTAACATTTGCAATTGTATCACAAAACGCCCGAAAAATCATCGGATCTTTCGAGCGTTTTAATATTATTCGGCTATGTGGGAGAAGAAGAAGTCCTTCTTATCCTCCTTGATCACTCGCAGAGGCTTTATCTGATTAAGGTTGGCGCCTCTCTTCTTGAGAGCCTCTCGCTGCTCCTCATAAGTTCCCTGGCGCAGGAAGTGCATCTCGGTGTCGCCGAGAGTGCCGGTATTCTTTGCGTCGGAGATAAAGAGGTTGGAGTCGCTCAGATACTTATCAAACGCCTTTGCCATCGCCTCGCACTTGTCGCTTGAGACAGGCTCGCCCGGCTCGACAAAGAGCACATAGTGACCGGGACTGGTGGAGAGGTCGGCGTAGATGCTGTGACCCGTCACATTGATGCCGAATTCCTCCGCCATCTTGGCGACCGACCAGTCAAGCATCTGCTGGCTCGTCTTTTCGCCTGCGATATTGACCACCTGGTTGAGGCGGTACATAAATGTGACCGTCGGGCTTTCATAATAATATCCGGTGCAGCGCACGACATCCTCAATGCGGTATCTGTAAAGGCCGCTGAGGTTGGTGACTATCACTTCATAGTCCTTGCCCGGCTCAAGCTGATTCATCGTCAGCGGGCGGGTGCCCTCGGGGGCATCAACGGGCAGAAATTCAAAGAAGCCGTTTTGCGGGAGCATCACGCAGTCGTCGGTGTCGAGCGAAAGCGGGACTGCCATGAGCGCTTCGGACGCGCCGTAGCCGAGATTATGCATCGGCAGGTCGCCCGTGTAGCGGCGCAGCCTCTTTGAATAAATCGAGAGCGAGCTTGCGCCCATGCCGAACGCCCAGCCGAGCTTCGGCCAAATTCTCGGAGCTATCGGAGTGTCAAAGCCCTTCTCGAACTCCCTGCGAAGCTCTGCGGCTCTCTTGGGGTTGGGCTTCATGCGCTTCTCAAGCTTCGCACGCAGCTCGGGAGGCAGCTCGATGCTCGGGTCGATCTTCCCCTTCTCGATATCGTCGACGAACATCTCCCAATTCTCCTCAAGATAGCGGAACATCGTCTCGAGCACGGTAACGATTATCGTGCTAAGGTAGCTGACGTTCCTGTTTTCAAGGCCGTAGCGCATCTTGAGATAATGCATATTCATCTTTGAGGGGTCTTTGGGGAAGAGCACCTCTTTCGGCGAGGTCGAGATATAGGGCACGATGGGCTTAAGATACATCAGCGGAATGCCCGAGAGACAGCTGACAGTCTTGCCGCAGGGGAGCTTGTGGCTCGTTATCTCGATAGTGAGCAGTCCCTTCTGCGGCGGGAGCTTTTTGCCCTTTGAGCGGAAATATTTGACGGCGCAGCCGACTGGCGCGCTGAAGCTGAAGCACTGGCAGTTCCAGAGCTGACGGGCGGACTGCGGGATATATTTCGGCTTGCCCACGCTGCCCGAGGACTCGGCGTATCTGCCGATATGCCAGGTGGTTATCAAATTCTTCTCACCCTGAACCATGCGGTCGATATAATCCGCATAGTCGTCATAGGTCGAGAGCGGGACTATATCCTGATAGTCCTTGACGCTTTTGACATCCTTGAAGTTGCACTTCTTGCCGTATTCGGTGTTTTTGTTGGTACGCATGAGCTTCTTGAGATTATGCTCCTGCGTTTTAACGCCGTGCTTTGCATAGATCTCCAGCTTCTTATGCTCGATCAAGCCGAGCATACCGCCGAAGTCTGAAAGCATGCTGCGAAAGAAATCTGCCATGGGTCATCCCTCCGTTGTTTTACGTTTTTGTCTGTATGTCCAAAATTTGTTGATAAAGAAATTCAGCGGTGTCGTGATGCAGAGATTGATAACGGGAGCGACATACTCCGCGAGCTTGCGGGCGCTTATCTCGAGGCCCGACTGAGCGAGTGCCGCGCTCGCAGGCTCCATGCCCTTGGGCAGCCCCGCAATATCGAGCCAGAACTTCAGCAGCAGACTGGTGAGCAGCAGGCCGGTGAAAAAATTCGTGGCGAACACCTTAAACAGCACCCTCCACCACACTCGCTTCTCCTTGGAGCCGTCCTCCTTAAAGACGAGCCTGCCGTTGAGCAGGAACGAGCTGATAACGCTCAGCACGAAGCCCACGGCGTTGGAGACGATGTAGTGAACTCCAAGCCAGACGAGCAGCGAATAGCTGAGGTAATAGACGAGGGCGTTCAGGTAGCCTATTCCGAGGAATTTAAGGAATTGCTTTGCGCCGTCGCTCTTGTTATTCATTATCTTGCTTCACCCTTATCCAATATGAATGCCGAAATAGGCAAGAATGCCTGCGATGCTGTCTTTGATGTGGAAATAATATCTGACATTATCCTTGCGGTCGTAGCAGCCGGTGGCGTACTTGACCTGGATGTCGTAAAGCTCCTGCATTATCTTGAAGCTGTTCTCGGTGCGGAGAGCCTCGCCCCACTTGCGCTCTATCTCCTCGACGGAGTCGTTGTCGATATCAACTCTGAGGTCGGTATCGCTGCCGGCGGTGTTGACTATGAACCAGTCGGTCGCCCATGAGGCGTAGCCCTTGTAGCTCCAAGTGGTCCAGCCGTAGTTAAGGCGGTTGTATTCGCCGAGCACGAAGCTCCACGGCGCTCTGCTGCCGGGCTTGAATTCGCCCATGAAGAACGGCACATTATAATGCAGCGTGTTGATCATGCTGAATTCGGCGAGGTAGACAAGCGGGCTGTCTATATAGTTATGGAGCGAATATGCGACGTTTTCCCAGCCGTAGTAGTTGGGGTTCGGCACGCAGCCGGGGGTCCAAGTGCAGCACATGATGATGGAATGGTCAAGGTCAACTCGGCGCACAGCGTCATAAAGCTCGTCATATGCCTGCCAGAGCTTCAGGTGCTTTGCGGGCACCCAGTCGCACATCGGCTCATTCATAAGGTCATAAGCCGCCACGACGGGATTGTGTCTGAAATGCTTTGCGACCTCTACCCAGAGATTGCAGGTTAGGTAGCGGTATCTGTCGCCCTCGGGCGTATCGTCGAAGTAATGGCCGTCGCCGCTGAGACCACTGTGATCCTTATTGCTCTGTCTGCCGACGGCGCCGTGAAGGTCGATTATGACATAGATGCCTCTCTTGCCCGCCTGCTCGACTATCCAGTCAAGGCGCGAGAAATCGAGCTGACCTTCGGCGGTGCGCTTCCATGTGCCGTTATCGTCGGACTGCAAATTCCTGTACCAGAAAGGAACTCTGATGCAGTTGAAGCCCATATTTGCGATTATATCCATATCGTATTCGGTGAACCAGTTATCCTCATAGAGGGAGATAAGCCTCTCGGCCTCCTCGGCGCCGAAACGGTTGGTGAGGGTCGTGAGGATGTCATACTGCCCGTCGGAGTTGCGGGTGGGGCAGATCCATTCCTCCTGGATCAGCCAGCCGCCGACATTGGTGCCTCTGAAAACGACCTCTTCGCCGCGCTGATTAAAGAATTTCTCACCCTTGATGGTGATGAAATCCTCATCGGTTATCGGGGCTCTGGGGTACACCGCCGAATCGCCGTTTGCAACGGCAGCGTCAGACGAAGCAGCGCCGTTATCCGCAAAAACATTGAAAATGCCGCAGGATACGATTATGGCTGCGATGAGGGAGAGGGAAACGATAGCGGAAAGGATTTTCTTATTCATGACTTCCTCCGTATTTTGATGTTTAGACGTATTATTTTATCACAAAAGTAAGACACATTTCAATAGATATATACGGTAATCTGTCGGAATTTGCACAATATTGCAGCCGTAAACAGCACCTCCGCAATAAAAACACAAAGAAAAAGCAGCCCCTGAAGGCTGCCTTTGGTGATCCATCGGAGATTCGAACTCCGGACACCTTGATTAAAAGTCAAGTGCTCTACCGACTGAGCTAATGGATCAAATATCAACTGTGCTTTTTCAATGCTCAAATATAATATATTATTTGACCGAGATTGTCAAGTGTTTTGAGTAAAAAAGTTTAAATATCGCATTTTGGCGAGGTCGGCATAATCGCAGCTGTCTGTTGCGGCGGTGGGTATCGGTTGGAATATAGAATTACTCCCTCAGCCGCTCCGCACCGGCTCCCTCTTGAGGAAGCCGACTTGACTGTGGATTGACAAAAAAGCATTTCATTAAGAAAGGCTGCCGCCGTCGGGATCAATAAGCTCATACGCAGAATTGACACAGTTTATTATTCCCTGCATCCAATCGTAGCCATACCTGAGCCGCAATACCACCAGTACCGCACCGACCAGCAGTAAAACAACAAATGCGACCTTCGATTTTGCAGACCTCAACCTGCTCGCGGCGGCAACGCACACCGCGAGTATCGGCATGGCAAACGGCCCAAAGGTCCAAAAATCGGTAACGTAGCAAAACAAGCATATAAATGCAGTCGAGATGAAATCATCCTCGATGGTCATGGTCACACTCGGTACAAAAGACAGTATTTCGAGCACGGCGCACAATATGGCGGTAAGGAGGAGCCGCCGCCCGTTCAGTCGCTTTTTTCGAATGAGCAAAATAAATACTATAGGAATTATAAAAACGGTATATATGCTGATATGCCATAAAGCCCCGACAGAATTCCCGATAATCATAAAAACACCTCTCATGGCAATCGCCGCTTTGGCCTGCCATTGTAAATTTAGAATTTTTCTCTTTCAAATCGGCTTATCAAGTCCTTTTTTCTAATGTGTTTTCTATTCGCTGCTGAATAAACAAAAAGATTCTGCGGGGCAAACACGGAATTAATCGCCGCATTGACTTCTTCGGCAGTCAGCGTTTCCTTGCGGAGCACCGACTCCTCGATTGAGAACGGAATGCCGCAAATAAAGTCAAAATAACCGTATTGTCGAGCCAAGCCGCAGGTATCGTCTCTGTACTTCACGGCGTTGACGGTGGAGAAGCCGACGGACGACAGATATTCGCGAGCCGTTATCCCCCGCTTAAACGCCCTAAGCTGCTCAAAAAATATATCGAGGCTGTCAAAAAGGCGCTTATCTTGAACGCTCCAGCCGATAAAAAGTCTGCCGTAGCTACCGTAAACTTCAAGGCACGAATCCATATCATAGATAAGACCACACGTATCTCTGAGCATAAGCGAGAGCTTTGAGCCGTTGCCGCAGCAAAAAGCGTCGTAGGCGACCCGCACGGCGACAAGGTCATTCTCCGCAAGGTCGATATCAAACACCATGCTCACGTCGGCCGTATCGCCGTCTATACTCGGCAGCCATCTGTCCGTCTCGATTCGACGGCTAAAGGCGTTTTTAGGGCGGAATTGCTTTCTTGTCGGCACTCGCTCCGTCGTCGGTTTAACGGCAGTCAAGCTATCCTTGATCATATGCTCGACAGATTCGTCAAAATTGCCGACTGCCACGAAGCAGGCATTATCGCAGGAGAAGAATCGCCGTTTCCATGCGTTCACCTCTTGCAGTGTAAGCGCCGTTACCGTCTCGATCGTTCCCTTTATCGGCCTTGAAAGAGCAGCCGAGCCGCTTTGGAGACGATCCAAATAATCAATACCGCTCCCGCGCTGCTCTATCTCACGGCAAACTACCCTTTTTTCCGCTTCAAGCTCATTAAAAGTCCAGCGAAAATCGGCAAAAATCTCTTTCATCAGCTCGAATGCTTCGGCAGCATAATCGGAAATGACCGTTAACTCGAACCGTGTATATTGCGTTGATGTCGTGCCGCCGACGGTGCCCGCCAGGCTCTCAGTTCGAAAATAGAATTCCTCTTGGCTCAAATGGTTCAGCCGCCGAAAAAACATATGCTCGACCAGATGAGAAATGCCCTGATTTCTCTCCGATTCATAGATCGAGCCGACCGCAAAATATATCGCGTATGTGACGGTCGACACCCGTTCGTTTCTGTCAATTGTCAGTGACAGCCCGTTTTTAAGATTCAATCTCTTTTTCATGTGACCTCAATCAATACTGCACGCCCCGATAGGTCGGCGCTTCGTCCTTACGGCTCAACTCAAAGCATTCATGCTGCTTTTGCGAAAAGCCATGTGTTATGAAGAATTCAAAAACATTGCCGAACGACAGGATCTTGCCCGTCTGCTCTGAAATATCAATGTAGCACTTTATCATATTCGCCGCAAAAACCGCCGAATAATGCGGATCATCCGGGTCGTTAGCCAACACATTGGTAATAAGACGGCATATCTCGCCCTCTGTATGCCGCAGCAGAAACGTCAGGTCATCCCCCACATATTTCTCACCGCTTCTCAGTGCCGTGAATTCGGCATACAGCTTTTCGCCGTCTGGATTCCAGTCGCAGAAAAACCCTTTGACATCGCTGTACGGCAGCTCCTCTCCCATCAGCTCGGAGACTGTGATATAGCTCTCGATAAGCCGCCCGATATATTCCGGCGAATAAGCCCCTGCCGCGTCGGAATTGCCGAGAGCATTTTCTATCAAGCCCCATATTTCGTTATCTCGATCGGCAAACAGCAAGGAAAGACATTCCCTGTTTGCCGAGTAAAATGTGTTGTTCATATTATTCCATTCTTTCAATAACGAGTTTAATTTTTCGTCTGCTGTCCTTTAAGCCACTCTTCGGTTCTTCTGTCAATGAGGAGATTCGGATCAACCGCTCTGCAATTATCGCAAACCATCTTCTACAACTTCGGATAATCCGCGTAATCGTCATTGATAATTGCGGGCTTGTCTCCGTCAAGCGACAGGCAAAGACATTTTGAAAACGGCTTCAGCGGCACACGCTTTGTCTCGATTTTTGACACTATATCGTAGCTTATCACTGCGTCGGCGGGGTACCCGTTAATTATAAAATTCTTGCATTCGATAGCCTTTTTGCCGACCGTAACCGTCTGATTTATCTCACAGATTATAAGCCTTATGAATATCAAAAAAGGCGCGGAAACAAACAACTCCGAAATTATCAGCATATATAGAGAATTACGGAAAATGACTGCTGCTGCCGACGCAATCAGCAAGTATACAGCCGCATATTATGCAATAATTTTGGGCTTTTTCTTAACAAATTTCATTATTTTTCCCTGCATTACAAATATCGGCAGCAGCTCACGGACATAGAGCAGCCGAAAACTCATATCCCTATTGCCGCGAAAATGCCGTTCAATTGAACTTCAAAATTTTCATTTTATTAAAACTATTTTTATTTATTATAACAGGAAATAAAAGTTTTGTCAATATAACGCATATGTGCCGTTACGGCACCGAAATTTCTAAGTTGTTAGTCATTCATACGGTCTGCATTGAATCCTAAAGTCTGTCATATCATTCAATAAGGAGAATTTACAAAGCGAGCCTTTTAGTGCGTGACTTATGGTAATTATATGTAGTTGGTGACTTGCTTTAATTTCGCAGAAATCAATCCTTTGTCACGTAGTGACTGAGGATTGTCAAGGCGGACAGAATAATGCCTGAATACCGTAAATGACTTTAAAACCCCGCTGTTTCATCGCAGCGGGGTTTTGATCAATATCTATTGAAATGTGTATTCAGCCAGGCTATGCAGATATCGAGCCAGCCTTTGATGCGGGCATTATACTCGGCGTCCTCGGGCTTTGAATAGACGGTGCCGTCGGCGACGGAAAAGCCGTGATATCCCCTCTCGTAAATATGCATCTCAAACGGCACGCCCGCTTTATCGAGGGCGGCGGCATAGGCGAGAGAATTCTCTATCGGCACACAGCCGTCCTCCCTTGCGGCGACGATAAAGGTCGGCGGAGTATTCGCGTCCACCTTTTCATCGAGCGACGGGACAGGCTCGGCAAGTATCCTGCCTATCGACGAGAGGATGCAGGGGTAACCGAGCACGCAGGCGGCGGGTCTGACCCTGCCCATTGTGCCCAAAGCGGCGCAGAGATGGCCGCCCGCCGAGAAGCCGATAGCGGCGATATGCTCCGGCTCAACGCCCCATTCCGCAGCGTTGGAAATGATAAGCTCCATTGCCTCCTCGGCGTCATTCAGCGGCCTCGGGAACTTTGCGGCGCCCTTACCGACCGAGTAACGCAGCACGAAGGCGGCGTAGCCCTTGGCGAGGAAGGAGAGCGCAATCGGCTCCGCCTCCCTGTCCGAGCACATCATATATGCGCCCCCCGGAATCACAAGGATAGCCGGGCGGGTCTTATAATTCGGCATTTCATCCGAGGCGGCGGGGAGATATGCGGTCAGCGTAACGCCGGGGTTCGTCAATTCCTTAACAAAAGTCCGCATATTCTCACCTCAATAAGTGACCTTGAGGGTCTTTATCTCAAAGGGCTTGAAGGTCAGCTCATTGCCGCTGAATTCGTCCTTGACCTCTTCAAGCATATTGGTTATCTCGACCTTCTTTGCGCCGCCGAAGAATTCAACGGGGCAGACGGTGTAAGTGCCCTCGGCCTCATAGAGCCTGACGATGAACGCCTTTTCGTTATCCTCGCAGGGCTTGATGACCTCGACAATGACGTTATCCGCCTTGGGAAGCACGAGCGCCGACGAGCTGAAGCCGCCCTTGCCGACAACGGCGGGCACGTTAAGCTCATAAGCGGGCTTGATAACTTCGTTTGCGCCGAAGCCGCCGACATGAGGCAGGAACGAATAAACAGTCCTGTGCAGGCCGTGGTCGCCGACATAGTCGGGTCTTGTGCCGCCCTTGTGGAGCGACAGGCGCATATTGCCGCCCTCAACGCTGATGGCATACTTGCCGTCGTTGAGCACTGCCGCGCCGCAGCGGGTCTCGGAAAGGTCGGTGTATTTATGGTTGACGACCTCGAACTTTGCCTTCTCGATGGTATTGTTGCGGGTGGTGGGTCTGAGGACGTTGCCGTACTGTATCTCAAATCTGGCGTAATCGCTGTGGAGAGAGGTGTCGAAGGCGGCCTTCATGAAGCGGTGGTCATCCTGCCAATCCATGAGAGTGTCGAATCTAACCTCGGCGGTGTCGGCGAAGTAGAAAGCGTCCTGAGTGACGGTCGACTTCTTTGAGACGGAGTATTTGCTCCTGATGACCACGGCGGCTGCGCCCGCGGAGACAACTTCGCGGCTGAGCAGCTCGGAATGATCGGCAAATTTGCACTCAAGGTCGGCGTCGACATCCCAGTTATCCCATGCGGTGGGGACATCCTCGGCGACAAGCAGTGTATTGAACGCATAGCCGTCGCCCCTGAGCTGGCGCTTCATCCTCTTGTCATAGAATGACGAAATATAGCCCTTACCGTCAAATTCTATCTCGGCGAAGGGAGTGGAAACGCCCTTATCTGTGAGCTTGACGCTGCCGTCGGTATTTGCCTCTCCTTTGACGAGCTTAAACGAAATGCTTGAGAATGCGGGCACGGTGACACCGCTGATGATGAGCATCTCTCTGCCGTCAAGGTCGGTGTAATGCTGCTGCTTGCAGTCGATATCGGCGATATAGCCGACGGGGCACTCGATGAATATCGGGTCGTTTCTGTCGAACGAAAGAGTATTGGTGACGCTCACGCCGTCGCCCTCGCCCGAAGCATAATCGGCTGAGAGCCTGCGTGCGGCGGCGATGACCTCGCCCGTCTCCTTGAGAGACTGAACGTGAGCGGGGTGGATGCAGGTGCCGGGCAGGATATCGTGGAACTGATTCATCAGCAGCTTCTCATAGAGCGGATGGATATGCTCGTCGGAGGCAACCTCGCCGCCCTTGACCGCCTTGCCGACAGTGAGTATCTCAAGGTCGCGCAGCGCAAGCTCAGCTTTCCTGTTATTGCGTTTTATATTATGCTGGTTGGTGAGCGTGCCTCTGTGAAGCTCAAGATAAAGCTCGCCCGCATAGGTCGAGGGATTCTTCACTCTCTGCTCAAGGTCGGTCATAAAGTCGCCGACGGTGGTGTAATAGGTCTTGCAGCAGCCGTTGAGGTCGGCAACACGCCTTGACTCCTCGATCATCTCAAACTGCGGTCCTCCGCCGCCGTCACCGTAGCCGAAGGAGATAAGACGCCTGTCTGTAACCGATCTCTCCTTAATGGAGGAGCCGTTTTTGCCCTTGCCGTAGACATGCTTGCTCAGATCGTCGGGGGCGGGCCAGCAATGGGTACGGTTGAAGTGGGTGAAGACCTTGGTGCCGTCGATGCCCTGCCAATAGAAGGTATCATAGGGGAAGATGTTGGTATCGTTCCAGTCCATCTTGGTGGTGAGGAAGTAGTCAACGTCGCAGCCCTTCATTATCTGAGGGATCGCGGCGCTGTAGCCGAAGGTATCGGGCAGCCAGAAGCAGTTGGAGGTGTAGCCGAAATACTTCCTCGTGAAGCGCTGACCCCAAAGGAACTGACGCACCATGGATTCACCCGAGGTGATGTTGCAGTCGCATTCGACCCAAACGCCGCCGTTCGGCTCGTATCTGCCCTCGGCGACCTTCTCTTTGATACGCTCAAAAAGCTCCGGATAATTCCTGCGGATCATGTCGGAGTGGCAGGAGGAGCTTTGGATGAATTTATACTCGGGGTACTGCTCCATAAGGGAGAGCTGATTTGAATAAGTCCTGGCGCATTTCTTCTCGGTCTCGGGGACAGTCCAGAGCCATGCGGTATCCATATGCGAATGGCCGATGATGCCCGCGGTGGGGGCTTCGGGACCGTTCTTGACCGCAAGAGCCTCTTTCATAAAGGGCTTTGCCGCGCGCAGAGCCTCTCTGAAGGTCTCGTCGTCGGTATCCTCGTATGAATAGTACACTCTCTTGTGCACCTCATAGAGGGCGCTGACGAGCTGACCTCTTCTGAACGAAGTCTCGGGCAGAGCGGCGGTAAGCTCGTTGAGCACGCGCAGGTCAAAGTAGAACTCCTGCATCTCATAATCCTTAACGCAGATGTCAATGCCGCCAAAATGATAGTTATAATCGAGCAGCTTATGCTCCTCAAAGGGCATGGTGCCCCTGTATGCGTGGCCAGCATAGACCTCAAGGGCGATCTCTATCTTCTCCCCCGCCTTGGCCTTTGACTTGAGCAGGTCGCAGTAGTGATTGCCGTGACCGGTGAAAACTATCTTGGTGGCAAAGGTGCCGAACGGCATACCGTTGACCCAAAGCAAAGTCTCGTAGCCCTCGGTATGGGGCTTTATAAAGATATCCTTGCCGTCAAGCTCGGCGGGCACGGTGAACTCGGTCTTGAACCAGCAGTATGAGCCCTCGCCGCCCCAGCCGAAGCCCTTGTCAACGGGCTTAAAGAGGGAATCGTCGGGTATCTTATGGAGCCTTTCGGTCGTCTCGTAGGCTCTTGCGCCCACCTCGGCAACCTTGCTGAAAATTCTCGGCTCAAGCATGACTTCAAATCTCTCGAGCTTGCCGAGCATACGCTCAATTTGTTTCTCTGTGAACATACTTCACTTTCCTTTCAGTCCAACTTATTGATAGGGCATACCCTCATGCAGATGCCGCAGACCGCGCCTCTGCCGATATGCTTAAATTTATCTTTCATATAGCGGCTGCACGCCTCGGGGTCGAATATCTCGCTGCGCTCCGTCCCCGGCGACCAGTCGCCGCCCTTTATCGCGTGGGCGGGGCAGGCGTTGACGCAGATATCGCAGCCGTTGCAGCTATTCTCCGCCGGCTCGCTCGGGCACTCAAACGGGCAGTCGGTAAACACCGTGCCCAGGCGCACAAGGCTGCCGAATTCGGAATGCATAAAGAGCGAATTGCGCCCTACACTGCCGAGGCCCGCAAGGCAGGCGGCTTTTTTATGGGAATATCTGCCCTGATAATTCCAGCCGTCCTTATTGATGCTCTGAGACGCCGCAACGGTGATGTAGCGGTATCCCCTGCGCTGCAAAAACAGCCCCGTCTGAAGCAGCATCGAGTCTATAAATGCGTTTACGCTCCTGTAGTGATTAAAATATGTGTGGGTCGGCTCATCGTCTATCTCCCGAATTATCGCCTCGGAGAGACGCACGACTATGCTCACTCCGTAAGGCAGCGGCGCAGCTTCGTCGGCAAAGAAGCCGACATCCGAAACGCCCTTCTCAAGGAGAAATTCCCGCAGCTCGCTCTGAACGCTCATCATTTCACCCTTGCCTCAAAGCAGAGCCAGCCGCCGCTCTCGTGCCGCTCAACAACCTCAATGCCGTTCTCGACAAAGGCCGCAAGCACATCCTGCTCCCTCGGCTCGATTATGCCCGAGGTGATGAATACGCCGCCGTCGTTGAGATATTTCTTAACGTCACGGCAGAGCACGATGATGATATCCGCCACGATATTTGCGACGATTATATCGAATTTGCCCGTGACCTTATCGGTCAGCGAGCCTTTGAGAACGGTGAATTTCGGCTCGTCGAAGCCGTTTGTCCTGCCGTTCTCCTGAGCGGTCTTGACGGCGAGAGCGTCGATATCGACGCCGACGGCGCTGTCAGCCCCGAGCAGCAGACCCGCGATGGAGAGTATCCCGCTGCCGCAGCCGACGTCAAGAATGCTCTTGCCCTCGTGAGCGTATTTCTCAAGGCTCTCAAGGCAAAGGCGGGTGGTGTCGTGAGTGCCCGAGCCGAAAGCAAGACCCGGCTCAAGGTGAAGCACGGCGCGGTCGCCCGCGTCATACTCCTGCTCCCAGATGGGGCGGATGAGCAGGCGCTCGCCGACGGGCATGGGCTTGAAATACTTCTTCCAATTATTCTCCCAATCGGCGTTCTTGCAGACATTCTCGTCTATCTCATGAGCTATCCCCTCGGCGGTCAGCCTCTCGGTGAGGAAGGACACCGCTTCGTTGGGATTCTCCTCGGGTGAAATATAAATATGCACTATGCCCTTTGACCTGTCTTTGGCAAGCAGATCCTCGTCTATGAGGTCGATACGGGCTATCTCCCACGCCTCCTGCTCGAGGGTGCGGTAATCCTCGATATAGATGCCGTAGGGCACGACCATCTGGGCGATATCGCCCGCGCGGTCGACATTGTCGGCGTCGACCGTGATCTTTATCTCAGTCCAGTCCATTTGTTACTCCGTAATCAATATTTATTGTGAACATCCTCGGCGAAGCAGAGCATATCCTTGACCTCGATGACCGTGCCGTCGTCGAGGATAGCCTTGCCGTTCATCCTGCCGAACACCTGATGCTGATCGGTGACGATGAGCTTCACGTCTATCTTTGCGGCTCTGTCGATGATGGGGGTGAACTCCATCTCAAATCTGCCGTCGCTCGAGGTGAAGGTCCACGGGTCGGTGTAGCCGCTCGCGGGGATATTGAATTTAACGTCGTCGAGCTTGTGGCACTTGCCGTCGTAGAAGAGTATGTTTTCGCTCGCCGCGGTGGTGTCGCCGAAGCCGTAGCCGATATTGAAGCCGAAGGCGTGACCGTCGATATCCATGTTGCCCGAGCCCCAATACCAGGTGTTGTCATAAGTCCAGACGCCTCTGCCCCAGTCGAGGGTGCCGAAATCGGTGGCGGGGTCGAATATGTATTCCTTGCCGTCGAAGGTCGCCTTACCGCTCGCTCTCATGCAGTTGATCTTCTGATTATAATAGAAAGCGGTGGCTTTCTCCTTCCACGGGGTGGCGATGACCATGGTATCCATCTCGGGCTGCTCAAGGGTTATATCGCAGGAGAAGGTCTTGCCCTCGTGGAACTTCTTGAAGTTGCAGAGCAGGCGGCGCTTGCCCTCTGACACCCTGAACTCCATATCAAGGCGCTTGTCGTGATATACCGTGTTGCCCCTCTCGCTGGTGGTCGGGAGCTTGAATTTGCCCATGGGGAAAGCGTTGAGGATGGTCTCGGTATGCTCCCAGGGAATTGAGAAATCGAGCAGAGTAGCCGACTGGAGGCCGATATAGCCGTCATCCGAGAGGGTGAGAGCCACGCCGAAATTATTCTTTTCGGAGATTATGAGATAATAATCCCACTCCTTGATCCTGAATTTCGGAGCCTTGATGGCGTTCCTGTCGTATACCTGACAGAGCTTCCTTGACCAGCCCGGCTCTCTGAGAGTGCCGTCGGCGTTAAGTAAGGGCTGCACCTTGGTTACTTCATGGTTTCTCATAATATTTCCTCCTGTATGTTATTCATTAATAAGATTCACTTTATCCTCTCCGCCCATGCCATGGTTATAGAGATTCCTATTGTCGAGCGCCCACTGGCGAGGCGTGAACTGACCCGCTTCAACGGCGGAAACGGCGTGATTCATCTCATAGAGCCTTGCGTCAAGCAAATCAAGCTCCGAGAGCAGCTCCGCTTCGATAAACATCGGCAGCTTTGCCGCGCCGAATTCCGGTGAGCCGTGGTGAGAGATGAGCATATGCTCAACGAGGGTCAGGGTCTTGTCGCTGATGCCGTTCGCCCTGCCGATGCGGTCGACTATGACCGTGCCCATTACGAGGTGGCCGAGCAGGTTTCCCTTGACGGTGTAATCGCTTGCGATGCCCGTCTCGGCGACATCAAGCTCCTCTATCTTGGCGATATCGTGCAGTATCGCGCCGGAGGCGAGCAAGTCGAAATTCACGAAGCCGTAGATGCCGCAGACCGCCTGAGCGAGCCTGAGGATCGACAGAGTATGCATAAGCAGACCGCCCCTGACGGCGTGATGCAGATTCTTGGCGGCGGGCCAATACAGCAGCCTGTCGCGGTATTCGCCTATGACGCTGAAAACGAGAGTCTGAAGCTCGCCATCCTCAAAATCGGCCACGATGCGTTCGATCTCGGCAAGCATATCCTCGCCCGAGAAGCAGGCGGAGGGCACATAGTCCTCGATCCTCGCGTTATCCTGCGGCAGCACCTTGCGTATGCGCTCCACGCGGAACTGGGTGGTGTCGTTAAACGGCACATAGCTGCCGCGCACCTTGACAAAATCAAATTTGGCAAAGGCGGTTGACGGCG
>ULNH01044484.1_pt1 | contig 18046 bp, 14 predicted proteins | sample 1951871 | NCBI WGS metagenome assembly ULNH01 (sample SAMEA4835572, study PRJEB28245) | human gut metagenome | biome: gut microbiome; material: fecal sample | place: Denmark | collected 2008 | reverse complement strand
GTAAAAGAGGTTAGGAAATGGCAAGGAAGAATGTCACGCAAAAACAATCCAAGCAATTATCTGTACAAGGTAACACACAAAATAATCAATTAAACACTAGTGGAATGACTCCAGAACAAAAACAGTTTATGGAACAGTATCAGAATAATCCACGTAACGCTAAAAGACAGTCTAAACGTAAAGAAAAAATGGATATGTATGATATGATTCTAGCCAATCTTTGTGCAGGAACTTCTATCATTGAACCTACTCAAAAGCTAAACAATAGCCAAATAGCAATAGGGTTTAGTAGCATATCTTCTGATACACAGCTTACAAAATATTTTATGATAAGTAAGTTTCCAGATTGGTTACAACCTAGACTAATAGACAGTATAAGAAAGAGATGTATGCAGAATGGAGTTAAAATAAATTTTTATTTTAACTGCAAACCACATAGAATAAACTGGGAATCACCAGAAATGAAAAACAGGATGAACGTGTGGAGAACATATAGTAAAGAGCATGCTGGGCCAATAGATGTTTTTGACTACAGAACTCAACGTGGAGAATCGCAAGCTAGAAATAGAATGATTAACTCTACAAAATATCTTAATGAAGCTGAATTGGAACATAAGAGAAGTTTTATGAAGGTCTATTTCATAATAACAATATCAGCTAAAAGAGATGAAGAAAGTCTATCAAATATGGCAGAGTCAGTAAAATCTTTAAAGGAACTATGTAGTCAGTCTGATATAAAACTATCAGAATTAAGAATTAACATGATTGATTGGGTGAGAGCAATATCCCCATTTTCATTACATCCTTTAAAAGAAGTTGAGGATAAACTAGCTAAAAGAGTATTAACTGATGATATACTAGCTAACTTTAATAGTTATAAACAAGGTCGTGTGGGAACACATGGAGTAAGCCTTGGTATAGATATATTATCACAAACACCTGTATTAAGAAAATTTAAAGAGGACCCTGATGCAGCTGATAACTGGCTAATAAGCGCTACAACTGGTGGTGGAAAGTCATACTGGGTAAAAGCCTTATTAACATACCTATTAGCAGATAACTTTGTTTGTTGCGTAATGGACTACGAGGGTGATGAGTACACAAATTTAGCGAACTATATAAGAGCAGGAAATCCAAAAGATGTAAAGATTGTATCTATGGGTAAAGGAAGTAACGTTTATTTTGACCCTTGCGAAATACCTGATTTAACAGGTGACTCACAGGTTGATGATGAACTTAAAGAGAGTGCTATAAGCTTTATAATGTCTATATTCAGACTTATAGCAAAAGGTATGGATGAAGCATTTTCTAAAGAAGAAGAACGTGTAATGTCACTAGCTATATCAAGAATGTATGACGCAGCTGGCGTTACAGATAATAAGGATACTTGGTATAGAAGTAAAGGACTTAGATTACATGATGTATATCATGAAATAAAAGACATGGTAGAAACAAAAGAACTAGTTGATAATGATGCTGACAACTTAAAGCATAAAGCAGCAGTATCAATAATGGATGCCGCTAGTGTATATTTTGAACCTGGTGAGGCTAAATCTGGTACATTCAGACAGCCTATGTCAGCTAATGAATTATACAAAGGTAAGTTTATAGTATTCTCTTTTGGTATGAAAGGAGCAGCAGCATCTGCAACAGACCCAGTAATACTTGGACTTAAACAATTGAGTGTTGCTTATGTTAATATTCAGATAAGCAACTATTGTAAGTATGTTAGACATTGTTTTAATGTGAAAGTCTGGGAAGAATTTCAGAGATGGGGCGAGGTAAAAGGTTCAGCAGAAACTATTAGTAATAGTATTACTGGTGGACGTAAAAGAGGGGATGTTAACTTCATTATTACAAATGACCTTGCAGCAATGTTAGATGATAATAACGAATTAGGTAAAAGATTAAGACAAAATATACAAAATTTTGCAATAGGTAAAATACCTGATTCAACTACAAGAGCAGAGTTTTGTAAAAAATTTGACCAACAAGAAATAGCATTAGCACTTGATAATATAGCAAAAGCACACTCAGCACAGCAAACTGGCTCACAAAAAATATCTGGTTCACAAAGTAGATATAAAAATGCATTTTGTGTTGTACTTGAAGATGGAAAGAAAGCAGTAGTAAAAGTTAAGTTACCTCCTGCACTCGTAAATTCATCCCTGTTTAAGACTGGTGTAGACGTTAGAGAAGATACTAAATAACAATAAATAATAAGGTGTATTATCTAATACACCTTATTATTTTACCTAATTTTTGAATATATACTAAAGTAAAACTTTTTAAACAAAATTATTACTAGTTAGTAGACAGTATAGGACATATCAAACTTAGATATGTTCTATATTTTATACATAAATAACAATTAAATAAAAAATGAATATTTAGTTAATGACAAGGAGATATAGAATGTACATTTTATTATTTTTTGTTGTACTTATTATAGTATATATAGTTTCATTTAAAGATAATTTTACACAAGAAAACATAGAAAAAGTAACTCCTGTTTTAATGCTAGTAGCAATATTTGTAGTATTTATAAGTGTATTAAGTGCAATAGTATAAGGAGGATATTTTATGGGACTTTTGGATAATAGAGTATCTCAGGACGATATAGAGAGGGTTAGTGATGTTAGACATCATCCTCAATTTGAATCAGGCTTTGATGGGTCAGGAGGTGACGACGATTTGGGAGATTTTGATGATTTTGGTAATTTAGATGACCTGTTTGGTGGCAGCGATGGCGGAGACTCAGGTTTTGGAGGATCATCTGACCCATTTGGAAGCTCATCAAATAGTTTTGGTGGAAACTCAGGATTTGGAAACCAGCAATCAAATGATTTCGGTAATAACAATGGATTTGGTGGAAACTCAGGTTTTGGTAATAACAATGGATTTGGTGGAAATACATTTGGACAATCAGGGTTTGGTAATCAAAACGGTTTTGGTAACAGCAGCTTTGGCAGAGGGAATACCTTTGGACAATCAGGATTTGGCAGTGGAGCATTCGGACAACCAGGATTTGGTGGTCAAAACATGGTAGGTCAAAATGGTCAGCAAGTTGAACAAAAGGACACAATGGATAAAATGTTTGATGCAGGAGCAGCTGCAGCTGAGGGTATAGGTGCGATTCTTATAGAAATGATAAAATCATTTAAAGAAAGAAATGCAGATGACTATGCATACTTAAGTACAAACCTAATAAAAATAGGTGGTATATTAATACCATTAGGCATAGTCATGGGTATAGGTGGTGCAATAGCTAATATAGGTATAATATCAGGTAGTGGAGTACAATTTAGTTTATGTGGAGGACTTACATTAGCAACAGGTATAACAGGTTTAGGAACAGCAGCACTCATACTTACTAAAAAGGGTGAACAAGAAATAGGTACATTAGATAATATAGCAGATGAGCCTGCTGGAGAGGATAACTTCACGCAAGATGTCGAGGATAACTCTGGAGATATAATGGATGACCTTTTTGGTAATGATTTTGATGATATATTTAATGATGACCTTGAAGATTTTCCTAGTGAGCCTGAACCAGTTGTAGAGGAACCAGCAGAGTTAGTAGAGCCAGACCCTATAAATTATGCAGAAAGACTCGAGGAAATTAGCGCAAATCAGTATATGTCAAGACAAACATTAGTAAATACATTTTGTAGTCTTTTTCCACAAAATACTGTTAAATTTGCAGACAAGAAGTCAATTGTTATTGACTCTAATGACTGGAAGACACTCGAGACAATATGTATGAAAGCTTTAGCTAATCTAGCTAACTGCACTATAGAAGAAGTAAATAGTCAATTAGAAAGTGCTGAAGAAACATTATTCGCATACGAACTTAGAGTAAAGAGGATAAACAAGGTTAAGAAACCTGAAGACTTAGCTAGAGAAATTGAAATATACATGAAAGATGATGAAAATCCTAATGTAGCAGTTACAGCATCTATATCGGGTGATTTTTATAACATAATTATATCTAAGGGAGAAAATCCAGTAGTAACATTCGGTGATGTATTTAAACTTGATTATTGTAAAGACTTCTTCTTAAATGAAAAGAATAAATTACCTATGATTACTGGTATAACTGACTTAGGTAAAGTAATACTTGATGATGCTAAAAACTTTGATACAATGTTAATTGCAGGTAAGCCACGTTCAGGAAAGAGTTGGTATGTATTGAGTATACTTATGAGTCTTATGTTATTTAACACACCAGAAGATGTGATGTTTATCATAGTAGACCCTAAGGAATCAAACTTGTTCAAAACAATGTCATTAATGCCTCATGTATGCGGACTTCATAATGATAAAGAAATACTTAAGATATTAGATGATATCATTGAAGTAGAGGCACCAAGACGTAAGAAATTACTAGTTGACAATAGATGTGATGATATATGGGCGCTACGTAAAAAAGGAATTAAACTTCCTGTATTGTATTTAGTAATTGATGAATATATAACAGTCATCAATAACTTAGATAAAGACCAGCAAAAAGAATTTGATGGTAAAATACAAACATTAATATCACAACTCCCTAGTCAAGGAATTAGATTACTTTTCGTTCCACACAGAGCAACAGGCGTTGTAAATAAAACTAATCGTACAATGTTGCAATTTACAGCCGCTGTAAGAGCAGATGTCGAGGATGTAATAGATACACTCGGTATTCAAAAATGGACAAGAGCACTAACTAAACCTGGTGACATAGCATTAAAGAGCTCTTCAATGACAACAGCTACATTTGTTAAGGGTGCAGCACTTACAACAGATGATAGTGAGAACGCAGAGTTTATAGAAAATGCAGCTAAAGTATTTTATAAAATGGGTGTAGATATACCTGATACATCAAATATGTTAGTAGCTAGCAATAGAAATGAAGCAGAAATACAATCTATACTTGGCAGTTCAAGTAATAGAGTGCAATATGACGCAAGCAATATACTTAATGATATTGATAATATGAATTTAAGTGATATTTAAAATAATGGGCTACATACTTTGGAGGGCATATGTCTAAGTATATAGAATTAAAAGGACAACAATTTGGTATGCTCAGAGCAGATGAGTTTATAGGTGGTGAATATGGAGAGTGGAAATGTACATGTCTTATATGCAACAGAGAGTATATTACACGTGGTAAATATCTTAGAAATGGAACAAAGACTGCTTGTAAAGAATGTAGTAAAAAATACAATGTAAAACCTACACAGACCATAAAGTATGATACACATAAACCTAAATATGATATGACTGATATGACTATAGGTAGTGTACATGTTATAAAATTTATACCTGGTGGTTCATGGGAATGTAAGTGTTCGTGTGGTAGGCATATAGTTGTTAAGGGATTTAACCTAAGGAAAGCACTCGATGAGAATAAAGATTATAAGTGCGAAATTTGTAGTAGAATGGATAGACTTGATGATATATCAGGTGAGCGATTCGGTAATTGGTTAGTTTTAGAGTATGCTGGCAATGGATATTATAAGTGTCAATGTCAGTGTGATAATAAAACAATCAAAAATGTATATGGTAAATCTTTAAAAAATGGTACATCCACATCATGTGGATGCTTAACTGGTAAAAAGATAGTTGAATCTAGATATAATAAATACGGAGACTTAACTGTTAATATTAAAGAGAATAGAACTGATGAGCAAATACTTGCATCATCAGATTCTGAGCAGTTAAAGGCATTTATAATAAGAAAGTTTAGTAATAAACCTACAATATTAGAGTTGTCAAGAGCACTAGGTATAAGTGCTTGTATGACAGCTAGAAAATTGAATAAATTCGATGCTAGAGAGTTAGTAGACTACTCTGGAAGTAGAAGTTCTGTAGAAAAAGAACTAGGTGAATATATAGGAAGCATATATAAAGGTAGTATGCTACTAAATTGTAGGAATGTGATACCTCCATTAGAATTAGACATCTACATTCCAGAAAAGAAGATAGCCATAGAGTTTAATGGCAACTTTTGGCACTCTGATATATACAAAGATAAATACTACCATCAACAAAAAACAATAGAATGTGCTAAGAAAGGAATACATTTAGTACATATATTCGAGTATGAGTGGCTAGATGATGATAAACAAAGAAAGATAAAAGATTTACTTAATAATTTATTAGTTGACAGTGACATAATATATGCTAGAAAAACTGAAGTAAAACTTGTAAGTAAAGAAGAGGCAAAGAGTTTTATAAATAGGTATCATTTACAAGGTTATGCAAACTCTTCAATAAACATTGGGTTATATTATAATAATGAGTTAATATCAATATTGACACTTGGTAAACCAAGATTTAACCATGACTACGAATATGAAATCATTAGAATGTGCACTAAGAGTGGTGTAAAAATTGTAGGTGGAGCAGAGAAGATGTTTAGTTACTTCTTATATAATTATAAACCATCTTCTGTATTAACCTATTCAGACATTTCAAAATTTACAGGTAACATATATACAAAATTGGGTTTTAAAGTAGATAGAATATCAGAACCAAATTATGTATGGATAGAACCTTATAAAAATATTGTGTTAAGTAGATATAAAACACAAAAGCACAAACTATTAAAGTCAATACCAGATATAGATGATAGTAAGTCTGAGACTGAAATAATGAATGACCTTGGATATATAAGGGTATATGACTGTGGTAATATAGTAATGACATATAAAAAGGACATTTAAAATGGAGGTAATAACATTGAACAGTAACTTTTCTAAAAATTTAACATCTAGTATGGGAATAAGCCTTGGTGGTTTAGAAGTAGTTACTGACTTCTTATTCACTAATCCTGAATTTTATGAGAGCGACTTAGCAGATGTTAAGAATAACATTTTTGGTCAGAATGTAACTAAACAACACTATGAAAAACCAGTAAAACCTAAGAAAACAAAAGAAGCAATAATGCATAAATTCAGCATACTTCAATATACTCCAGTGATACAATCAGATGAAGTGTTAGAGTCACCTATACTAGTAGGTGACGACACTGACTTTGATTTTGATTTTGTAGAGGAAAATCAAAATACAGTAGATAATATAGAAGATGACAGTGAAGTATTAGAAGCCAACTCTTTAATGCAAAGATTGTCAAGTATGAATAATGTTAATGAATCAATAATTGAAGATACTGACATTGAAATAGAAAATGATGAATACAATGATAATGATATAGACATTGAAACAGATGATGATATTGAAATAGATGAAGATATTGAAATAGATGAAGATGGCTTTGAAGTAGAAGAAGATAACTTTGAAGTAGAAGACAGTGACTTTGAAGTAGAAGATGATGAAATTGAACCAGATGATAGCAATGACTTTGAAATAGAAGATGATGACATTGAACTTGAAGATGAAAATACTTTTAGTGAGAATGAATTACAAATAATAGATGATTTTGAAAATGATTTTACACCCTCTACTATAAATACTGCAAGTGACAGTAATAATTCATCTAATGAAGAAGATGAGATTAACTTAGATTTTGAAGATGATATAGAAGATGAGACTATCGATGAAGAAGATGAGACTATTGATGAAGAAATAGATAGCATAAATTTGGATGATATAGACATAGAAGAAGATAGTGAACCAGAAAAGAAACCAACTTTAAACAATAATACAGATAATAGTCCTAACAATGAAGAGCTCAAACAAATGCAACAAAGATTTACAGAGATGGAAAAACAGTTACAAGAACTTAAAAGTGGTGTAACCAAAGAGCAAGCTTCAACTATAAAGGATAATGTTAATAAAGTTAGTGATACTGACGATATTGATAAATTATTAGACTCTCATAAAAAGACAAAGACAGGTACCAACATAGATAAATATGAAAGATACAATCTAATGTCTATAGAAGCATTGTATAGTGAAGTGAAGATATACATGATAAAAATGGGAGTTAAAGCAAGAGCAGTAGAATTAGCAGCACTTAACGAGAAATTTGGAGAATTGAACATTAGAAAGCTCATTCAAAAAAGTTATTTAATAAAAATAGAAAGTAAAGGAGTAACAGTAGGACGATGAAAAAAAGACATTTAACAAAAGCAATAGCATTATTAAGTGTAGCAAGTTTATCATTAACTGGGTGTAACTCATTTATAAGTGAGGATGTAGCATCATATCCATTAGCAGCTACAATGACATCAGCAGAATTAGTTGATTACTATGCAAAAGCACTTGAATATGACTCAGTAGTATCTAGGAATGTAAACGTACATGAAACAAGATATGAAGTAAGAGATATTGAAGGAGAAAAATCAGAATTACTAAAAGACTTAGCATCACAGTGTGAGGCAATTTTAGGATTAAATGAATACAAACCTACAGAGGAATCTCTTAAACTAGTTAGTAATGATACATATAATTATATAAAAGGTGTCATTGATAATGAGGTACTCAGTGATGGAAAAGTACAGAATATCACTGGAGCACTTGGATATTATTTTGTAGATATACAATACAACATATCATCAAAGCAGCCAGGAACATTTAAAGATGCAGTAAACATAGTAGGTTTAAATGGAGCTTTTCATAAGGATTACTTGGGAAATTATATAGTAGATGAACAGTACATGTCAGTTATAGTAAACAAACTAAACGAATACTACTACTCAAATGGAATAAATAAATGTGCAACATATGATGCTAATGCAAGTACAATTAAAGTACTAAATAATACAGCACCTATAGTATCTAATGAATATGCAGAAGTAAATCCAGCGGGAGAATATAATGAACAGTCAGATATCACTGATAATATTGATAATACTGATATAGTAGATGAGTCCACTGAGGATAGTAATGATACAACAGGTGATATATTAAATGCACCTGGTGATGAAAATGAGCAGGACACAGATATATCAGATATAGAAACTACTGAGACATCTGAAGATAGTGAGATAAGCACAGAAGATACAGATAATAACTCTGAAGAAATTGAAGCTACTGAAGAGGTATTACCAGTAACACCAGTAGAAGAAGAGTCTGTTCAAAATACAGCCAGTGAAATCAGAGAATCGACTACAAACTATACAATAGTAACACCTGATAGTAGAAGATTACAGTTAAATACAGCACTTATCAATAAAATAATTGGCTCCTCTGCAGGAGAGGCAGCTATGATTCCTAATTTAGACATGATTTATATTAAACCAGGTACAGAGGGAACCATATCAGGTTTAGGTATTTATCCAGCAGGAGATGATGGATTAAAAACATTTGGTTTTGATAGAGATGAGCTTGCAGGAACAATTACACTAAGATATGTATTTAAAGATGACTCAGAGGGTAGCGGAGATATCTTAGGAGTAAATGTTTATGCAATTGAAGAAGAAATAACAAACGGTATTAATATGTCAAGTAACAATGTACTTATACCAGAGTTTCTTCAGAGTGAGTTTGAACAGATAATAGAGAGAGCAGACAGAGCTATTGTAAATGATGACCTTGCAGGTATGTTATCTGGTAACATTTTTGAAGATATAGGTGTTGGAATACTTAGGGGATACAAAGATAAGAATACTGGTATTCAGAAGTATATGTCAACTATTAGACAGGTAATAAACAGAGATACAGCTAATAACTCTTATTTATTAGAAGTAGAAACAACAACAATTGAGGGTGCAAAAGATGTTGATTCATATGGTACTTATAAAGATATATCATATGTAGTAGTTCAACAGCAAGGTAATAAATTTATTATTACAGATTGGTGTAGAGTATCAAGAACAATGACAAATGAGCCTGCTATTGACCCTGACAGCAATGTACAAAAGAGATTAATTGCACTGAACTTAGCAGGTACAATTAGTGATGACTCTAAAGATGATATAAAAGCACTTCTTGGAAATCTTTATACAGCAGGTACAAATAGACTACTTAGAGGTCCTAAAGATATCGTTGTTGGTGGTGAAACAAAGACACTTAATAAAGGTATGTATGATTGCTTTAGTTCAGATGCATCAATATTATCATCTGATGAGCTTGAATATGAAAACTCTACATTAAGAAATGTTTTAGTTAAACATGGAACTGATATTCAAGCAGTATATAGTGGTACTGTAACAGAATGGATTGGTGGATACGAAGACCAAGCAGAATTTACAACTGAAGAGTTGGTAACATATCAAGGATTAAATCGTGGTTACTATATGCAAGTTTATTATTTAGCTCGTATTGAAAATGATGAGTGGGTAATAGCAGAGAGAACAGTCCTTGATGAATATGAAATTACAGATGCAGAAAAATTAGCATCTGTTCAAGAAAGAGTTGGACAAAGCAGTAGTAAGTAAGACAACTCATTTAAAATGAAATAAACACTAAAAGAGGTAGGTACATAAACCTGCCTCTTTTTTATATTATTTGTAAATAATTTTATAAGGAGATTTGGTATGGAAAAATATACAAGTGCATCAAATGAAATTGTAAAGTGTTCAGAGACAAGTGTAATAGATACAGCTAAATTAAGAGGTATGTCATTAAAAGAATTAGAAAATTATGGTGTTTCAATTCAAGATAGCATTGGCGAAAAATCATCTGAAATCTTGAGAAAGGCACATATGAGCGATTTAGGTACCACTCAAGAAAGCTTAGATGAGCTGCAAGATATTGTAACTAAACAAAGAAAATTATTACCTACATCAGTATCTCCATTAAGGGCAATTAGAAGATTTGCAGGCAAATATGAAAAAGTAGAAAGACGTATAGAACAGATAAATGAGGCTATTGAAGCACAAAGGAATAAGCTTGATGAGTATGTAACATACATGATGGAACAGAATGAAAACATGGGAAGAGCAGTTATTAGTCTCAAAGAATGCGAAGATAATCTCATAGTTTATATAGAGGAATTACAGAGGGAAAATAATACTGACCAGATTAGATTACAAGCAGCTGCGAATAGATTAAAGCTAATTACAGGTACAAGAGTAAATGCAGAACAAGCTCAAATTGAAGGACTTATGATTATTAAGGCTAATCAAGAGAGTAAATATCAGTTAGAGCAGGTAACAAGAAATGTAATGCCTATTTTAAAAATGCAGGCAGTTAATGCAGTTGGTATTAAGGCTAATAAAGAGTCAATTGAAATTGCTGATAAAACAAGAAAAATTACTGGAGAACTCATTGAGAGAAACGCTGCTGATGTTAAAAATATGGTTGATAAACTTCAGGCTAATAGAACAAGCAGTGTAGTTGATGAGGAAAAATTAGCAAAAGCACAGCAAATTTTAATTGAAGCTTTAGAATCAGTAGCAAAGGCATCTGAAAAAGAAGCCGAGACAAACTTAAAGGTAGCTAGGAATCTTAGAGAAACATCTATGTCAAACTCAGATTTTATTAAGTCATTAACATTATAATTATTGTACTTTGACAAAAAGCTCTTTAATTTTTAATTAAAATTGAATTTTAAGGAGATAAAATATTATGGGTAGCATATCAATAACTAAACAGTACAACGAATTAGATGAATATACACAGATTAAAGAATATATAGACAAGGTGCTAGATAACTTTAGTGACTTAGATAAATTAGATAGTAATGACTTATATGAAATTACATATGTAAAGAAACTATGTGAAAGTAAACTAACACAAGGTATTGAAAATGATGGTACAAGAGCAGCTTTTGAGGATACATTAGCAAGAATCAGTTTAATAACTGATTTATTAAATGATGATATCATTAAAAAAGCAATGAATAATACCTTAGATAAAAATAAGGTAAACAAAGTAAATGCATCTAAACATGCAAAATCAAATAAAGTACCTAATTTACCTGATAAGTCAAAACCAAAGTTTGGGAATCCAGTACATGAATATGGTAAGAGAATAATAGCTAAATTAGCAATTCAAACATTTATAATGATATTTATGTTAAATGGACAGAGTATAGCTAATGCATTGACAGATTTCTTTGCAACATTATTTTATGGTGAGAAATCAGTTAGTGAGGTAACTAGTCAAGCAACTACTCAGATAACATCACTATCAAATATGATTGGTACAGTTATACACTTGATAGTTATGCTTATATTTTTTATGATATGTATATCAATGATGATTGATATAATGTATATAGCATTTCCATGGTTTAGAGTTATAGTGGATGCTAGAAAGGCTTATGGAATAGAAAATAAATCAAGTTTTGTATCTGACTACGCAATTGAAGCAGTTAAATCAGCAGACACAGTTGTAGGATATCAATATTCTAACAGTGATGATAAAATGCAAGCATCAAAAGTACTGTTGGATAACATGTTGCATTCATTAAGAAAACCAGAAAATAGAAATGATATATCAGAGGAACACATAGGTAATTTACTTCGTATCAAGAATAGAATAAGCAGATGTAAAAACGATTATGATAAAATTAAAAGCTTAGCAGATGTTGAAGTATACTACATAAATAATAGAGTATACCTTGATAAAATATTAGAGGAGTATTAATTATGAAAACAGTAACAGCATTACGTAGACCATGGAAAGCAGCTGATATAGTAAGACACTTTAAAGGAACAGAATATATTATCATAGGTATCGGTGTAGATACAGAGACTGAGCAAGAAGTGGTCATTTATAAAAAAGTTGATGGAACAGGAAACATTTGGGTAAGACCAAGAACAATGTTTGAAAGTGAAGTTGACCATGAAAAATATCCAGATGCAACACAGAAATATAGATTTGAACTTATAGAAACACATCAGTAATCATTAAAAGAAAGAGGTTATAATAATGGCAGTAAAAGTACCAGTAATGTGGAATAACATGTATCTTGGAGATATGAGTGAACCACAAGCAGAATTAATAATGCAGACAAGAGAGTCCAAGGTTATACCAAACCTTAAAAATATGTTATTTGATTTTCCAATTGACTTAATACAACAAAGTATAGATGAACAACAAAGTATTAGAAACATTATAAAGAGAGATAAAATAGATTATACACAGTATGTAGCACAGTTAAGAGACTACCAGACAGTAGGAACTGCATTTATGTACCTAAGTCCAAGAAGTATCATCGCCGATGGTTGTGGGTTAGGCAAAACAGCTGAAGTAGCAGCACTTATAAATTGGTTAAAATACAAAGGAGAAATGAGTAGATTTCTCATAGCAGTTGAAACCAGTGCTATTGGTCAGACACAAGCAGAGTTAATGAGATTTACTGGCTTATATGTAGTTGCAATGCCATCTGAAGCAACTAAGATTAGAAAAGTAATAGAGAAAACAGACTGGACAAAAGTAGATGGCATTGTAATTAAGCATAGTACATTAAGAAGTGACCCATTCAGTAAATGGTTAGCACTTAATATAAATGAAGAAGGTATGTGTAGTATATTTGACACATTCTTCTTAGATGAAAGCAGTGTCATAAAGAATGATACAACAAAAATGTATAGTTATACAAAGAATATATGTCAAATAGTAAAGCGTGTTCATTTTATGAATGCTACTACTTTTGAAACGAATATACTTGATATTTATAATCAGATGGACATGATGGACCAGACATTATTACCTAAGAAATGGAGAATAGAACAAGAGTTTTGTACATATGCTCGTACATCATACTGGACAAAAGAAAATGGCAAAGCTAAGATGAACTGGCGACGTGAAAGAAATGGTTATAAAAACCAAGCAACTTTTAAAGAGTCACTTAAACTAGTTTATTTTGGACGATGTAAAAAAGATATCGGCATGGACTTGCCTCATATTTACAAAGTATATGAGGTAGAACCTACAAATGCTATGAGTTTAGGACTTGAAAAAGGTTATAGGTATAGTGAATTGTTAAATTGTCCAAGCTTAATTCCAGATTGTGGTATACCTATGGACAGAAAGAATGTACCTAAGTTAGATAGATTATGTGAGCTTATAGAAAATGACTTTTCACAAGAAAGTGTAATGGTATACTGTTTCCATTTAGCAGCTCAGCAAACTATAGCAGATGAATTAGCAAAGATAGGTAGAAAACCAGTCATATTGAATGGTAGTATCACAGATGCTACAGAGAGATACAGAATACAGCAAGCATTTAACAATGGTGAATATGATGTAATCATTACAAATATTAAGAAGTCTTTGAATTTATATGGTGGAGATGTTTGTATATTCTATAGTATGGAAACAAACCCATCAAAGAGTTTTCAGATTGCATCTCGTATTGATAGAAATGTCGATGATAAGTTAAAGACATTCATAATGTTGTTGTATAAAGGCACTGATGAATATAGATTCTTCACAACAACTGTTAAACAACGAGCAAAAGATGCAAGAGACCTTACAATTGATGCTAAGACAACAGTTGATTTCTTCTTTGAATCAATGATGGAAGATGAAATCAACGAAATAAATAGCAGTTCATAAAAAACAACCTATATATTAAAACATTGTGTAATTTAAAATTATGGAGGACACCTAAACATGAAAAAGAGAATAACTTGCATAGTATTAATCCTAACATTGTTAATGACAATGTTAACAGGTTGTGGTGATGAAGGTAGATTTTCAGGAATGAAAAAGTCAGAGATTATAACCGAGTATGAAAATCTTGAATCAGCATATAATGACTTAACAGAACAGTTGGTTCAAACACAGAACTCATTAGATGCTTTATCAAAAGACGGAACAGTAAATGAAGCAATCACTACAATCGGAGATGGAACAGGAAGATTTACTTTTAACTCAACTGATAGTAAGATAATCTTTCCTAATTCATTTGTATATCCAAATGCACAACCTATAGTACCTGATGGAAGTATTACAATTACAAGCGGAGTAACAGTATCACCTTCATCAACATGGATTTCAAGAATAAATGGGTCAGCTTTGGAACTTGAGCAGTCAACTAATAAAATATCTGGAACAATTAAGGTAAATTCAATTACAGAACAATTACCAGTTGACCAGTTGTTAACTGATGTATTACAACCATGGTTTGATAGTGTTTCATACTCAGGTGTAACTTATACTGATATATTTGTTGGAACTACTTCCTTTGGTAAACAGGCAGAAACACCTATTATGATTGATAGCGAAAATGCTTACTTGATATGTGGTATGGTTGGACTTGGTACTTATTCAGTGACATACGTCTTTGTTTATAGAGGAGATGTTGATTCAACTAAGAATGAACTTGTAAAGAGCATTATAAACACCATTTCAATTAATGGTAATACACTGCTAATACAAAATTAGTCATTAATCAATTATGGTGCTATATAAGATTCTATAGCACCATAATTTTTGCTTTTAGATATTGTTAATAAAATTATTATAGAACAGTGGAAAAGTTAGGAGAAAAATATGGACTTTCTTGATAGTGTGTTAGATAACATTGGAGTAAAAACAGAAGAGACATCTGAGACAAATGAAAAACTTTATAGTGAATGTAAAGAAGCAGGTATGGATGTTATAGAACCAAAAGTAAAAGAAGAACAACATAAAATATTCTATGGCTTAACAAATGAAGATAGACATATAGCAGTTCAAAAACATATAGTTCCACAAGCATATAAGGATTCAGCATTTGATATTGATAAGATAAAAGAGAATATTAGAGCAATGTTCAAACACAGTAAGGGAGCATTTACAACACATAAATTAAGTGAGTATGAACAAGTATGTAATGGTATTTTATCAGCTATAAGAATGAAAAAATTACCTGCACGTAGCTACTTAATAGGAGCACCTAATGGCTTTGGTAAAACAAGCTTTGTTTACGAGAGTTTAATAACACTAAATGCACATGGATTTAGAGTAGCACCTTATATATCATTATCTGAACTTGCACAATTAAGAGATGATAATGAAAAGGAATTATTGAATCCTAAGAATAATGTTGTATATAAATATATGGTAAGAGACTCAGAGCAGTATTATGAAGTATTAAGAGACAATAATGGTAATGAAATAATCGGTAATGAGTATATAAAAAGACCTGATAAGATTGAAAATATATTTTCATTTAGAGATTATATCAATTCAGATTGTTTATTCACATTCTTTACAGAAGAAACAGCAAGAGAAATCGAGTCTTATATGTTAAGTCAGATATTGCAAATGCGAGGTGCAAAAGGATTACCAACTATTGTAATGATGAGTAAATCATTAGACTTATATTTGAAGCAACCTAAGCTAAAACAATACATTTGGGACGAAATACTTGCATATAGTGAAAAAGATAACTGCTATGATAGAATATATCATGTATCATGTTATAAAATGCCAAGACAAGGTAAACTTGGAGAAAAAGGCGAGAATATCGAATCTGATACAGGTATAGTTAATTAAGGAGTGCTAAGATGAAGATTAGTAGAAACGAAAAAGTGAGGTGTGGTTGGTGCTTTAAAGACAGCTTACTTGGAGAATGGAATGATTTAACATTTAGTAAATGTACAAACAGAGAAATGAAAAGAGACTTCACACAGTTATCAGATAGTAAAGCATTTCTTCATAAATCAAATACATTTTATCTTTGTCCTAAATGCAATACTTGGAGTAGAGGAAGTCAATTGCGAATAGTAGATACTGATAATGAAGCACTCAAGAGGTTAGGTGGAGAATCTGTAACAAACCCTGTAAAAAGTAGTAATTAGCATATATGACAATAAGTTAATCATTTTACAAATAGTAAAACTAGTTAGAATAACAACTAACTAGTTTTTATTATACTCAAAAATAGATTAAAAGTTTATAACTAGTTTGTATGGTGCAAAAACTAGTTATTTAGATTACTATGACAATTAAAACGACCAAAAATTACACATTAGGGATATTTTTTGGATGCGTTCAAGGATGCATTGGAAAGAATTTTGAGTATCTTTTAAATAAATAATTAAGAGTAGGTGAAGTCAAATGGTAAATCCTAATGTAATTTATAGAGTAACAGGTCGTTATATGGACGGTCAAAAAATAATTGGATACCATCTTGTAGGAGAAGATGGAAGTCAAGCTCAAGAGAGCAGAGAGCGAGTTATATGGTTAATAGGCAAAGGTATAATTTCAAATATGCGTATTCAAGTTGGTACTGACGGCGAAGTTATACTTAGGGGTAAAGGAATAAACCTAAATAATTTACCTGTATATGACCCTAATAAAGATAAATATCGTAATACAGAAAGTTCACAGCAGGTAGCTAACTCAAGTGTTTCAGTTAGAAAGTCTAATGTAGCTAATGTAAGTCCTATGGGACAATATACAATAACACATAGAATAATGTTAAAAAACAAATGTTTAGGTTATCAGCTCATTGACCATAGTGGCACTATAACAAGAAAAAAGAGAGATGACGTAATAAGGTTAGCAGTTCAAAAGTTAATAAGCAATGCAGTAGCACAGAGATACACAAGGACTGGTTCAGACAAGCCTGAACTTATATTAAGAGGTGTCGATTGTGAATTAGGTAAATTACCTATATTAGTGGTTGGGGAAAATGGAAAGATTGTAGACCCTACAAAGAATAAAGATAATTTTACAGTAAGAAGTGCATATATGAAACACAGTGGAATAGTGCATGATACTATGAATAACACAAGAATACCTTTTAAAGCAGGTGATTTCATTATTTGTGAAGCTAATGGAGAAATAGTAATAAAAGATAGACTTTCAGTTGAAAAGGCATACAAGAAGGATACAGAAAGTGCTCAAGCATTTTGTGATGACTACTTAGAAGTAGCAAGTAATTGCTATATAGAATTGTTTGGAAGCAAACCTATACAGTTAACTCAAGCAATGATTAAGAGTTGGGTAATTTTAAAACCAAGAGTTGCATAACAAGTTTTATTAAGTGACATTGAGATAAAAAATCAATGTCACTTAATTTATTTTTAGTAGTACATATCTAAGATACAGATATGTACTATTTTTATACTTAAAAACAGTTAGCAACATAAATTAAAAATAAAATTTCTATTTGATAAGTTAGTGGTTAATAAAAATTAAAAAATCGACAACTGAAAACTAATTTCCTACAGCTTACAATCAAGTAGTATAACATTATATAAAATTT